>Ga0181612_173343_pt1 | contig 19337 bp, 11 predicted proteins | sample HoacroProtozoa21_FD_119630 | JGI IMG/M metagenome (GOLD analysis project Ga0181612, IMG submission 119630) | Hoatzin crop microbial communities from Cojedes, Venezuel. Combined Assembly of Gp0051906, Gp0051904, Gp0051908 | reverse complement strand
CTTGAGATCTTTATAAACATTTCTAAGGTCCCCTCTCAGCCTTCTCTTCTTCAGGGTGAACAAGCCCAGCTCCCTCAGCCTTTCCTCGTAGGAGAGATGCTCCAGTGCCCTCATCACCCTCGTAGCCCTCCGCTGGACTCTCTCCAGCAGCTCCTCATCTTTCTTGAAGTGGGGAGCCCAGCACTGCACACAGTACTCCAGATGGGGCTTCCCTAGGGCAGTGTAGAGGGGAAGGAGAACCTCCCTCAACCTGCTGGCCACTCTCCTCTTAATCCAACTAGTCTGTTGGAAGGCAAACAGCAGCAATGAAGTGAGTCCTCTGCCCACGCAGCACAAACTGTCCAAAATGAACCCCAGAAAAAAGTCAAGCCAGGGAAAACTGATGCTAAATTCAACTCTGAAAAGAAATCCAGCCAAAACAAAATGAAAAATTTGACATAGCTCATTGTACAGCTGTGACACATGGTGCCCTCCCAAAATAGTACAAGACTTTAAAAACTAGTACTTGTGAAATGGATAAGATCTTTCCACTGGTGATGAAATCAAGAAAGAGCCCTCCACCTGATCACCAAGCTGAAATACAGCAGGAGTGCTGGAGGAGCAGCATACGGACACCCTCCAGGGAGCTGTCAAACCCAGATCAGCCCCTGCGAGGTAGAGAAAAAGTCCTAAAAACCTTTGTAAGGAGAAGCAGAGCAGGTGGCAGAGGACGGCAGGACAAGAGCAGTGTTCACTCTGCACAGCAGTGCTGGCCAGGGCCAGCTGCCATTTAAATGGGGTGGAAAAGGGGTGACTGGAGCCGTTCACCTCTCCTGAAGCTACTTGGTTTTCTTGCGGGCATCAGCCTCTCCTGAACCCGCAGACTGTCCCCTGGAAGGTGCAGCATGACGATGCCCTGGAACACTCACATGCCTGGCTCAGCCTGCTTTAATCCCCTCACCCTCGATCGGTTCCTCTGCTAGTGAAGAGCAGAGCTGTAAAAGAAAGCAGCTCCAAAAGCTGTTTGGCTCCCTGCCCCTGTGCTGGCGAGCAGCTGTGCAGTGCTGGGGTCTGAGGGGTGCTGGCAGCGAGCCCCGCTCTGCACCCTGGCAGCGCGAGCTTCCTGTCCCACACACCCCAGCAGCCTCTGCCTGGCCTGGGAGCACCCTGCTTCCCAAACTGGCTGACCAGCAAGTCCCAGGCTGCTTCCTGCCAGGTCTGCAGTGGACGATGCTCTGATTCAACAAGCCGAGCTAAGTCAGCAAAGCAGTTTGATGCTGCTTGTTTTTGCACCGGCAGCACCATCAGGTGAGAGTGCAGGGGCTGCCTTCCCTGCTGCTCCTCTCCTCCTAGCAAGGAGAACAAATTTTCTTTCATTAATGTTATTTAATAAATTCAATTCTGTTTAATTTAGTTAGATTTTATACCTAATAAATCTGAAGGTGCTGGTCAGGAGTGAAACCAGTGTGGTGTGATCACCATCGCAGGAGCATCTGCTTTCAGCACAACTGCTGCCTTGATTTCAACATCTTTTCAACTGTGTCAGCTCCAAGCTTTGGGAAACACAAGCCTGTTGCCTTGTGTGTTGTAAGAGTAGCTAATAGTTTTATTCCTTGGGTGTTGTTACACCACACAGGCCTTAATTAGCGGCTGGGACAAGCATAGCAAACATAAGTATGTGAAACCCAGCACTCAGTAAACTCGCTGTACTTAAACCTGGGGGTCTTAGAGGGGCTGTGGGCTGATGGACTGAAAAGGAAAATCTGTGGGTCAAATTCTTTATTGCTGCTGTTTCTCTGATTCCTCAACATATTTTTGGAGTGTTGAGCTGATGCTTTAAAAAAAGGATCGAGTACTGCTTGTGTTACCCTTTTGTTTACCAGAGGGACAGATGGATTATTTGTTTGTGCATTGCTCAACATTTGAAAGGAAAGGCCGTGTAATTGGGGCAGGGGATTTTGGGCTGATCTGTACAAATAGTTGAACTGAATTAACTGTAATCTGTTATGGAAAACATCACTTGGAAATACAACAACTGTGGGTAATAGTAATTGTGTCTTGGTTTCAATTTAATAAACTGCCAAGCAAAGTTTTAAATTGATATCACAATTAACTTACTATAACTGAAAGATAAGTTGCTCTAAGCCATAAATGTTATAAATGAATTCAACCGTGTCCCCAGAGGAGTTTCTGAAGGATTAACTGAATCAGTTTAATCACTCTTTTTTGAGTAAACCAGTCCTTGAGCCTGGGAGGTTTCACGGTGAATCAGGTGAACAATTGCATGGCGGCACCTGGGGAGAAGCATCAGAGATGGTTTGGAGCTTAACACACAGTTTTGCTGTGTGAGGAGAGCTGTGTGCATCAGCAAAGCATCATTTCTTTTGCTGTTATTAGGAAGATACACAGATCTTCCTAAAATCAGATCAAAAATGCTTACAACCAGGTGACACAAACTGATGGTGCAATATAGCTGTATTCTGTTGCTTCAAGTTTCTTAAAAACATATCAATGTATCACCTATTTTTCAGCAGGCTCTGGTAGATCAGTTACTGCTTATCTGTACCAGCAGGACAGATGCTTTGGCATCTAGCTATTCTGTAAAGTGTACAAATTCTGTATCGTGTGCACCAGCTCCTGACAGAAATGTGTTTATGCGACCATGTCTAATCTGGATCAGACTTGCACTGGGCGTGGATTCAGTATGAGTGACTTTTAAATCCTAGTCTAAGAAATAGCAGCTGGGATATGCACTATATTACTCCACTGGCCCCTGGCTGAGATTGTGTAGATTGTGCTGTGCGCGTAATGGTATTGTTTTCCTTGAAAGATAATAGTATTTCAAAAAAAGCTTCAACTCGGTGGTAAGTAAGAGAAAAATATCCATGATGATCCTGCCATGCATGGGCAGAAAAGGTAACAAATGTTTTAAGATGGTGGCACAAATCACACCATTAGTAGCATTTTTGGAGACTGTAGCTCAGACAGCATTCCCTTACGCATCCAGATGGGTAGGGTGCAAAACATCTGGAATAAAGATGGTCACAGGAACGGCTGTTTGCTAACTTGTGCAGTTGTAAACAAGGTGTGATTTAATGGGCACAAAATCTTCTGTTTGCAAAGAGCAACCCAGCCTGCCCCAGCAACTCCTAGGGCAGGCTGCAGCTGAGCCCGAGCTGTTTGCCAGCCCCAGACTCAGCCTGCCTGCACTCAGCACAGTGTGAGGAGGACCCAAAACATGGCTCCATGGGCCTGGCTTCTGCACCCCAGGCTTGTGTTTACAGCACTGCCTGTACGCTCAAGGCTGAGCTCGCCACCGCCTCGGCTAGCACAAAATGCCATGAACTCTTTTTGATCCTGAGACATCGAAGTTGTGTACTGATTGTCACCATCTGGCACCCTCGAGACCTGTCTTAGCAGAGAGCTTGATGGACTGGGCACAAAGATTAATTTCTTTTGGGTCAGGGAAGGAGTTAGTGGGAATCTGCGTGGTTCACCCTCATTCTGCCTATGTTGCAAGGGTTTGGAGGCTTTCAGCCTTTTTGGTTTTGTTGTTCTTTTGGTGGTTGGCTGGGGTTTTTTTGCAGTTAAGGAATCTCCATGAGCGGTATTAACTTCACTACAGTAAGTAAAAGATACCATACCCATAATCACTCTGTTTGCCCAGACCTTCTTCCTAAATTAACCGGTGACAGGGCGGGCGTCAGTTTGAGGAGTTAGTACAGAGGGTGGAAAGCAGTCTGATGTGCTCCCAAATCACCCTCGGTAAATTCACTGAGCCGTGTACACATTGCATAGACAGAGACTGTTTGTTCAAGAAAGGCATCAGGTTCCACTAACTCTCACCACAGAACCAAGCTCAGTAGGAGCCTGCAAGCTCAAAGGAGAGTCCTTTATCTTCTTACTGTAATTATGAAATCCACAAGAAATATAAAGCAGTCCCTGGCTACACAACACCAGCAGCATCCTGCGTTTTAAGTGGAAATGCCCTGGATTTTTCTCCTATATCACTGATGATACTGCAAAGTTAATATCCTTAAGTGGTATTTATCACTGCATGTAACAGAGCTGTAATGACATCCTATTTATAACAAAAAAAGGCTCTGTGCATGTCACCTCTGTGTTTTGATATAGCTGTCTCTCAGATTTCTGCTGATAGACATCTCTGCCAATCATTGCAAGGCAGTAGGAGCAGAATCTGCTAGGACATCTAACGCAATGCTTAGTATTGTGGCTCGACTTGGATTGGTGGCTGCACAGTGCTCCAAACTACTTTGCTAGTCAGGTTTGGGAGAGTTTTTCCTTGCAGAGAAAGGGCTGTGCTACTGTGAGATTCTTATAGCTGTCTATTATCACATGTCGTGAGACAGGCCAGAGACCCCCAACCACATGTGGAGACTTCGCATTTGCAGTCTGCTTGGACCAGACACAATAAAGAAATATTAAAAATAAGAGGGAGAGCTGGGGCAGAAGGACAAGTGTAACAGTGATGAGGAAAATGGGGTGGGGTGTGTGGCTAATCTCATGCAGTCCTCTTGGCTAATCTCATTGCTCCCACCATCATTCAGGGGTTAGGAATGAGAGTGTCAATGCAGGCAGCCAGGGCAGTTGTGTTTTCAGATCAAAGATATCTGTGGCAAAAGACCTACCCCTGTCCTTGGGGTAAAAGCTGGGACAAAGGCCTAAAGAGCAGAAAGGAGGACAGGAGCTGGTTGTCCTCAGCAGATCCCACCGAACTGAGAAAGCAGCAGATGGGAAGAAACAGCTGCACTGCTATTCAGGATCCAAAAGATAACTCCCATTATAGCAAGGTTTAGGAAGGCCACACATTTTTCTTCCCTATTCTGAGAATTCCTCCAAGTGGCACCTCTCAGAGTATGAAATGTATCCAGGTGGAAAAAGGTGATAATTTAGTTTTCAGGTGCTGTAAGTCATTTCATTTTAAGACTAATGATATTTTATGTTTATGCAGAACCTTCCATCTTGGGATGCAAGTGATCTTGCTGTGATAAAGGCGTTGTCCTTAAAGTATAGTAACCATCACATAGATGGGGAAATGACAGCTAACCCATTATCACACAGTTTCTTCATTCCAGTTGGGAATAAAATATGAATCTTGTCCTTGATTGCCAAAATGAAATCCTTCTCAACTAGAAATCTTTTTGTAAATGTGATATTGACTAAAAAACTTTGTACACTAGTACCTGTGATATACATAGCCTTTTTATATAGAGGAGTTTGCCTCAACTGATGAAGTTATGACTCTGTATCAGATGTGATTTACTCTGACATCATTTTCATTACTGGTCTGACCTGTCCCAACCTTCATTTTTATCACACCTTGGGTTTTTGAGATTTTATAGGAAGAAATGCTATCTGCTCTGGGAGAAAAAGAAACAAATGAAATCAAATCTCCACAGTGTATCTCATCTGAATTATCCTACCCAGTACCCAAGAATGATGGTCACTTTAAAGAAAACTATCTCTATCTTTTCCTGAAACTTTTGTTTATTTGTAACAGCAGTTAAGGCTAAAGCTTTGTATTTTGCATCTCTGTGCAGCCACTTGAAGCTGCGTGCGGTGAAAGTATTAAACAAAAAAAAATTCTTCTATTCCATTCTAGCAAAAATGACCGCACAAGGTGCGGAGTGGTACAGAAAATTTTTTCTTCTCTTAGCTGACTGTGTCTATTGCTGTGGAAGACTGAACACCCTGGCATTCAGCTCTGTCTAAAGCCAAACTCCATGATGTGCTTCTGTTTCAGCAAATAACTGATCTCCTTTGTTGCCAGGCTTTCTGTATGCACCATCAGTCACTCGACATTTGGCGTACTCTAGAAACCTAGAAACAGCAGCATCAATGCTAATTTGTTTATGTATTTTAAGGAACTTCATTTACAGTTTGGCTTTGGTCACATTACTTCACAAGTTAACTTTCAAGTGCTTGACTGAACTAAGAATAACTGGAGACCAGCCAGCCTGCCCCCAGCCTTACCCTTTTTTTAATCCTTATTCCACATTCCAGTGACTCAACTCACCCACAACACTAGGACCCCCATAGTACCCATGACTTCCCTGAGGCTTGCTAATATTATTCATAGTTATGATTCACTGACTGACACCACGGGCTGTCTTCATGATGCATGGGTAGCACTAAGCTGCCTTGGATGTGGGCTTAATCCAGTAGATGGAGCAGCTGCCTGACGCTGTGGAAATACCATGTGTCTTTGTCCTGGGAATTGGGTGCTGGTGGCCTGGGGCACCTGGTAGTTATTAACTGAAATGGGGTTCATTATTATTTACTAGCATCCACAGGAAGGAGAGAAAGCTCTGCTCCACCGGATGCTCTGATGAAATTTTACTACTTCCCACTCCTGTGCGCTCCTGGTAAAATAACTCCCAGCTTCAGAGTTTGTCATTAGGCTGTTAGAGCTGGCAAGGCAGATGGGGAGCTCTCTCACAGAGGGTATAAATCCAGTGTCATCTGACACTGGCTGATAGAAATCTGATCTGAGATCCAGCCTGCTGTGGGGCTTAAGAGAAACAGATGGTACCTGCTCATGATCTATAATTGTTGGTGACTATCTTTATAGTCACAGATAGCCTGACACACCTTGTGGAGTTAAGCACCTTAAGCTAATAGCTGTGATGCCCCTTGTCTTGCATATAAGCTATTCCATGTTGTCCTGTGGAAATGGCAACTCGAGGCAAACTTGCCATTCCCAAAGCTTTCTGCGCCACTGTTGCGACATTTCCCCCACTCCATCCTGGATTAGTTTTCTGCCTCATCTACTTTTCTGTTAACCTTCTTAGATGGTTCCCTCTTCTGATGTCTGGGTAAAGTGCTGCTAAATTTATTTCCATCTTGACATTGTGACGTATGCTTTAGAGATAATGACAATTTCAGACAAACCATGGCCTGATAGGGCCTCATCCTAGTGGTGTTTAAACTTCAGGAAACCAAAGAAAAGCAAATAATGATGCCATCTGTGTCTTGGCTACAAATCTGTGTCCACGAATGTGAAAACTGTACCTGCCTGGAATGCGGGAGCTATTGTCTGTCATGTCAGCGCTACCCCAGGCAGGTGGGACCGCATCCTCGGGCAGAGCGTGAGGGTGATGCCTGGGCATCCTCTGAGCCCTGCTCAAGGAGCCCAGACAGAGCCTGCAGGGGCAGTTCAGGTGTCACAAAGGCAACGCGCTGCCTTTCTCCACGGGGGTAGACTTGGATTACCCACTAAGGTCTTGCCCACTGGTGCCATTTAAAGCTGTTCCACACACTTGTGGAGTTGTTGCCAGGATAATGACACTACACAGACAGGCAAATTTTCTTTTCTTTTTTTGTGACGTTTAAATATTGGTGGAAGCCCCTGGAGCAGTTGGTTCTGCTGGTGAAATAAGCCATACCGACAGGAAAAAAAGGTGAGTTCTACCAGCAAAATCTCTGTTGCTGCATCTATTCTAGCAGCACTTGCCAATGTGGCTGTATCTATTTCCAATCTAAAGGCCAGTTGTCTCCTCAGGGCAACTGTGGGCTAGTTTCCAATTACAAGTGACTGGTGGTAAATCTCCTGTTAGCCTGGAAACTTCTTCTGGCAAACTCTTGGATCCAGTTCTCACTTCTGTTTTCTTGCTGTGAGTCAGGGAATGCTGTGGGTATGATTGATCCTCTGCCCACGGTGGCCTTGTGGGGATTTAGGCCAAGGGCATAAATCAGCGCGCTCCCTGGACTGCTGCTCTTACCAGGCTTGGGCTGAGCTTTCCCATGCGCCTGAGGGTGATGTCTGTTTGCTCCGGCCCTGAGCAGAGCTCTGCTTCCAGAGGGAATCTGGCCTATTGTGATTAATTCTTTGGTTAAAGCCTATATGTCTTTGCTTTAATTTTTTTTTCGCTTCTAAGAAGACGCCTTCTCAAGTTGTAATATGAAATTTCTAAACCCCTCAGGGTTTCCTTAGCAATAAGTGATACAGGATGTAGTCCAAGAGCTGGGAGAGAGATCTGTATTGACAATATGCAGAGGCCATGTTTGAGGCAAGAGGCCAGTGTCTGGTGGAGCCCCAGCTCCTACTTTGCATTCCTGAACGTTAGGCTAATTTCTTCTTAAAATACAGCCTCCTTTCTCATATTCTGCACTGTAGCTGTACCTTGTCTTGGCCAGCTGTAACACAGCGAGCAGTCTACTTTAAATCCTTATTTTCAAATCTCTTTTTAGCCTTCATATTATTATCTTAGAAAAAAAAAAAACCAAAGGCTATGTTCAAATTGGGCATCTTGCCTTGGTTGTGTGGCTTACTGTTATGCAAGAATTCAGATCTATGACAATTTCTAATTGGCCACCTTCCTTATACTTAAATAAAGGAAATTTATCCCTCGTGGAGGAATTGGTGGTCTTTCTTTCTGATGCTCTGGAAGTTAAGCTTGGATATGATCTCAGTATAGGTAGTACTAGAACACAACCTCTGTTTTTATCAAGTATTGTCTAAAATGCAGAGTCCAGTTAAATCCAGTGGACCAGCTCCCTGACAGGGGTGAAACGGGACTGGCTTCCCCCCAGCTGGAGCCTGCCCTGCCTCTTTGCATCTCTACTCCCTTCTCTCTTCTGACTGGCAAAGGTGCCAGTTAGTCCCAGCTGTGGTTTGATGTTATGGAAACTTATCCAGGGAGAACCAAAGGTAGACTAAACTGCCACCAGGCAATACTGATTGCTTTACTGAGCCAATCGGCTCCTGCAAAGATGGTGTTTGTGAGATGGCACCCTTAGCCACACATGCATGTGCCTCCTAAACTTTCTGGGTGGGTATCCTCTAGATACAGCTTTTCTCCTTGACTGCAATCAAGGTGAGAAACCTGACATTTTCCCCACAGCCAAGCTGTAAAAGCATCAGCTGTTTGGAGAATTTTCTTGAGGCAATAACAACAGCAAACGTCATGTCTCCCCCTCTCCCTGCTGACGCTTACACCATTACAACTAGCCTCTGTGAGGTACAGATTGATGCCCAAGAGAAATAGTGAAACCCTTCCCAATTTGATAAGCTTGATCTGACGTTTTGTATTGCTGTTTTTCTGACCCTGTGGCAGGGTAAGCAGATACTTAGTGGATGTTCCTGCAAAAAGAGCCTGTCAAGCTGCAGAGGAGCTGCTTTGGGAAAGTTTAAGCGGGTAAAGCAGATCCATGCCATTTCCTACCCAGGCTGTGCCCTGGCAGAGGGGATTGACTCATGCAAGAGCAGGATGGCTAATTCCCTTGGAATGAGAAACAGGCCTACAGCTTTTCCCCCAGCATGAGCGAAAGCTTTGCAGTGTATACAGAGATCTTTAGGATCAACTAATTTCCAGCCTGTTTTTGTAGTCTCTTTGCAAACCTTGACGCGCGTCTTCCTGTGCAGCGATTTCTTTAGCTCACTGGTGAGCAGGCGTTTCCGAGGCGTTGATCCCTGCCAGCTGAGATTACCTTGTTTACCCTGCTGTGTCTTGACTTTTCATCTGGCAGCCAGCAAGCAGTGCGGAGGACCCAAGGTCGAGGTCAGACAGTGATGGAAGAGCTGGTAGGTTGCAATGATTTCCAAGAGAGTGAAGAATCACAGGTACAGAGGGATGCCACCAAGATCTCATTTTAGCTTGGAGTGGTTTTTTTCCACCAAAAAACCCTGGGAATCAATAATTTATTTTTTTTCTTGTTTCTCTGGGGTTTTTTCCCTGCTTTCTTCTTCGGTGTGTTTTGGTGGTGTGTGTTTGTTTTTTGTGATAGCAAGTGTTTTTTCACGGGAAGACTCAGAATATTGAATATTATCTGAAACAGAATTATTTCTGGAAACTTTAAACATCTGCAGAGTACATATCACTCTCTTTTTCTGTTTAACAGAAAAAAAAAAAAAGACAAACCAGGTTTCCAGAGCAGAAATTGCAGCCAGGTGTTTGGGGTTTTTGAACTTTTTTGTACAGTTCAAGTGGTGAGCTTTAGCTCTAGAAACACCAGAGAGAGAATTTGCTTATGGTAAGCAGAAAAGCACATGGAAATACATCAGTGGGTTAAATTCTGCAGGGATTTAATTCTGGTGTGCTCCTACTGACTTCTCTGAAGCTTCCCCACTAGGGCAGAATTTCTGATCACCCATGTCATCTTCCATTCGCAGCAGGGAGTGGAAATGTTATGCAAAGGTGTGGTGAAGGCTAAGATCTGTGAAGCAGAGCTGTCCTGGTGAGGTTCCTGTCTGTGTGTCTGGAATGCTCCTTTCATCTTGGCCAATCAGGTGCACAAACAAAACAGGTTCCTGGGGCAGTTTGGGACTCAAAAGCACTCCTAGGCTATTCCTCTGCTCAACACGTGGTTGGCCATAGCTGTGTTGCTCCTGACAGACATTTGAAGGAAAGTAGGATTTGACAAATACTACCTGTCTTCTAAAATGCTTGGAGGTAGATGCACTCTAGCAGCCAGGCTGCCCTGCGTAGCCCATGTTTTTACAGTGATGTGCACGTCTGTGAGATTTACCTGCTGTATTTGTAAACAATCAGCTATGTCAAGAGCTGTTTTGTTGCTTGACTGTGACTTGGACCCAAAATTTCCAAGGGGAAGAACAAATTCCAGGCTGGCATCCCCTTGTGTGTGCAGCAGGCTCGGATCAGACTACACAGGTCTGCCATGTGAATAGGCTGAAGAAAGACCTGTAGGCTAGAAAAGAGGGTAGTTACTAAAAAGCTTGGCAGAGGTCTGAGTTTAGCACAGGACAAGAAGGAAGCTGTAAGGAGAGAGATGAGCCAGAAGACTCAAGCATGGGGTATTTTTCCTGAAAGAAGGTGTAAGGTAAGAACAAGAGAAAACCATGCTTTCCTGGAAGAGGTCTAAAGAGGAGGTGAAGATGCTGACTGCAAGAGTTCAACAGAGGCTGAAGGAGCAGTCAGAAGAAACCATGTTATGGGTGATTCTGAGTGAAAATCTGATGCACAATGAGGCCTCTTCAGCCGAGCTCTTGCTAGACAGCTGATCATGGTTGTTCTTCACTGGGTGTGTCCCTCAACCTGGGAGAAAAGCCCCTGCTGCAGGAGGTCGTGCTTCTGGTTTCCTCCCTTAGACTTCATGTATGGGGAGAGTTTTGACTTGGCCAGTGAGCTGAACTTTCTGCTCTGTTAGATCCTGATGGATGGAGATGAGCCGACGCAGGTGCTGGGCGGATATAAGCTGTGCCCTTTCCAGGGTGCTACTGACCTCCAGGTAATGTTCTCTTTGATTTAAGAGGTCTCCCTCTCTTCTATGTCGAGCAGAAAAGTTCTGGCAGTGTGTTCAAAACATTCACAGATAAGCAGAAGTCTTGGAGATAATCTCATCCTCTATGAAATGTGGCTGAAGTCAAGGCAGGTGCTATTTTGAAGGTAAGATAGTAAACCGAACAAATTGAAAGGAATCTTTTCCTTTTGGAGGAAACTGTTAATGGAAAGCAGCTAAGGTGAATATCCAGAAACATGCCCTGCTTCCAAAAGGAACAATTTAATTCTACTGCTGATTTTGAAGAATGTATTATCCAGGTTGTTAGCATTACAGGGAAGTAGTAGTCCTTGGACGTATTTGTGCACGCTGCCAAGTTTGAAATTACTTTTCCTCAATACAAATGTGTCCGTGTGTAGCCTAGCTATAAGCTGCTGCTTTAAAATCTCTGTTGCTTTCCAGTAAGCTGAAAATCAGATAAGTGAGTCTGGCTTTATAGTTTGAGCAAAGGCTGTTCTTGACTTCCCTATGCTGTAATGAACTCTTAAGTACTTGGGTCAGTTTTGCTGACCTAATAAGTTCTGAAATGTCTGCATTTTATTTTGCTGCCTTAGAAACCTCTTGCTCTGGTGTGAAACTCAAAGATACTTGAATTTCCTGGAGCACCTCAAAGAGATACAGGCAGTTCAGACCATGAAAATGTTTGTATGCTTAACAGTGTCATCAACACTCTAAGAAGGGTTAAACATCTGTTACTGTAATAGGTCCCATGAAAAATGAATCTTCAAGTAATCTTAAATGTGCTACTTTCTGCATAAATATATCAAAAGAGATTGTGATGTTTTGATATGTCCAAAAGCCAATCAATAGTATTATTTACTTTTAATTCTAAGATTCTTTTCCATAAACATTTGATATATAAAATACCAAAGCCTTTGGTATATAAAATAAGTTGCAATGACTTATACAATGCGCTGATAGAGAAGACCACCTGGCTTAAGAGTACTCCTGACCACTACTTACTTATTTTTCTTTTCTTTGTAGTACTGTGTGGCCAAGTGACAATTTTACCTCCTGGTGGAGAGAAAAGCGTGTCTTTTGTTTGTTTGTTTGTTTCCCTAAGGTTTAGTTTCCAGTTTGGTCGATTATGGTGCCACTTGAATGTGGTTCTATATAACTAAACTTGTTAGTGTGTGTTTTGTGTTTGTTTTTAATGTACGAGCTATGGCTATCTTGGGTACCGCTATTGCTTGCCTATGCTGGGTCAACAGCTTTGTGGCATGACCGTGAGAGCTACTGATTCTGAGAAGAGGAAGAAAGAAACTGAACTTTGCGAAGTATCAAACTGCACCAGCTAGTATTATGCAGCGTCTTTCTCCAGAGCAGGGTAGCATCCAGAAGCCTTTCCCAGGATTAGCTGGCGATGTGAGAATGCAGAGTGGTTTTATCTGCCTGGCATAGTGCAGTGATACTGGAAGCAGGTCAGGAATGAGAATCATAAAGTCTAGCTGTGATTAGTGCCTTAACTAAAGAGGCAGGCCCTTAAGCAGGATCTACTACTTCAGGGCTTAGCCTAGCTTGAAGTTAAGGCTGCATAGAAAGTCTACGGGTGCAGGAATCTCCACTGGATGAGCAGCAACACTGAAAAGATTGATTCTTTTTTGTTAGGTTGGTCCCAAGAAAAGAAGTAAAGATACAGCTGAGCTATGAAGATGCTTGCAAGCAGTAGTGAGAGGCTGGAACATGCCATACTCTGTACAAACCCTTTTAATGGAAATTAATATAGGGCTATTCTAGTACTCTAAAAATATTTACAGGAGAAGGTTAGGAGGGGCATTTGTCTAGGCAAAAAGATGATAATTGTCGCTGAAAAAGAAGGTGAAACGGCTTCTTTGGTGTGTAACTGAGTAAATATGGTCCAAGATCTGGATTCCAGCATGACAAGTGCTGGTGAAATGGTCAGTGTCAGACTGTAGTACAAGCAAATGCATGAAGCCGGCTTGCTCGTTAGCTTTTAGTGCTCTCCACTGTCATAGGTTTGTATGTATGGTGTTTTACTTATTTATGCCCAGGTGATATATGTGAATGAGAGCTGGCAGCAGCTGCTGAATAATGGATGAAACATCAGAATTCTGCAGTCTCTGCAGCATGGGGAGCCGTGCTGAGGGCTTGCTGCTCCCCTGGCCGAGCTGTTTGCTCAAATGCTTTTGTCTGGCAATAGCCAGAAAATTCCAGCAAGTCCTGAGGTGTCTCAGTGAAGAATGTCTTTTTGCAGAGTATACCCTGACATCTTGCATCACGGTCTGTTTCATTTTCTAGCTAGTTGCTCCCTTTTCTGATGAAAAGCCTGACTAGCGCTGGTCTAGAAGAATAGCAATCCTGTTTTTTCACTCCCTTTTGCAGCACTTCTGAAGTGCATCCTGTAAGGCTTTTATGCACAATTTCAGATGAATAAGCTTTGCTAAAAAAGAAAGCAGAAATGTTTTAATTAGAGTAACCAAATAGGCTGGCTGAGCTCTGAATGCAACAGTGACAGAAGGTCACTGAAGAGCTGCTGCCCTTGTCTGGCCTTTATCGTATATCTTGGTTTCCAGGGCACTTGAAGGCTTTATTTTGAATGTTTCACAGATTACACTGACTAATACGAGAACAGGGTCGTTAGTATAATAAATCTCAGGTAAGCGCAGAACTAGCCTTAGGAATCCTTTCTATATTTGGACTCTGGTATCCATTGCTGTAGGAGTCTATAAAAGACAAGTGTGGACATCTGGTGCAGCGAAGCCGTATGCACGTGTGAAACGCTAATGCTGCCGCTTCTTCAGGAAAACGGGGCCAGGCAGCCTCTGCCTTGGCGACACAGCTCTGTAATATTCCTTGCCCTGGAGGAAGCCGAGCTCTTCCTTGCTGAGCACCTGTCTATTAAAGACAGCTGACGCTAAAGGTCTGAGTACAGTTCAGTGAGTTGTTCACATGGTGATTAATTTTTCTCTCCGCTAGCTGAGGAACTTGCTTCTATAGCACAGCTGACAAAATAGGTATTTATAACCTCATTTGTAGGAGGGGTGGGAGTTGGTTGGGCTACAACAGCATGGTTAAAAACATCTGACCACCATCACAGAAGCTGTGGTCAAGGACTTGCTCTGCTTCCCATTTTGTCTGGGCAGGGCTTGACCTCTTTGGGACCTCATTGATTCACCCATCTGCCGACCCCTGGGCTTGCAGTGTGTGTGGGAGGGGTGCTGGCTGGCTTGCCTGCCTGTGTTTTGCTCTTCTGCTCTTAGGGCTAATCGCTATTTATTCATATCTCAAAGCCCATACTGGACAGGAAGGGCTGGAGACAGTGTGGAGAGGAAGCAGAGGAACCAGCCCGTGGCAGGACTATCAAGGGTACAATCCAGCCACGTTTGCAATAAACCAGCTGCCCTGTCTCTGCGGTTGCTGTGCCTCCTTCCCAGCAGCACCAGGCAAATCAGGGGGGAAGAGCTCTTCACGCTTACCTGCCTAATCGCAGACTGTCAGGGATAGCCCATTGCCTAGCAGTGATGGAGAAACAGCTACCCTGCCTCAGATGGAGCGATCAACTAATGCTTAAGGGCAGTGGGTGTTCGAGAGCACACCACCAAGAGTATTTAGCGGGGTCTGCCTTTGGGCAGTGGGATTAAATTGCATCCCAATGAGTTTGTTGCTAATTCCATCCCAGCCTTGTTCTGCTGCTGCAAACTGCTGGAGATATCTCTGCTGGCTCCCTTGCTCTGGCACACAAAGGCTTCTGTGTGTCCGTGTCTGTAACAGTGTCACTGTTTTCTTTCTTTTTTTTTAATGCTTCACTCCCAAAGGATTCTGAACATACTGCTTTTCCCTCCATGCAGCTTTGTACAGATAACACGGGGCACGGGGGCTGGGTTGGGCTTGTCTGAGAATTCGCTTCCCTCTCTGCAGAAATTCTTGCACGAGTGAGCAAGGTAAATGACGTTTGACCTGGAGGGCAACCCTTCGCCCGGGGAACAGCAGCTTCCTTGGGCTGTCCAGAGGCTTTGCTTTGGTTGGAAAGATGGATCTTATCTGCTTGTTCTGTCTGAACTTTCTTACCTGAATTTTCAGTGCATTTCAGAGCACTCACAGACCCTCTCTATTCACCCTCACTCTGGAAAATTAGACTTCAATGCCTTCTATTCAAGACAGAACTAATTAAAAGGTGCAGGGAATAAAGCCTGCTCTTTAGTCATGTTCTCGTATACTGGATTTGCACTTCAAAACGTTCTTCCTCTAATTACTGCTTGTCCTTCCCATGGAGAGGGCCCTGACCACCAGCACTGTGGGGACCGGACACAGTGCTCCGGGGAAGGAAGCCAGCTGCTCACCGGTACCTGGCTCCTGCTGATAGGGCTTCCAGCAAATATTTCTAAGCAAATGTTTAGCAAATGCCCAGAGCTACTGGCAAGAACAAGGAAGTCTCCAAAGCTGTTTAAATAATGTCTGGTCCTCTGTGACATGGTGTTTATAAGGATTGGGGGATGTAAGTGCATCCCAGCTCCTCTGGTACAGAGTTTTGCTTTCAGCATCATGCATTTTTTCCATCATATCCCACCACATGTGGCTTCCCTCCACGTTTAAAACAGCCATGCTTATCTTTAATCCACAGTGAAAGTGCTGATTCGGCATGTAACACATACTGCGATGTGCCTTGCCACCTTGAACAGGTATGGTGCTTGTCTTTGCAGTCTGTCTGGGTTGACTTGGAGAGAACAAACAGCACTTTGGCTTGCCTTACCTTTTTAATATTTTCAAAGAATATTTTTTCTTTAATCTGGTTTTCTCAGTTACCCAGAACAGTGGCTTTGAACAGTAACTGGGGAATCCCACTTCTGAGTAAAAAGCTAGTTTTATTTGTACTGTGTTTGGGGGGTTATATTTTTGTACTTATTTTTTGGCTTTTGTATTTATGCTCACATCCTTACTTTGTACCTGCTTACTTGAGCTTTCTGGAAGGAACTAGGCCACTTGTCCAGCAAGCAGTTGTCTCCAAAGCCCAACTGCAGGCTCGGCGTGAAGCATTTTGTCAGGACTTTCCTCTGTTGACTCCTTCCAAGCCTGCCTTTGCTGTTCCTCCCGGTCTTGTCTGTTCCACTGCCGAGTTTGCGTTTTTGTCTTTGGTATAAACAGTCATTGTTCAGCAGTAGAGAATAATCTGACCAGAAAACTTGGCTTTATCCCATCAAGTCAGGTGCTTTTCTTCTATCCTGCTTGGGAGTGAGAGGGAGGAAGAGAAACAAACCACTCCAGCTCATTTCTTTTAAACTGGTTTTTCAACATGTGGTGATCCTTTTGCCTTATGGATGCTGATAGTAGCTGCTGGAGGAGCAGAATGTCTTATCGCTGCTTCTCAGGGTTGCTCTGAGGGGGAGAACAGGCCAGTCACGCTGGCAGCTGCCTGGGCACAAAGCCACACAAAAACCTGTCACATCGCTACACGTGCCACACTACGGAAGAGGGTTACTTTTTGCCTTTGAATAAAACACAGAGCACTGGAAATGCTGTTTGTGAAGGGAAGGAGCTGTGGCCTAGGGGAAGGGTGATGCTTTCAAACCAGTGAAAACAGATGCACTTTCTTTTTTTTTTTTTTTCTTCCTCCACCCTATTGGTTAATAATAGGACTTTTCCAAAGATTAAACAGTATTTCAGTATTTTTCAGCCTCTTAGCTTGAAATCATCAGCAAAAAAAGTGGGATAATTTGGCAGGATTGCTATGGAGCTCTTCCTTTACTTTCTGGAAGAAGTTCAGGCAGCCCCAGGGAGGCTCGCATTATTGTTATTAGTCACCTCGTATGCTCACAGTCTTCCAGAGACTCTGTTTACTCCCTGTAAGAAAGGGGAATGTCCAGCAACAGTAAATCTGGAAACATGAATGCATGCCTTCATGTTTGCTTGGGGTTTTATTCCTGGGTTTGGCTTTACTGATGACCTAAAAATCAGGATGGAGAGCTCTGCGTAGTTAATTTATCTGGTATTGTTTACTATTAAAGTACAGAGATCACTGCAAGGTAGGATCTTATTTAAGAAAGATCTTATTTTCTGCTTCCTTACCCCCACATGTGTGTACCCTTCCCCTGGTTTTGAAAAACCTAGTGTTGCTTTTTAACACATCTGACTATTCACATCTAAAACGGATTCAGGGCGTAAAAGCAGCACAGGAGTTTGCATTTGTTCTCACTGCAATCAACTGCTGCTTTTTCAGATGTTTTGTTGTACTTTTTAAAGTCAACTTTAAACACGTTTTTGTAATGTCCCTTTTTAATCACCTGAACTGCACAGATGCCTGAAGGTGTGATATGTGCCTGAAGGTGTGACAAAAACTAATGCAAGCCGTGCAGGCGCTGATGCCTCCCAGGGCTAGTCCTCTGCGGAGGGTTACTGGAGTACAGCAAAAAGCCTTCTGAATAGGAGCCAGGAGGCTGACCGTGTAACTTGAGTGTCAGATCCAAGAGGAAACTGATGAGAGGATTAAGGTGTCTTTAAAATAGAGCTTTTTGAGTATCAGGCTTTTAGTTACATCTGTTTTGATCACAAGCTGACTCTCGACTGATATTGCAGAAGCTTGGCTATTAATTTTCCTGCAAAGCAACTCTGAACCTCTCCAGCTTGTATGGTTTTAAAAGCATTGCTGCATTTGAATGTTTAGTTCATGCCTGATGGGTCAAAGATGAGGTGGTCTTGCAAATTGGACAAGTCTGAGTCCCCTGAAGGTCCAGAAGATGTAGTGTCAGTGGCATTGCCCAGATCCAGGATTTTTTAAGGGTGTTAAGGATTTGGTGGTAAAATGTGAATGTTCAAACTTCCCAAATGCTCCAGTTTTAGTAACTCATTGATACCATGTGTGGAAGTGCACACTGAGCATTGCAGCTGCGAAGTATGGTTTTACTCTCTAGAACCATGCTTATCTGGTTGACAAGGAGAATGGCTTTTAGTGCAGTCCTTTTCCACTCTTGGTCTGCAAGACATTAGTAGATAAATATCCAAATGAAAACAAGGGAAAATAAAGAATAGACTCTCATCTGTCACTAGTCATGTGCACAAACAAATTTGAGGGATTAGAGGGGAACAAAAGCAATACATGAGCATTAAGGTTAACCTAACTTCTGTATGGCTGTTAATGAAAGCCATGTGGTCTCGGTCTGTAAGACTTTTTTTTCAAAGCCTTAAATAATTCCTTAGGAAAAAAAAAAAAGTTAGGAAATGCTGACCTAGCTTGTATCTATGAATAAAGTCTTCTCAGTAAGCATTCCAACTTGTGACCAAAGGCTTTGAAATCTTCCTCTGCTTGCAGTGGAGCTGAATGAGTTCAGTGGTAAATATGCAACAAGTGTAATGCCTGTTTCCTCTCTTTGTTCCCCTGAGAGTCATTGAAGTAAAACAAATTCAGTGCACACTAATAAAGTGGGTGGGTAGATATTTCAGCTTAATAGCCTGTGCTCGACCATTTTCCTTGGCAGGGACTCTGAGGAACGTTTCCAGCTGGGTTATGATATCTTCATCACGGACTGTTATCAGGAGTTGCATTTCTCAGTGTCGAGCCCCAGCGCTGAAGATAGGCTGCTCCTTGTGTGGCTGGGACTGCCAGGAGGCAGAGAGTTAAATGCAGCGTATGTGCTGCTCCGCATGGCCCCTTGTTATTGCTGCAGCCCTTCTCCACTTGCATTCAAAATGTTTTCCAAACAGAGCATGTATTGGGAGTTTGTCTGTTTGCTTTTCTTTCTCTTTCTTTTTTTTTTTAACCTATCATTGGCAATCACTTGTGTCTAGCTAGACCTTTTTTCTGCAACTCTACCTCCTTTCTTCATCTTCATTTTAGTGAGGAGTGAGGTAGAAACGTTCTGCTTGTGGTTCCTCTTGAATCTGGTGCTCTGTCTCCAGTGTAGCTGTCTGAAGAACACACACACGTGTTGAGCATATTTGCTTAGCTACAAAGAACAATGAGACTGTGTGCTCCTTCAGGTCATCTCTGGCCCTCTGGAACTTGCCCAGTTCTGCTGTGGGAAACCAGATCAGTCACGGGGGGTGGGGTAACGCAGGAAGGTCTGAAAACTGTTCCCCGCTGCCTGTAGGTAGAAAGAGTGGGGAGATGAGGAGCTACTGGAGACTGTCCAGCGGAGGGCTACGAG
>Ga0181612_128531_pt1 | contig 19337 bp, 8 predicted proteins | sample HoacroProtozoa21_FD_119630 | JGI IMG/M metagenome (GOLD analysis project Ga0181612, IMG submission 119630) | Hoatzin crop microbial communities from Cojedes, Venezuel. Combined Assembly of Gp0051906, Gp0051904, Gp0051908 | reverse complement strand
TCGATCCAGCTGCACCTAGACTCTCCTCTGAGAGAGAGTTTAGAAAGCAAGGGGATCTTCTCTGAACCTTGTGACTCAATGGGAGGGCTCTCCCTTTGACGCTTATCAAACTCCCCTTATCTCCCCTTTAACGCAAAAACATGACACACCTGCTTTAGTTCTGATAATTTTAAAAGTTAGACAATAGAAAAATAGTATCTCTGGTGTCATTTGCAATCAAGATAAGGTATATGGGCCTACATATTCTGGCCCTAGAATTGCACGTGTTGAGAAACAAGGAAACCTGTGGAGATCCAAAGATAAGAAGAGAAGAGGAACTCATCTAAAAGTTCCAGCAACCTACAGTACCTAAGCTATGCTCCTCTATGGCTACGAAGCTTTCCAGTCCAGCCTGGGAGTGGGGACCCACTTCCCTGAGAGCAGCATCAGCAGAATTTCCACTCTTGAAATCACAACTGCAGCCAGGGAGTGCAAGCCTGTGAATTAAGCACTATCTGCCTTTTATCATCTCCTCTCACTTCCTGGTATCAGTAAAAAAAGCACACTCGGGACTAGAGACACGAAAATCCCTTAAAACTTGCACAAAATTTAAGAAGTATGAAATATTTAATCTCATTTTCATAATTCCTATCTAAAGAGACCATCTGTTTCTCTGTCCAGAGACTCGTACACATGCACTACTTCTGGGTGGTACACAAAAGTATTAAAAATGACTTTCAGCCAAACAAGGACAGTGAATACCCCTCAGGCACTTGCACCTCTGGGAAGCTGTGTTTTCGTATCCATTTACTTCAAGTTAAATGTACTATAAAGCACCGAAAGTTACATTACAGTAAACTCACCAATTCCATTGTGCAAAAGATTCAGAAGAGTGGAAAACCTACCCATACATAAAGATTAAGAAACAATTGAACAGATGAAGGAAATAGGGGCGAGCACCTGCTTCAAAATATAGATAAGTAAAAGAAATTCTTACTGTCAGTGGTATCAATACACTGTGGGAAATTACTAACTGCTTTGATTAGTATGAAAATAACTAGATAAGATTGCAGAAGGAAATAACTTCAAATTGAAGTAAAGATTTTGTTTAAATTTTCCTCTACATTTATTTTGATATACAGAGGTTTTAAAACCCAGTTTACCATCCAAAGTGAGCTACCACTTTCAATCAATGAAATTAACAATACTTATCAAAAAGTTCACATGGCCCATGATTAAATTAAAACTACATTCAACTTTTAGTTTTGGTTCCAAGTCCATTTGGGGTTAAAAGTGCTCAGCATCTTAGCCTGAAGGGCTGGGTCCAAAAGATTATGAATATGTTAAAAAAATAGAAATATAATCTAGGATTTCATGATTTCATTAAGCCTAGCCTGAAGAAAGAACAGATTATATCCCAAAATAGCACCTTTACTAATTCTTTTATGTAGGTAAAACTTTTCACAGACCAGCATGCCATGATACTTTTTTATAAGATCCCATTAAATACATAAATATTTCAATAAATATTTAATGCTGAACAAGACCTCTGTAAAGATTTAATCCACTGCTTTAGCAACAACTTTTTGTCTTAGGAAGAGCCTACATAGTAATGAATATTTGCAAGGAAGAACATGTATTTCGAGAGGTTTTATTCAATTTTCAAAATATTTTCTCCAGATGTCTCCTGGGAAATACTTATTATATTTGGTAGAAGGGTGCAATCTGCTGCACTATGGCAAACTGTTAGAGTAGCATGTTTCATAAGAATGACATTCAAGAAGGAGACATTTTCTGAGGAAAGCGGCAAGACGGGGCAGCAAATGTTCTTTCTGATATCAGACAGTTGGTCTTTCATCTCCCAGCTTTGGCATTTATTTAAAGTCATATCACCGGATCAATGTCAGGTCGGTAGCAGCTAAATTGGCTGAAGCAGAGACAGTCATTAAGGGATGCATTCCATAAAGAAAATCCAATTACCTTTTGCATTAGAGAAATCAAATTCATTTTCTGGTTTGGTCAAGGACAGTCACTGTGGAAAATGGCTCACAGGAGAAAAGCACTCAGCATTGTCATAGTGTAAATAAGTTTTAGATAGGAACATCAAAAACTCATTGCTGCTGTTAGAATAATGCTTTTAGAAAAAAATACATGAATTTTAATTTAATTTGCACAACTTAGTATAAGGAGATGTATAAGTGTGTATTTTTTCTCTCTCTTTGTATTTCACAACACAATAGCTGGCCAGCAAACATTTCTCTCTGTTTTACTGGACCATATTTGAAAACACTGCTGATACTTAGGAATAAAAAATAATTGATCACTTCAGTAATTCTCTGTAGGCATGCATCTTACATAATCAAGATAAAATAAGGACAGCCACTTACAATGTAATTAAAGAATGTGGTTTTTTCTTGAACTAAGAGATGCAATATACTTTGATCAATTAATTATGCTGCTTCAGTTCAGAAAGGAATGTTCCCTGCATATAATGGCTGTATACTCTTTCATTGGACATCGCGTCTTATGAGAGAAATATTTTACTGTGTTAAAGTGCAGAAACAAAACTGCCTGATACACATTGTCTGACTTTTCAAGTTAAGTTACACAAATCCCACAGCAAAATATTTGCATTAAAAATCAGTATGCCTTGTATATATTATGGAATCTTAAACTTAACTTTGTCCTGATGATATGACTTTATTAACTATTCACATTATTCACTTCACATTAACTATGAAGACAACTTACAATGCTTTTAAAAAGGAATATTACCATCGTGAAATTAATAGCGAAATGTTATGTTTCCAATTTTTTGTTACAGAAAATTAAAATGTTCCTTTTGATATACAATAATTTGAAAATTTATGTCATATCACATAGCAGAAACAACTTGGGATTCAAAGCCATATTCAGAGCAAACAACCTACACAGACAACAAATGCAGAAAGCAAAATCATAAGAACTTCAAAAACACTCCAACAAAACAGTAAGATACCTAAGATACGTGAGATATACTAAGTGGAGCAGTAAGACACCTTAAGGATCATCTACTCCTTCAATGTAGCTACTCTTTGAGCGTATTTCTCAGGATGCTTGGCACATCCTTCAGATCTCTCCTCCCTAGACAGTCATGTCAAATGGTGCTACACTGTAAGTCACAGGATCCTTCCCAGCAGAGGCAACGCCTGCAGCGGGAGTTTCAGGTAAGGCTAAGTATCTTTTCTATTAATAAGATAACTGCAAGTGAACCTTTCTTTAAAAAAAAAAAAGAAAATGACCTAATACTTTGGTCATGCCTTCAAAGTATCTTCCAAATTCTTCACCAGCAGGAACTATGCTGTAATCTTCAGATCGCAAACAGCTCATTCCTGGAAAACTAATGTGGCACGGGCTTCTGGCCAAGCTCTTTTCATCTGCCAAATTGCATTTTAGAAACCTAGAAGTATAAAGGTATATCAAATAGTTTCATAGTAGTACTTCTCTACATAAGCAACTGCAGAAACTCTGTCTTGAAAGAGAAATGGACTCTGGACAAGCTCTCCAGGATGTGATGTATTCCATGCTGCAACACTCATTAGGTGGAGACCAACCCTCAGTGGAGGGTTTTCATTGCTTTATTCACTCTTGGATAAATCATCAAAACAGGGTAAGAGCAGCCCTCCAGAATTTAACAGAATGCAGAAGCAGCCGAGATCCACAAGAAAAGCCTGGAAATACAAACCAAATGGTGAACTCTGAAATCTTTTTATTATTTTGATACAAAAATGAACAATGAAAGGTCTAATGGACAGTACAACTGCAACATCTTGTATCAGTAAAGAAGTTGTTCATACACAACTACTCAGCCAGGAGGACCCGACATTGTGGTGCTATTGCTGGAAAATGAAGTAGCCTGAATAACTCTGCATTTGGCAAAATACATGTATCTACCACTGTCAAGTATATGACTCAAGTCTTATAAGTGTTAATTTTTTCTATTTTTTATTATTTTAAAATTTCAAAATATCTTATTTTAAATCATAAACCTCTTCATAAGTAGCACTAAATTAATTTAATTTGAAACTCAGCCCTTAAACTGTTTGTAAGTAGCACTTTTCCACTCTCCCCAAACTGTTACACAAGAAACATTATTCTCAGACCTGCAACTGAGGAACTTAATTGATAAGAATGAGTATCATAAATTCTAAAAGTTTTCAGAAATTGTAAGGTTGCCTTAGCATCGAGGCAGGTCCAACAGCAGTTTCCCAGGGCAGGTGCATGTGCATTCCTTGGTTTCGTGCAGCACAACATTCCTCATCAAAAGAACCCGTGTTGTCTTTTGCAAAGGCTCAACACTGCTTATGCATTTCTGAAAAGTATGTGGGGTTTTTTTTCTAGAGAGAGGGGCTAAATCAGGTTAAAGTAATTATAATGTTTCCTGAAGTCAGACTGTGAAGTCAATGAGAGCTAATGTATACCGCTGAGTGCACACACTCCCTTTGCTTTGCTGTTCTGTGCTTTTAGGTAAGAGCTATATATAGGTGTCCCACTAACTACACATGAATTCTTTATCAAATCCCAGCCTTCAAGTACTATACTACATCATGGTATTCATATACCAAACCAGGCAAAACATTTAGTATTCAGGCATTAAAAGCTTCTATCCATCATTTTTGTCTTCATCTTCTTTGAGATGTTTAAAACCTGCAGAGCTGTTCATCTGATGTACAAAAGCAACTTATATGAAAAATGCTTTTATGCTTCTTTCATCTGGATGCTAGGGAGAAAACTGTCTTCTCTAGATCATACTTCAGCACTTTCATGGCTTACACAATGGTAATACGAAATGTCTCCTTTAATTATGAAATTGTCTTGGCAGTTGAGCAGAAGTGTCGAAAACTTTGTTACACATCCTTCAGAAATAACTGTTAATTTATTTTAATCCACTCTGCTGCATTTTGGGATATACAAAATGCGTAAATGTTTGAAAACAAATGTAACAAATATTTGTACCTAGGCTTACTGACCTATAAGGGGGATGATATTTTTCAAGCTAAATATTAATAGCCAGCTGTAAATACACTGCTGGATTTTAAAGTAGTTTTGTCTGCTTTCTACATTTTCAAACATTCCTAATGTAGTTTCATTCTTACTCTGAAAACAATCTAGCTCATTTTAGGTTATTTGTCCTCCTATTTAATTGTAAGAAATTATTTTTATATTCGCATTTGCAAAGCAACAGCAATCACAGAGACAAAATATGGCCCCTTGAATCTACTTTTTAATTGTTTTCTCATTTTAATCAGAGCCAGCACATTGTTCTTGTCTTACCAACATGTCTTGTTTTAACAATAGGTAAATACTGGAAAACAACACTAATTTGCTGTCACAATGCAGTGATCAACATGAATGATAAGTAATATTACGGTTCACCTTTGTTGCTTCCGCAACAGCCCCCAGTATCATTTTCTGCATTTGCATGTTTCCTGCCAATAAAATGTTTCCAGAGTGTTGCTCTTACGAGCCATTATTCTTCTGATCCACAGCATTTGCACACACGCAGTCCTATATCTGGATTTCCACCAAAACCAGTTAACGAACTTTTTTTGAACAGACACTGAGGTGGCTTATCTTAATTATTGCCATCTTTACTGATCCACGCAAATTTATTTCTTCACCCACTGAGGAAGAAGAAAGTCTCTTATTTTTTAGCCAGCAGATCTTGATTTGTTTTTTGAATACTATCATAGCCATTTCTGCCACAATCACAACCCATACAGAGATAACAAGACAAGATCAACTAAAAATAAATACACATTAAGCTCAACTTTAGAGAAGTCACCCCGCCAGCACTTACTTTCAATTTCCAAATCAAGTTAGGACAGAATGCTCCATAAAGCCGGTGTCTAGCCCACAATGAATTTGTGGTGAAAAACTTCTCTGGATATCAAAAGGTGACTAAGGAAGAAATCTGGTCTGCAATTATTTTAGGTCTATTCAAGCTATTCTGGAAATTATACTTTGTCTTTCAATACCAGCAGAAATAATTCCTGAATAAATTTTGTGTTTAAAACAAACACAGCTAAAACAAACAAAAAAGAAAAATAATTTTATTTTAAATGGAAATTCTATGATACTTCATAAATATAAATTACTGTTTAGGAACAACTGTACAATTGAAGTAGGGCTTCTGCAAAAAAATTCTAAGCTATGCCATGTCACTTTCTACCATGTTTCAAGTCCCTACTGCGCACACAAATCACTGCTTAAGTGCAATAAGATATACTGACTGCCATGTGGCAAGCACCTGCTTTTTATATAACCATTGACACCATTTTTCAGAAGACCATTTTTTCTTGCTTTACTGCTTCCTTATTAGTGTTACAAATGCAGAAGCAGATGTCTGAGTAATATCACATATTACAGACAAAGTGTGAGACATAAAGCCACACCATGATTTTTATTTAAGGCATTCAACTCAGTTCCATCTTACATGGCAGCAGAGCTTGCTTTACTCATTTAGGGAGCTTGGCGGTTTTGGTAAAAGGCCAGAGACAGAAGTCATCCTATGTTTAGCGTACATATGCTATACGAATCTAGACCAGTGTAGATTCTTTTTAGAGTCAGTGAAAAGAAAAAGGCATTTCTGGGGTGCAATTCATTTCAAAATAGTTTCTGGTTTAAAGTTGTACTTGTTTCTCTTCACTCTAAAACAGGACCTGCTCAGATGTTCACACTACTGACAATGGAGGTCTGGTAACATGAATCCCAACCTAGTTTCCTACAGTTGGCGTTTCTCATCAAACTGTCATTAACTCAGTCAATGAAATATGTGATGGTTCATCAGGGATGAGGATTTGTCATAAGCAAAGGGCCATGTTCACATATCCTATGCCTAAAAATTAGGCTTTTGCCCTCAGCGGGCTGATTCAGACAAACAAGCTTATAGAATCCACGTTCCTTGGGCAGGTCCTGGCGAGGAGGATGCACAGCCAAAAGACTGTAGCTCATGGACGAATCATATCACATAAGGGTGATCCAGCCCAGCGAGCAGAGTCAGCCAATGCAAATACCAGATACAGAGGTACTTGACTAGGTGCTTGACTCAGGTTTCCACAGGATGTGTTTCTGTATTTTTGTGAATAAAAATGCAGAACTCTCTAGGGAATGATGCCATAGATGCATTGTTTTACTTTTGTACAATAGACTATTGATTAAAGCAATCAAATGGGAGTGCCTGTTTTTATTCATCGAATCATAGAATGGTTTGGATTGAAAGGGACCTCATCATCTAGTATTCTCTGATTTCCCGGTTCTTCAAGTTTAACCAATGTTATAGGGTCTGTCCATTGACTTTAACGCAAAAGGCACACCAAGTGCCTAGGCTAAGAACCAGCCTCCAGAACTCCCCATCTCCTGTAGCTACAGAATCAGACTCTTTCGCAACTGTTGTGGTTTAACCCGGCAGCCAGCAACTATGCACCTGACAGCCGCTCGCTCACCCCTCCCCTTCCGCCTCAGCAGGAAGGGGAGAAGAAATGGACAAAAGGTAAAACTCGGGAGCTGAGATAACGACAACTTGATAAGATAAGAAATGAACTACTACTACTACTACTACTACTACTGGTAATAATGAATATGCAAAACAAACAATACACAATATGATTTTCTCACTGCCCCAAGACTGATTCACAGCCAGTCCCTGAGCAGCAATCGTGGAACCTGGAACTGGCAGATTTCGTGAATTTCATGAAATTCCAAAAAAAGACTGAACTTCCAGAAAAGTTTGAACGCCCGGACAAGAGAGTATTCGAACTCCTCAGAAAGTGAATTAAAAAAGAGGATTCCTGTGCCCCAGCCAACCCCCTTTATAAACTGAGCATGATGTCCATGGTATGGAATATTTCCACTGGCCAGCTTGGGCTGGCTGCCTGGCTGTGCTCCCTCCCAGCTCCTGCGCACCTGCTCATTAGCTGAATATGGGAGACTGGAGAAAGTCCTTGATTTCTTAGAAACAACTAAAACCATCAGTTATCAACATTCCCCTTGTGCCAAATCCAAAACACAGCATCTGCTGAGAGGAAAATTAACTCTGTCCCCACTGAAACCGGGACAGCAATTTATCCTTTCTTTCAGCCTATGAATCTCATACACCTAGCTACAAAGCAAAGCACTGAAGAACTAATAGAGCCAGCATGTGATTAGCATATAGGTAGCCTCCGCTACCTTGATGGAAAGGACAGAATGTTCAAAATCTGTTCATGCCAAAAGGGAATTTTTATGCAAAATGCAAGCAGTAATTTTTAAGTTAGCGTGGGATCCATAATATCTCAGAAAACTCAGAAAAAGATCTGGTTCCTTTCGGCTTAATACAATATAGATGCTGAGCTGTGTTGGCTAGATTGCCACCAGTTCTGGATATATTGACAAGGAGTACTTCTGTCTCTAAAGACAGTTCTTCTGGACCTTGCAAACAGGAAGCTTGCCTGAGTACCTGCTGTGGAGCGTGCTGCCAGCTTAGGTATGTATTTAAAAAAAACCAAATGTCAATTCCTAAGACATGAAGCAGTCCCATGCAAGACATGTTCACAAGACAAAGGTTTTTACTGATGGAATTTAATGTCAGGCCTTTCTTCTTTCAACATCTCCATCTAACAATGTTCTCGGTAAGACTTGCATGTATTCATGTGTTATAACAGATGCAGACAGATTTCTGCGTGGGTCATTAACCACTACTCTTGGGCAGCAGCATATTTTTTATCTGCATCTTGGTGCCCTCAGAGACTCACAGTTAGACTTGTACACTATCAATGCAACTTCTTCAGTGTAGTCTATGTTTTGATGTGCCAGAAGGTCATTATTTGCTGTTCCAGCAATTGCAGTTTTGAAGTTCTGGCTCTTCAGAAAAAAGGTGGTGTCCATAAATGACAACACATATGCGACTTGGTGCCTTTTCACTTGCCTTTCGCTTTCCCACTAATACTTTTTAATTATATTTGGTGAGCTAATAGATGAGAGAAGCCCAGCAACTTTCAGTGAAGACATAGTATTAGGGTGATTCTACGGCAGGTGAGGGAGTGAAAGAAGAAACATTTGTGACAATAATCTGTAACAATAGCACTTTACAAATGAATTTGGGTCATTGCTTTTTCTTTTTCTATTTAATTTATTTCTATTTATTTAATTTATGCTTTTTCTATTTAATTTCCACTTAATGACTACTAAGGAAGCATCCTGTGGAGCAGGCTGAATGAATGTGAGTTATAATGGATGTGTTTTACCACTTGATTGTTGGGATTATTTTTACTTTACACAGTGTGTTCTAGATCAACAGCATATGTTAACTAGAGAAAACAGAAGGAGCATAAGCACATCTTTCAGAAATCTGGTTTGGTGTCTACATCACACAGAATCTGGTAAAAATGAGTTAATCAATTCAAATAAAAATGAAGGATATGATTTCAAGCTCTGATGTTTACCCTCTGTCTTCCACAACTCTCTCACACCCAGGCACGTAAGCCACACAGGAGAACCATCTGAACACTGAGAGGCCCCCAGTGCCGTGCAGGAGGCACACAGGCCACTCTGCTGAGACACCTGCCTGCTTCCTTTTGCCAGAACAAAGAGCCTAATTACATGAAAATCCATCACCATGCTGCTGACACCGTGCTGCTTTTCCAGTTGATTTAGAGCTGTTATATACTGACAGCTCGGAGTGGTTTCAAACCACGTCACTTCTTTATGACGACTGGTACAGAGAAACCATAGTTTCAGAGTAAGCAAACTGGAACTTGAAACTTACTTTACATGACCTTTTCTGTTCTGCATGCATAGCAAACACAGCTACTACATGACTATATTTTCACTCCAGAGAATGCAAAGAATTCCGCACAAAACAAGATTCTCATAGTTTCTAGAAATACGAACTCATAAATGGAAACTGTTAACAGAAAACAAACCGCAAAAATTCATGAAGCACTTCTGAGAAAACTTCCCGTGGCTCTTTACAGTATTTTCTTCATCATATTATAGGGGATTATACAACTAAAAGAATGTTCTGCTCAGCTTCTGGTCCTTTGCCAGATTTATGGGAAACCTCATTAATTGTTTTTAATTACCCTTTTATACTGAAGCTACAACCACATTGAGAACATAATCCATCAACAATTTAGAAATCCTTCCATTTGTCCACATTTCCTATGTAATTCTGCTTGAGTGGAAGCATGGTCACAGTTTTGTCCAATCTCTTTTAAAATAAACTACTTTGGTCTTACTTCCAGAATAAAGAGTGTGCATGGAAGGTACTCAGTGGAAAGTGGTTAGTACCAGTTCCACTTCAGCAGAGGAAAATCTCCAGACTGTGTTGCAAAGTCACTTGCTATTTGAATAACAAATGTTTCTCTTTGATAAAGTCAGCCAACTACCTTTTGTGTCAGATTGTGTTCTTTAAGACAATTCAGACAGTCATACAATCATAGATCATAACATGGTTTGGGTTGGAAGCGACCTTACAGATCATCTAGTTCCAAACCCCCTCTCATGTGCAGGGACTCCTTTCCCTAGATCAGGTTGCTCAAAGCCTCTTCCAGCCTGACCTTAAACTCGTCCAATGATGGACCATCCACAACTTCTCTGGGCAACCAGTTCCAGCGTCTCACCAGCCCCCTCGACATGCTGGCTGCAGTTCTCTTGATGCAGTCCAGGATACGGTTGGCCTTCTGGGCTGCAAGCGCACATTGCCGGATCATGTTGATCTTCTCATCAACTCCAATTCTTTTTCCTCAGGCCTGCTCTCAATAGCCACTGTATCAGCTCCACTTGTGATGTAACCAAATACTCAAACTTAGGCCTAGCATGGTCACAGTCTTTTACCAAAGACCTGAAGCTGGCTTTTCTCTTGTAAAGTATGTCCTACCACCATGACAGAAATTGTCATGTCTGCAGCCACTGACGGGCTTGCAGTTCCTGCCAGAATCAAATGGTGCAGTTGTGATAGAAGCAAATAGCTGACATATTTATTCACTTTAGTATCCATAAGAGAATGTCAGAAGTTACTGTTGAACTAAAGAATGGCCATTTGGGACTAGGGGTTTTTTTTTGGCTTAGATAGAGGTTAAAAAGAAAGTCGACAGTCCTATTCCAAAGTTCAAAGACAAGTATTTTGTTGCAAAAGGTAGCCCTGCTCCCTCAGATCCATTAACTATTTCCAGTTGTACCCTGTGTTCTATTGAAATATTTGCTTACATGCACACTTACAGTCAGTAAGCATAAGAATGATTAACTCTACTGTCTTGTAAAAACTTAATAACACCATTTAGATAATAGCAAAGGAACTAGTGTCTTCCCAACTCCAGTCTAAGGTCTGCACATTACTATGTGAAAACATACGGGTAAATAAGGCCTTCTATCTGATGCATGTACACTTAACATCCCCACACATCCACATTGTTCCTCCTGTATCAATTAAGTGAAATACTGAAAAGAGAATGCCATTGCTAGCCATGACAGAAGTGACAGTACACGAGATCCTGTGTTGCGTGTGTAGGTGTAGAGGCATTTCTTATGTCCTTTGACTGATCTGTCACTTTACGAAAAATCTTTTCTTGCTTGCAAATCGATTAGGCAATATGGTCCTATTAATAAAATGATTACTTGACCTGATCTTATCCTTACCCATACTACCTTTCTGATGTGAAATTGATGCTTTTTTTTTTATAACCTATACAGGATCACTAGAATTTGGGTTGCGAGATTGCATGGCATGCAGTGTCAGTAAGCCATGCTGACTGCCACACATAAGGCATAGCAGGAACCTCACAAGCTGGCATTATTTACAAACATCCTGCATGGGGAAGATTGGCTCAACTGTCAGGCTGTTACCAGGAGAGCTACAAATACAATTTTAGGACACTGAAGACCAGATCAAAACCGTTACAGGCATATGACAAGGTAAAACCCTGACCCATGATAAATTCACTTGACATTATCAAAGTTGTTCAAAACAGCTTTGTATATCTGACCTAGGACCCGCTGATGCAGCATTGTGTACGTATGATCTTACCCTTAGTAGCAAGCTCACCAGCTTTTACAGTCTCTACCTTTTTTTTGCCTGCTCCTCTTCTGATCTCTCTGCCCTTAAGTCATGTTTCTAGACACAACTGTTTTCATTTACAAACACATGGAAGGCTACGTACTTGTCATTTCATTTGAGTGCTTGCCTGACTGGGATTGTTCATTGTTTGCTGTTGTATGTTTCTGATGTGGAGCAGCGACCACTGTCCTGTCTGTGCCTGGCTTTCAAATGTTCCTCAGCTGGGTTTTTTCTGGGAAACTCACCAGGTAAGGCGTTCCTCATTTTCAGTCATAACAAGCAACTACTCTAAAACACATTTACTGGCATCCTGGTGGCATCAATGCCCTTATAAGCCCCAGACCTGAGGCTGATACACTCCAGGAGCTGCTGCCTGATGGTGAGGTGTCTTTCCAGTCTTTGTCACAGTCTCAGTTCCACACCCATTTGTACGTGCTGCCTCTTGAGAGCAACAACCGTGCTGTGAATGTGAAGAGCAGTGATGAGTACGGAGGGGAATCCGCTGGCTGTCACAAAATCTCGCTGCTCTCTTCCTTGGAAAGGCTTGCTTTGTGGGCCATCCTTTGCTGAATCAAAGGTTACAGGCCCATGTTACCAGCTTTCTGCTGCGTCCTTTTACTAGAGTAAGGTTTTTCCAGTACGGAGGGGAATTCTTTTCAGGTGCATATGCAGTTACTGGATAGCTTACCGAAGTGTTGTAAGATAATCACGTAGTGCTTCTTGTCCATGCCACTTTCAGCCTTCTCCCATTCACTAACTTCAACTCTTGGGAGGGCAGGGGTAAGCTAGCTTTGGCTGTCAACACCCTGCATCACAGCCAGATCTGTTCCAGTTAGCACAGCTGTGGATACTGCTCCTTAGCCTGCAGTTATAGCTTCCCCCCCTGTGCCCCAGCATCTGCTGCTTCTCTTCTGTCCTGGGTGGATCCTGTCCAGGGGTATAGGTGCATGCCCTGGAAAGTACACACACAGACATTGGACCAAATATCTTATCTACAGAGAAGAGAGAAAGAAAAACACAAGCAGGGAGTGTTTCCATTCCTGGCAATCTTCAGTCAAGTACTGAATCTCTGATAACACGTCAAACTAACTTTATCAAACTTTATTGTAACAAAATTTCCTGGGGTAGGAAGCCCTGTGGCCGACCCCCACCAGCAGGTCACAGCCTGTATAGGAACTCAAAGGTAACATGTGCAGTAGCCATCCACAGAGCTATTCGATTGAAGAGAGCTTTGTCTGGCCTAGGATTGATATGATTGGGAAGTATCTATATACTAGAGTAGTGCCTTTCTCATCCTGACATTCTGACTCAGCTGGTGTTGCCTGTCTTTGCATTCTGGTGGACACAGCCACCACGCACATTAGAAGCTAACATAACCTGGCTTGCTTTCGCCTACGTCTGAGAGCAGCCTCTCTTCTGGTGGACTGGCCATAGTGGCTGGCTAACACCACTCCCAAGGCAGCAGAGCCTGCCTACATCCTCACTGGGAGCTTCTGCTGGGAAAGACTGCTCACCTAGTGGCAAATGCAGCCAAGATATAGGGACATAAAACTGGCACAAGGTGTTGGCAGAGGAGAGGTGCAAATGACATCTTAACAGTAAACAAAATTTTTCAGCAGGGTATTGGCTGACCTCAGACTTGAAAGATGCACTCTATGAGGCAGCCACCTAAAAAAGACCCTGCTCCATGGGAGGTTCCCTGTGTCACAGTCTTAGAGATAATTGAAAGTGCAGTCTAAGGTACTACCCTACTATGGTGTCTGCTGAGATAACGATCATATTACACACCACTATGCATTTGATAGAGATGCTTAGCTGTGTGCCAGACCATCTTTGTCTGGCCTTGTAAGCCTGTTCCTGCAAACATACGTTCCCTTGGCCATGGTGCCAGAATGTGGACCAATGGTAACACAGCCAAGGCTGTTCTGATGAGTGTAAATACTCATGATTAATACAATAATTAAATTCCCCCTCTCAAGAGTAAATCAAGAGTAAATAGTTGTCACAGTAGGTGACTACCATCAGAAGCATCCTTAGATACAGTGTCCCAAGGAATTTCTTACCACCTTTCTAGAGTCTGTGATGCCATTTTAGGGATCATAAAACTACAGAACAGACACAAGTGCCCACCTAACCTGGAGAGGACTTCAGTATCCAAAGCCAAGATCTTCACTGGAAAAATGCAGGAACAAATACCAATCAACTAACTATGCCATTTTAAACTCCTGATGCTACCAGCTTTTCCAGAAGGAACTATCTTCAGAAGTAACCATCCTATTTCTTTAGCCAGGACAGCATGCTATTGAAGAGACAATGAAGCATGTAAGCTGTGAGTGCAGTATCTTCTAGATGAAGGTCAAAGCTCTGGACAGAAAATGTCAGCAAGTTTATCTTTTCCAAGAGGGCAACTTGTTGTCCTCCAAGTGCCTCTTACAACACAAAAGGATCCTGCCTCCTTGTTTTCTACTTACTTTTGCAGCTATAAGGAAAGACATGAAACCAGTTTAAAGTTCAGGCTGTTACAAAGACCTTGTTTGCTCCAAAACCACTGATTGTCTGCATAAGTTTCTTGTTCTGCTGAGTACTCTAAAAACCTCCAGACCTTAAAAGCATGTCCTAAAGGACTGTGAGCACTATGGAAATGACACCTCAGAGTATATGAAGGACAGAACTGCCCTCATGAGCATTCACCTTTCCAGAGGCTGTCTCCTCAGCAGTTACTGCTGCGGGTTTCCTCAATGTCAACCAAAAAAACCCTACTAGATTTGTACTTGAGGTTTAAGCACAAGATTATTAATGAATAACTATGAAATCAGCACATTCCTGGATTATTATTAAACAACATTTCTCCCTTCTAAATTCGTGGAAGCTGACAACACAGTACTCATTCACACCAGAGCTGCTTCTACCATGTTCTCACTCCACTCGCTGTCGTTTCCTATGATCATTACATATATGGTAAATCATCTCCCTTCCATGAAATCCCCATATCCCAAAATAACCACATACACTTGATCTATTGCAGGCTCTTGAACACTGCTTCTTCCTTCTCAGCAGTCCCCAGGCAAAGCACAGGCTGTGCTTTTCACACATGCTTTGCAAACCAAAAACCTCATTCAGACCCTTTATCAAATCTGCAAGGCCAAAGACTACTGCACCCACGCTAAAGAACCGGCATATTTTATCACTTCCAGGTTTATTTATTAGCATTAATATTTGTCTGCATTTGCTTCTCAGTTACATCATTTGTGTAAGCAGGGACTGAAAATCTGCTTTCATTACAATTATGGCACAGCATCTGCACAGAGGCACAACACCAAAAACTTCAGTCCATGCTGGGGCCCATACTACACATAATTCACTCACCCTATAGTGTGAATGAGTCAGCCCAGCAATAATGGGAGGATGCCTTGAAAAGCCACACAGCCAGGCAGTATCCAGCCCTTGCTGATGTCACAGCTTGTCACAGTTAATCCATCCACACAACCAACCAGCATGATACATGCGCAAAAAGAAGGACGGGTATGAATCTTTGTGGCTTAGGAACAAAATGGCTTCAAAAATGCAAAATACAACATCTGTTATTTATTGGAAATCACTGCATCTTCTACAAGCTAGCCAGGAGGCTGTGCACTCAGCTGAATCTTTTTATTTTTTTAAATACATAAAAATAGAATTGACTTTGATTTATACAGCATCTTAATCAGCTTCTTTCTTCTTTGAAATCAGCATTACTTGACGTTTACCTTGCAAAGCAACTCACAAAATCCTTGTTGTGATCTGGCTAAAATGCACAAGCACAGAAGTGCAAGCAAACAATGAATGCTTTCAAGCTGATGCTAATTGCGGCCTATAATTTTCCATTTCTTACTCAGCCTGCTTTTGTGAGCACAGTCTCAGTCCTTCTTTCAGCAATGAGCGTGCTGTGTGTGAGGGGAAGAGAGAGAGTGGCAGACAAAGCATCAACAGCTTCCTGTGCCAAGGTGAGTTAGCTTGCTAGGAAAATATTGTTAAGACTGTTGTGTCTCTTCCTCCCTCCCTCCCCATTTCACCCCTTTCAAAACAAATCCAGAATGTAAAAGGGGAAACAGGCTACGAACGCATAGCAATTTAGGGAAAGGCATAAGGTATTTTAGTATCCGTCCTCTCCAGACACGCGAACATGTCCAATCAGATCATCTAGGCATGGATAATTTAGACTGCTGCAAGATCTTGTTGTGATCGTTTCTTGAGATCTGTTGTGTCTACGTTCATTTACAAAGGGAAGTAATCAAATAATAATAAGGTGAATCCAGTAGCAGGAAATGCTTTTTGACTGATTCTTCACTACAAATCTGACGGCTCGGTCAGTGACTGAAAGGTAGGCTCAGTTACTATATGTGAGCTGGGCTGCTAGATGACACCTTTCTGAATGTGTTTGATGTATGGAATTGATTTCCTCCTGTGTAACACATGGCTACAAGTAAAATGTTCATTGTGGTTTTATGCTGCCCTTGATGATGGAACTCCAAATAATGCCATACATAAGCAAAAGATTTGGAAAGAGGGGATAGGGAGACTAATCCATAATGAAGACTAAAGGGTGACTTTTCAGGTGCACAGGGAAGAGGAATGATGACCAAGTGCTAAAACTAGATTGTTTCAAGCACAGAACTCTTTTTGGCACTGCCTAGGAAAGCTGTCCCTGAACTTTTCTTTCCAAGCAGCAGAACTGTTCTCTGCATGCATCCAGCATTCTAATTCAAGCACCCAGCCTAATATTGCACCTTCAGTAACAAGTCCCTGTGTAACACATTTGACTTACTGGTTTCATTTCACAGTACTGTTATTGTCACTCCTTCATTTTCACATCTTTATTTTCTGTTTATGCTCCTTCTATTCTTTTGCCTGTTAGCTGTATGTGGAAATATAGTCCAAAAGTATGTGAATCCAACTGTAGCACAGGACATAGCAAACTTACTGTTGTGTTATACCACAAGGAGTTGGAATGACTGCCCTCCCTGCTGCCAAATAAGCAACAAGAACCACATTTGATGATGGTCTATTTACCCTGCTCTGTAGATCTTGCAAGCACTCAGGTTGCACATAGGTTCCACTCACATGCTGTAACCGGACCTGAAATTTTGCATTAATGCACGGCTTGCTACTTTTATCAGGTGTTTAACATCTTCCATATTATGGTTCTCAAAACTTGTTTCCACTTGGAGAGACCTGTACCAAGGAGCATGTAATGGGACAACGACCAAATAGTCTAAGGAAAGGTGTGAAGATCTGCAGCTAGATTTCTCAGCTGATGTACTTCTCTGATGTCTGAAGTACAGAAAGCACATGGTGTCGGATGAAGTGCAGCTGCTCCTGCATCTATTTGCATGCACATATACTTTCAGGTGTGTCTTTCTATACCAAACCTTGCCTGCCCACAGGTAACCGTACACCTAACTTCTTTGCAAAACAAAGAAGAGGTCTTCACTAAATGATACCAAGTTCATTTCTTAATTTACTGGTGTTTAATAACATTTGATGGTGGAGAGGCACAATAAATATGTCATCCACTGTACTGCTCTTAATCTTGAAGAATTCTTGTGGTGAGTGTTTTCTGAATACTTCAGAACTGAGAAATGAGTATTATAACCCAATCTGGAAAGAGCAGCTCTTTAAATGGCATCCCAGTGTCTGCTCTTGGCTCTTGAATGTAATACATATCAAAACTTCTTACAATTAAGGTGGTAAAACTAACCTATTGCATTTATGGACAGTCTTCAATAAGATGCAAACGTACACATCTCTCCAAACTGAGAGCTGATAATTCTATTCTGAACCTGGTTTTGGCTTTACAATTTAGGCTAGTGACGCATTATTAAATACGGCAGTGATAGCTCTTCAACTCCATGGTCTTCCTGTTTTTGTATATCCCTTTTTCCTTCTTTCTTTCCCCAGAACAAACAACTTCCACTAATACAAAAAGCACCTCCCTTTTCAGTATAAAAGTGCATTATATTCTGTGCTTATGAAACATGAAAATTTACCTCACAATGCAGCAGGAAATTCTCTGTTTTCTTTGCACAAAAAAATGCATTTTAAATATCCAGTTAACATTGCACATGAATGCACACAATGAGTGAAGAAGCTTCAGTATTCCTGAGGGACTGCTGCAGTAAATTTGCCTCTAGGATTTACAAATATCAGTAGGAACGTTCATCCTAAACCAATCAATAAGCAGGCTTTTGTCCCACAGTTCTGGCTGTTTCGTGATGAAAAAACAGGCAGTTTTGCTTACGAGGCAGACAAGCTGAGACATTTTACACTCAATGCAGCTGAAGGTATGTAAAATCTTTCCAGACATAAGATTTATTAGCCAAGCTCCCTCCATGAGGTATATTAATAAAACTCCTTTTTATAAAGGACGCAACTCCATTAATAACCATGGACAGCTCAACACTGTATGTAAGGACAGTTCCACACACTGCCTAGAATCATAGAATCCTAGGTTGGAAAAGACCTCTGAGATCGTCAAGTCCAACCATCCACCCAACACCACCATGCCTACTAAATCATAACCCGAAGTGCCACATGTACAGGTTTTTTGAACACCTATCCTAATCCCACTTAATAACTAGAGTATTTTTTTGTTTAACTGAATGAAGTATTCAAAATCTCTGAAACTGTTAAAGCTCAGTCAAGACTGCACTTCTATTTGATCTCCACGCAGTGCAACTGGCTCTATTAAAACAGAACAGCAGGGATGAGTAACAAGACAGAGATTACTAGCCCCTGTAATGTAGTGATTCTAAGCTTATCTTCTACCTGTGATTACACTCTACAGGAAGAAGATTTTTTCCAGTGCTACTATTTGTTTATGTTATCTCCCTGTAAACACCATTAGAGTAATATCATTGGGCAGACCCAAACCACATCATGACAGAATCTCTAATCAACTCTTGTAGAAAGCTGTGCTCCTGAGGAACTGTGCTACTATGTGCTGATAAGAAACCTCTTGTGGAACTACTGCAGTTACTTTGTGCCTTTGGTAAGTGCTAATCAATTGGTTCTGTGTTTGTAGTGGGAAACAGAAGGAGGGTTGCATCGTAAAGGAAGGTCTTATTCAGTTTTGAATACATATATCTGCACCGAACTTTGCAAATCTCAGAGTTTTTCATGCAGCAGGGACTACAGAAGATTTAAAAAAAAAAAAAAAAAAAAGCTAATAAATAACGTGTCTCCCCCCTTCAATATATACATCATTTTCAGCTCCCCTGGACCCTTCCCATACCAAGAGAAGGAATGT
>Ga0181612_106740_pt1 | contig 19337 bp, 17 predicted proteins | sample HoacroProtozoa21_FD_119630 | JGI IMG/M metagenome (GOLD analysis project Ga0181612, IMG submission 119630) | Hoatzin crop microbial communities from Cojedes, Venezuel. Combined Assembly of Gp0051906, Gp0051904, Gp0051908 | reverse complement strand
GTCCTCTGCAGCCTACTGTAGGTGACCCTGCTTCGGCAGGAGGGGTGGACTAGATGACCCACAGAGGTCCCTTCCAACCCTTACCATTCTGTGATTCTGTGATTCTGTGATTCAGTAACAAACCAGTTTAGGCCATAGGGAAGAAAGACTTCTGGTCTTCAGTCTGGACCACTGTGACTTACTTATCTGAAGGTGTCACACGTGAGTATTTCTGCCTTGAGCACTGAATTGTACATACCCATTCCACAGATATTCTCCAGCAGGTTAGGAAGACTTTAACATTCCTGTCTTGCTTGTAGCCATCTCCACTTCCACTTTGACTAGTCAAGTTCTTTCAATTGAAAGCTCAGTCTCGGTCTCTATCTTCTTGAGATGCCTCCAAGAAGTAATCTGGAGCTGCAAGAAGCCATAAATGTTACTCATTAAATGGCACCGTTCATTTTCTCTGTGATTGCTGCTAAAGTGATAATGGATCATCTACACGGTAGTAATTCTGGGTAGAATATATTAATTTTCTTATTTTTATGTAGATGCTAGAAAGAGAAATGGCAACTTGCTGAATATTTTTAACCCCTACTGGAACCGCATTTTGCATCTGGAAAGAGCTTCTTACCAGGTATTATTTAGTGAATACGCTGTTAAGAGCTCTTTCATAAGGAAGAGTATTTCTTGTGTAAGTAGCTTTCAGCCCCAAATCAATCAGCAGCTGGCACGCACTGTCATAATGACAAAGGAGTGGTATTTAGCACCAAAATACCGTGAAGCACAGAAGTAAGGATGCTATAAAAGCAAACCCAAAGCCTTGATTCGTGTATATATATTACATTGCAGTGCCAATATGATTCTTTACATCTATTATTCCCCCTCATTTAACTTCCTCCCAAGCACAGTTATAACAGGCCTTTTATTAATGCAAAAGAAGCAGAAAGAAATGTTCTCAGAGCTTTCTGTCCATAAACAGAGAGACATAAATAGTTCCTCATTTTTCTAGGCTTGATTTTGTCCTGGACATGGAAAAGAGCCCAGGTACCTGTGTCACTCTCTCCACCAAGTCAGGGGGTGTTACGTCTCTGGTGGATGGATGAGGATTTGAGCTCCTCCACATGCACATGATTTCTTAGTTTGGAAACCTGAGCTGTCTTGTCTTATTCAAAAAAGTTGCTGCTGTAGTCAGCAGCAGGAGCAGTGCATATCTGTTAGGGTGAGCAACAGTCCTCAAGGGGCTGGTAGGCAAGGAACAAGAGCTGGAGAGAATTACAGCCCTGGAAAGCTCTGCCCCAGCAAAGGAAAACACATTGCTGCCTGAGGAAGGATCCTGGGGAGACGTCTGTTTTCTGGACAGCTGCTTTGTGAGGAATTACACTGGAGATTAGGTCTGAGTGTAATACATCCCATACCCGGGGTTAGCTCATGCTATATTTCTAAGATGGGTCAGTAACAATGTGACAGCCCTTATCAGTGAGAAACTGATGGAAGAACAAAAGCTTTTCTTAGATGTGGTGTTGATATGGAGATTTTTAGGGTAACCTCTTTTGTTAACTGTCAAATTCTAGGATTTGGGATATTTTTTTGAACTTGTAACTTTTCGAAGAGACCTTTTGTTTTGTCTGGTTTGGGTTTTTTTCCACTTACATTCCTGATAAAATTTTATTGAAAACATAGTTTGGATACTTTCTAAACCAAATATTTCTGTGTTTCAGATCTGAAGTTTCCATTAATTATGGGATGCCAGCCAGTTATAGTTAAAAAACCAAGACAAAGCTCATCAAAAGTAGGAAAGAAAAACACAAACATAAGGAGTACAAAATACTCTGATTGATTGACCCAGAAACATATTTTCTTATCTTTGTGTATGGAGTTCAAACAATTGTTCAGGTACTCGTGTTTTGGCATGTTTCAGGATTGAAAAAAATTTCAAAACTTTAACTTTTATGCAAGATGGAAAAGGTATTTTTCACCCTGATTTAATTGCCCCAGTATTTTAAAATAGCCTGCAAATTGTTTTGCTGTAGTTTGACAGGGAGAAAGCCTAGCTGCGTAGCAGACACGTGTTTCTTGCTGGTGAAAGCATATCTGTAAACTTTTTTATGTGCCATTTTAGCGAGTACCTGAGGAGGGGAGAACTTTTCCTTATGCTGTTCAGAGGCATTAACAAAATCTGAGCATTCCCTTACAGAGAAATGTTACTCAGAGAGTTGTATAAACATCAGGTGTGGTTACTCATCTGTGCATAGATGGAGGAGAATACGATGCAGCAGGAAATACAGAAATACTGCTTATGAGAGCTGAATTTCAGAAGATACAAGTGAAATTGTGAACTACATGTTGAAATAAACAGCATCCCAGAATCTGTTTGGAATTTTTTGCTGTTATGCCAAGTGAAATGTTTGACTTTTATTAATCAGTTTATTTTAATTGGCAAACTGTGGTACAGTGGTTAAGAAGTCTTGCAGCAGAGAAATAAGGAATAATGACTGAGCCCCGTGGAATAAATTAGCTGTCAGAGGAGCTGCTCTTCCATCAGCAGGTTTCTGTAACATTATCACATCCTTATTATCTAGGTTACGCTTCTCACAGCTGCAAACACTACAAGATAGAATGATAAAGAACCTTCAGCTGTGTTTCAGGCTTGGAAAACAGTGGTGCTGTTGCAAAGAGGCTTTTGTTCTGCATGTTTACTGGACAAAATCTATTATATTTCATGTTATTTTATGCAAGATAATACAGTTGGTTTTTTTCAGATAGCAGGGAAATTATCAAAAGGAAATGGTGCTGACTCACATGTAGACTGCATAACGAAACCTGGGGGTTCTTTTAATGGCATACATATTTTCAAGATGTTTCTTGCTGTTCCTGTGATCTTATTTGAATAAGCTTGCAAGATATTGGAGAGAAAGGCTATTTCATTCTTCCATCTCCACCCCTTCTTCTTACACACACAAACTATGAACAGTGGTATTGAAGGCTGGAAACTTTTTAGGTTACATAGAGGAGAGAAGAGGGTCCAAATTTCCTCTATAAATAGAGGCCCTGGAAAGTCAGAGCAAAAGCAAGTTCCTAATCTAAATCAACTCATTGTCTGTCTTTTTAGCAAGGAGCAACAACCTGGTCCAGCGGTTGGGAGTCACTGCTCTCCAGGAGAGTTCTTTATCAGCCTCACTTACGTGATTGAACCTGTCCTACCAGAGAGGCAACAAAACTATGTCTGTTCTCTCTCAGTAGTAATGAATCATATCTACAGCTTGAAATGAAATGTAGTCCACTGCCCTGGACGTTCTGGGTGAATGTGAAATGGTGCTTCAGCTGATGGCCACAAAATCCTATGCAGTTTCCTTTCCTTCTTTCACAAGTTCTTTTGTCTGCTATTTGCTATTTTAACTGGTTTTATATTTGAGCTATAAACTCCAACTTACCTTTTTCCTTTTTCTTCAACTTAGGATGGATGGATGATGTTTTACCAGATATCCTGCCTGTGTTAGTCCCTCTGAGATCTTACTGAGGTTATTCTGCAAATGATAAAGACAGAGTAGTCCTGAACACCAGCTAACAGATCCATGGGAAGAGTATAAAGACACAGAGGGATGCGTTCTTCACGGTAAGTTATGTCTCTTCCTTTTTCGCATTTCTTTACCTGCAGTTTCCAATTGTCTTGCTGTATGTTTGGAAAGATTTTATACAAAATATGGCCTCAGCCCCCAAATCAGAAATATGTGTGTGGCCTTTCTGTCTGTGTGAGGATCCTTTTTTATTCCAGTGGCACTCTGCAATGGTATTGGGGTGCTTTCTCAGATGTCAGACTGCCTTAGGTCAAATAGTGAACATGGCACATTTAGTCCTGTGTTACCAGATTCTTTTGGGAATATTTCCAAACAAAATTCATAACAAGGAGTTGAGAAAAGTAGGCCATTCCACCCTGAAAACTCTAAGCTGTGACTGCTACAACTAGGGATTGCCAGCCTTATCGAGACTACCAAACAGGCACAAATGAAATTCACTGTTCTTATGCTTCTTTTTCCTTTGTGCAGTGAGTCATGTGAAGCAGTGAAAAGACGAAGAGGAGGGGAAGGAAGGGATTTGCTGCAAAAAGGAAATTGCATTCCAGAATTGTTTGGTTACTTTGTCAGTAGTATTGGTGCTGGAGACACAGCCAGGGGCTGATCTAGGCAGCAGCTTGACTTGATTTGCCTGCAAATATGCCAGTGGAAAGACCAATTCCCTAATTGTAGTTTAAAGAAAGTGGGGAGAAAGGCTTCCAGGGAGGAGTATAACAAAATTTTAAAGAAGAATAAATCCTTGTTGAAAGAGAGAATCCTTTCTATTCTGTGCTCCACTTCCTTACTGTTCCTATGATGAGGGACACAACTGTTCTTCATACAGCTTTTATTCTTTCTCTCATTGCCCTCCTCTTTTCCCTCTTCACAGCTGTGTTCTCCACAGGGCTTGTTGCTGCACAATTACAAGGAGTTTCTATCAATCTCACACCTGCCATTCATCTGGGCTCTGCTGGGCTCACAAATTGCTGTGATTTAGATACTTTATCAGAAGGTGTCCTGCCTGGGTGGTTCAGCATTCTGCCAAACTGCTCTGCCTTGCCCCATTGCTGCTCGGCCCCTGCTGAACGCTATAATTTGCACGCTGCGCTGGGACAGGGCTCAGCAACGCTCTGCGTAGGAGAGGGACTCCAGGGAGAAGGCCCTTTATCTACACCTGGCAAATTAAATAGCACGTCACTCCACAGATTTTGGCAGGCTTGGTAGTCCTCGAGTAGATTTCTGAGGCTCTTGGGACCCAGCGTTGCTGCATGCAAGGCCAATAAAAGACTTGTGGTGCTTTGGGTATAGAACATGCACAATTTGTGCCACAAATGAAGAAGAGATATAAAAATTTTTTTTAGAAACCCAGGTACATCTTTCTTTGAATTTACTCTTGTGGGATGCCACATTTTCATCACATTATGGATCATGTATCTTGCGTCCAAATACCCTCTGTTCTCTGAAAGGAAATTCAGAAGTTTTATGCAGACTGCATTAGAGCATCAGCTGGCCTACCTCAGCCCAAACTCATTGGTCAGGCTGATTGCAAAGGGTTCTGACTAGTATATGCAATAACATATATGTTCCTTTAAAACATGCATTGTTTTGTCTTCTCTAAGAAGTGAAATCCTGTTTGTCAGAAAGGGAAGAAGGGTAAATCAGGCTGCAGTGAGATGTGTTGCACAAGTGACAGCTGAGCTTGGTCTCCCCAGCCCGAGACGGCGATGGACACCTCCCCCTCAGAGCTATCAGCCTAACAGCTTGTTGTTGTTGCCCAGACCAACGCTGTTAATATTAAGAGGTTTAGGGTAAAAACCATTTAACAATAGATAGATAGATAGATAGATAGATAAGCAGATAGATTTGATATTTGTCCAGGACTATACTGGCTGACATTGGGTTAGGGAAAAAGCTGATGTGTGGTTGTACCACCAGTTGTGAGGCGGCAGCAAGCCGAGTAGCTCTGGGCATTTTCAGAAATACTCAGAAGAGCACATCCACCCATATTCAGAGATATCAACCGAGCAGGTCAAAACACCAAACCTGTCCATCACATCAAAAACCTACACACGAAACCTTAGTTTATTGAAAATATTTCACAATTTGGAGTACTTCTTATATCCTACACATGTTTACTGGATGCTTGAGAGGTATAGATCTTCTGTTTGGGCCTGAGAAAGGAGTAGACTTCGAAATAATGCAAATACCCGCTTTCAAGTAGCAGCATGAGATAACATCATGCCAGAGAATAGTTGATACAAAGATAATAGGCAGGCTGTTCTTTATTTCATTTGGAAGTTACAAGGGCAGTTAAACTTTCTAGGGGTTTTCTTCTAAAACCCAGAAAATGGCACTAATCTAATAATGACTCACACAAAGATAATGTAGAAAGAGATCTGCTGCAAAACAAAGGTAAACTCAAAGCAGCACGCAGGAGATCGTATTTGGATCAAATCTGGAGTAATTCAACACTGAAGATTAAAGGCCAAACTTTCTGCTGGGAAAAGAAGATCCAAAATGCAGTATTAAGGCCATCAATCTCATTTGAAAGGTGTAAATTCATTCAGCTTTTCATACTGAGGGCAGAGAGAAGAATTTTTCCAAACATGAGCAGTAGTGTTGCAGATATCTAAAACTCACTTAGTGTGTGTTACATTCCTTTGGATAATGAGTTTTAACATTCAAAACAAGACCATAAGCATCAACGGTGAAATTCATTACAAGGAGAGATGTGCTAGGAGACATCAGTGTGCGACTTCCTTTTGAAAGATATCACTGCACTGTCATAATGATCACACATGAGGAGATCATTCAGAGCTATTACCTTGTGCTGAGACTTGGCCTTTGTAACTGACCTGATGACTCTAAACTTTGAAATAAGGAGAGTGAAATGTTGATATGCTCTGTACTCTTTAACTGACTCCTCTGTAGAATGAGATTGTGAAGTGGCTGTGATTTGTATCATAAAGGTTTTACCTTTCTGGAAACTTAAACAAATGCCCTGAGACTTTTCAGCTGTCAAAAGATTCAAAAAAACATCAGTCTGTCAATCAAACATTTAACTTTGCTAATCAACAGTGCAAAAGTCACCTTTAAAGTACCTTGAATACTTGAGTGAATACGTACTGTCAGCTATATTTGCTATTTGTATATTATCATTCTTCCACTTCATTTACTTCATTGTTGCTTGGAATTCCCTTACCTTACTATGAAAGCTGGCAGTACTAAGTAGCTTTATTAATCATTTCACCCTGGCTTTCCCAGTAGTTTAATCAGATGTTCACTAAAAAACAAGCACAGGTTGAGAGCTCCCTAATATATGCACTACACTTTCTAGCCCTGTCAGAAACACAAAACCTAACACGTAAAAGCAAACCCTGTGATTCTTTACAGAATGTGGGAGATCTAATCTGTTGAAGCTCCGGGTCATATTTTTGAGATCTTTTGTACAAAATTCTAGTTTTCTCCTTGTGCAGTGAAGGAATTCAAGTGCTCATTTGAGACCAAATGACTGGCAGCCCTCTCTTCCCTTGCTTATGCCAACCTCCTAGTAGGCCATCAAGTGCCTTGTCTGTTATATACTACAAGGGATACAAACAGGCAGAAGAAAAATTGCTTCTCATAAATCCCCTGATTTCTGCAACTAGAACCTAAGGGTATAATTTTGAAGGCTACAGGGTGCAGAACAGGAACAGAAAAATCCACTAAACATGAATAGCATCTGTTTGGATAGCTTAAACTAAGCAGCTGCAGCATACGTGTGACCTGTGAGAAAAGCTGCTGCAGAGGATCAGAGCTGTAGAAGCTCTGTTGCTGGAAGCGCTGTCAAATAACTGTGTGCAAAATAAGCTATCCTGACCTCTGACAACAGAGGTGTATAAAGAATGATCCTCATAGGCACACATCTGTATAAGCCTCTCGCATACTTGCACACAGATATGACTCTATACCTACAGGATGTTGTTTAACTGTTATCACGTTCAGGTTCAGCCGTATTCAGACATTACCTACAGAGATGTGAAAATAACCAGAACAGTACTAAACAAGCAGATTTACACAGAAATTCTCTTGCACACAGGTATGTTAGAGTCACGTTCCCAGGATTTCACATACAGTGAAATACAGTAATGACATATTCTGCCTACCTTAAATAAATCAGTTGTTCCAAACTCATCTTTTATAAAAGTTAATCACAAAATCATTTTGAACATCTCAGATTTTATTTCCAAGACTTTGTGTTCTTGGATCTGGAACTTGGCAGGTGACATTTATGAGTTTCTGACTTGTGTGTGTTCTACAGATGACAGACTTCAGTAGTGCAAACATGCAGAAATGCGTCCAGTATGTGAACAGGCGAGTCTGGGACGTACACTCATTTTCATCTGCCTTCAAGATTCTTCAGATTGTCCTTCGCATAATTACTAGGCAAGACAGCAGGCTCTCCAGTGTATGGCAGCCACCATTTTACTGACTTGTTTGTTGCAGTTTTTCACAGTTCTCCGCAAGGGCTTTGTGACAGAACCAAAGTATATGAGCAGGAGAGAAAGTATACAGTAGATTCTGATAAAGGAAGCAGTGATTAAAAATAAAAAACAAAACCAAAAGAATCTGCATGCTCATCTCCACACTAGTTATGCATAATTTCTGAAAAAAATAAAAGAAAGCACAGGAGAAACACAAAAATAACCCATCTCCAAAATCACTTTGGTTTTGTTACACGTGTTTCATGGTATGTTTTATCTTCCTCATTTGTCATGCTGAGGAAGAAATGAAGCAGAGTGACCAGGACAGATGGGACATGGACTCAAACACGCATTGTGTATGAGGGATGAGTCGGGTATTTTGCATTGTTGTTATGCCAAGAAGGTCATCTTTAACTTAGAGGGTCTTAGCACAGCAATGAGTACATTTTTCAGTTATTTCAGTGTTTTTCTTACAGTTACTGTTAGGAAATGAATGGCAGATGCGTTTGATTCTTCATGTAGCAAACATGGTTTGGGCAGGAACTCCCTTGTACAGCTTTTCTATTTCCAAAGCACAATAATCCCACTGTGCAAAGTCCACAACTTTTCTAAGGATGCACACACTTATGTGGGCACAAACACTCCTGTACACACACTTGAACAATGCATCAGATTGTTTGACACCTCTAACTGTTTAAATTCTGAGCCTGCACACAGCTCTCCAAAGACAGTGCAGTTGTGCAATGCAGCTCAAGCATTTCTATGTGCTAAGCCTCTCAGTCGTGCCAGATTGCATTATGGCTGTGAGATTTTCATAAAAATAGTTTACAGTTTGAGTAAGAGTCCCAGAAAGGGAAAGCATGCTTCAGTTTTATTATATGTTTCCTAAATGCCAGTTTAGATTTAAATTCTGTGTAAAAAGTGTCCATGGGATTTCTATTGCCTCTGGTTTACTCTAGAAAAAGCACATGACTGTATCTGCAATCTGTTCTAATGGTCCAGTATAGATCTAGAAGTCCTCATTCACAAACCAAAGGCATTCAGGCACAACCTTTATCATCTGCTAACACCGCAGCCCCTCAAAGGGCAGGAATGAGTGTTGTGGAAGCAGAGCATGAAAATCTCATCTGTCGTTTCTACAACATCCTGCAGCCATGGCTTCAGGATCCACCTGTGCATCAAGCATTCACCTTCCAGATGTTCAGTCTCAGCTGGCTGCTAGGGTCATTGCCTTTAAGCAATTAGTTGAGAAGTTTGGAGAGTCAAAGTTTAATGTGCAGAAGTTTGCATACTGTCCTGCAGGATATTTATGCAGTATTGCTATGCTAAGGGAACAAGTAAATAAGTACCTCTGTCTCCTTTGCATTTTTTTTCTTTTTTAAGATAATTTCTTCCTATTTGACTTCTTGATACTTTTATATTCTTTCCCTTTTGGAAGAGCAGCATTATATAATCTACCTCAGTGTCAGTTAGCTTTAATTCTGAAATGTAATATTTTTGAAGCAAAAAAATAAAGGATCTTTCTTAAATTTCTCAGCTTCTGCTCAAATATGTGTTAAAGATTAGAAATTAATTCTGAACTTGATCTGTGCATGTTTAAAAGTTTCTGCCATCAAGACAACCTTTTGAAAGTGGGTGAACAGGAGCTGTAAGAGCATTCACAGGACCTACAACATTAAAATGCATAGCCTTATTTTTCTGGTCTCCATCAAAGTTAGGAACTTGTACCTAAACCTGGCCAGGTTTATTCATCGCTGGTACTGACCTCTGAGCAAAGGTGCTTTGAAAGGTGTCCTCAAAGCTTAAAAACTCCTATAACTGTCCTTTGCTTCATGAACACATCATGATGCATCTGCTTAAGTTGTAGGGATTTATGTTTAGCCACAGCTGTGGCAGCATAATTGTTAAAAAGAGCTGATTCTAATTACAGCAGCACAGCAGCAGAATAAAACCTCAGACCATGCTAAATTCGTATGTCTGCCAGTCTGACCTCAGCAGTGCAGTCCTTGGTTGCTTCTCTTGAGCATTGTTTTTCAGCATTCATTCCCTCCCAGTCCCTGTCCCTTTTACGTTTCAGTCCTCCTCTCTGTGTTTATTCAGTTCTTTGCTTCTCCTCCCTCTTTCCCAGTTTTGCCCAGATGATTAAATACTGTATTATTTTATGCACTAAACTCACGCTCAACACTCACTTTACAGGTTTATGCCTCTATTTTAATGCAATCATTACAACTTTTCCTGGTTCCCTTGTTCTTACCTTTACACTTAAACTCTCCTATATCACCTCTCTTAGTTCCTTTTCTGAAATATCTCTTGAAGTGAAAAGTCTTTTGACTTCTTGACATAGCAAATCAACATGTCTCCCTTTTCTGATCTGATACCTGCACCCAAGAAGACTTCCCTAGCTTGTCCTGTTGAGTCTGGAAAGTCTGGTTAGAGATGAACAAGGAGATAAAATGGTGCCACATATTTGCTTCTCTGTAATGGATCTACAGGTGCCTTTACAGAGGAATCTGAGATCGTTGTGTTTTGCACATACATTACCAGTGAGAGAACAGCTCCCACCACACAGAGATGACATTCTTCTTCCCTCAGTGTGGGTCAAGGCGATTGCGAGCACACCTCGACCAGAACTATCACACCTTTCTTGGCTTTAATTTTCCTCCCAGTAGCAGATAGTAATCAATATCCTTTCACTGCATAAGGTGTTCTTCTGAAGTTTAAACGCTAATGGTGCCATTTGGTAAGGTGAGCTGCATTAGATTATACAATATAACTGTAAATTGGAAATTGTTTAAGCTTTCAAATTTAGTTTATGCCATTAGATTTTCTCATAATCTGTTTGTCATTCTAATTGGATTTTAACATGTACTTTGTGTTTCAAAACTTGAAATTATGAAGAATTGCATAATAAAGAACCTTTAGGAACAGGCAGCCCCCCAATCTGTGTTTAATTTATAACACATCAGTAAACCAGCAAGGTGAAGAATCACAAAAATAGTAAGTAACAAAGTGATGCTGCCTTAAAAATCCAATGATTAATTGCAATGATAGTAAGCAGAGTGATTAAGTTGATTTATTTCAGTCCTAGTGCAGCATTGAAATAGCTCAGATGAGCAGGATACTAAGATGACTTTTACCCTTGCTCTTCTACCCTTTATCTAGGTCTTCCATTTACTGTTGCCTTACTTGACCTCGCACAGGATTACCTCATGAGTTAATTGAAAGCTTTCTGCTAGAAATAGAGAAAAACAGCAATTAGTTAGTTCCCCATCAGAACAACAGCAGAAGGTCTGTAAGTCCATGTAAGAAGGGTCTCCTCGTCCCTTCTTTGGAGCGCTCCGGTGTGTTTTCTGACTGTAGAAGCCTGGATGATCGTCTTAACATTTGGCAGATATCTGTAGAGAGTCCCAGGCCCTCCATGGGCAGAGTTTAACGTAGGAGCCTGAGATCATTCCCAAATAAGGGCAGTACCTTCATGTACCCTGGCAGACCTCAGACTTCACAGGCTTTATGTCTTTTTTTTTAACGCAATTGCATAATAATCATTAAAACACAAAGTGGATTTTATTCTTTGCTTTGAGAAAGTAGAAAACAAGTCATATACATCACAGTAGCATTTCATGCTATGTTTTGAAAACAGATAATTGAATCATAAACTGCATGTAAGCCAGCTAGGAAACAGGCGCATTTTCATTAGTGTCCTGGTATAATGACATATTTTAGGGTAGTAAATGAGTGTGGATTGAGTTTGTTTCTGCAGCCCAGGATGTTGTGCCAGTGACCTCAAGAGCACCCGTTCATTCTCTCCCACGCTTTAATCAATTCTCTCTGTTCATTCTCTCCCATTCTTTTATTCTGAAAATTAGAAGTAGGATGTTAGATACCAATGTTCTGCTACAGTTCTCTGACATTTGAAAGTACAGCAGTGAAAAGAGCAAGAGACATAGCACTTGGTTGGGACAGAAAAAAAATCTTATTTAACATCCTCACTAACTGGGATTTGCTGGTGTGTATCTGAGATGTAGACTGCTTCTGCAGTATTTAAATTCTTTATTTGTTCTGTGACTCAGCTATCTTTTGGATAGATGGAGAATAATGTTTTCCTCCATCAGAAAACAGCTGGAGGAGCTCAGCTTACACTGTTGTAAGGAAAACTATCAGTGAGGTAGGCGAAATGTGCCAGAGAGTCCTTTGTCCATTTTTTGATCCTTTTTATTTCTCTCCTCTGTCCAGCATGCCCAACTTTGAGTGAAAATCCTTTCAGTGAAGAATCCAGAAAATGCGTGTCCAGTAAAGTCAGAGGTACATCAATTTGCAAACATAAAAAAAAAAATTCTCCTTAGTATCCACGTCGTATTTTTACAAAGAATATTTAGCAATTCAAGCTTCAATACATAAAAATTTACACAGGTGCTATATGTTTTTAGACCAGATGGGCTTTTTCGATAAGAGACAAGAACATACTGGATATAGCAAAACAAATCTACATTTTTCTAAGGTTCCTTTTTTTTAGCAGTGTGTTCGTTCTCATGCATACATCAACAGAGAGCTGTGCTTCTGTCTCTAAAACAAGTATAAAAGAGACAGCAGATGTGCGAATATCCCCACATTGCTCTGCCAAACCAGTGTACACCAAGCCATATGGATGGATTGATATTTCCGAGGTACCAGCTTTCAGAGGTATTCAGGCCTTTTCCTGTCAGGTATAACATGACAGAACAGCAACTGTTTATGGTGGTGATTTCAATAATTCTGGTATTTGTTCCCCAGGAGTTGAAAAGTGACTGTCAAGCAGCTATTAGTTAGGAGTAGCTCCTTATCTGGGCTGGCCTCAAATCACTAACTTCAAAGTGAAGGGTACTCTGCAGTAAGTGATTGGAAGGAGGTGAGGTTTTTTAAAAACAACAGTGCTGGGTTAGATTATTCACAACTTGTGTTATAATAATTTCCAAATGAAGTATCATCATTGTGCAAGGTAGCATATACACAGTATGAGAAATTACAGTCATCTTCCACTTCAGAAGATGGATTTCTGAGTGGATTACTCCTTCCCAGCAAGTCAGGAGTTCTCAGGAATCCTAAAATATTGCCCTGCATTCACAATGTTCCCTCCATTAGTCCCAGCTTAAAAAGACTTTATTATAGGAAGGAGCAATTTCTTTTTTTTCCAGGATGACATCAGGTCTGCTTTCCCTATTACTGTAGGTCCCTGACCAGACAGCAAGTTTGTTACAGGTGTGTTTGATGAGGGATTTTTCCAACAAAAATATAAACACAAACCAGGCCAGAAGATTATTTATCTTCATTTGCCTTACAAATTGTCAGCTTCCCATCAGAGAATGTGAAGGGATTCATCTAAAAAGAATTTAATTGAACAGATTTTAATGAATTTTTGATATATACTATGAGAAAGACAAATTTCTTGAAATATTGTGTGTTGTCAGAAACTAATTTTTTCCTGACAAATGGATTTCAGAGGAAATTGTCCAGAAGGTCTTGCTCATTGGTCTGTGTGACTGGAAAAAAAGGGAAGCCTGAACCAAGAGAAATAGAGACACAAAATTTTTGTCAAAGAAGCTGATGCCCGATAGCAGCTGGCAAGGAACATAGCTAAGTCAGATACAAGAAGAAAACTCTGGAATCTCTAAATCTGTAGTTTTTTTTCCAAAGGAAGCTTACACAGGCACTTACTGCTCTACAATGTTCACATCTGGTTTTAGACATTTTAGACATAGTCCAGTATGACTCTACAGCTTCTTTTAGCATCTCACTTCTAAATTTCACTGCCATAACAACATTTAGGAACATACTTTTGACTTCTAAAAACTATAAATCATAGTCAGGAGTTAAGGTAGGTAATTCTTGACCTGTTTAGGCAATTCGTTTAACCTCTTTAAAAAAAAAACACCCTGAAAACCTTCTGCAAACTCTTTTGACCAATCTTTGGCTCCTAAGTGAGGAAAGGTATACCTTGAAATTATACATGGGCTTAAAGGGCATCTGTTTCTTAAGCCCTGTTATCCTGCGTATCTGTTGCCGGCTTTATCCATCTGTTTTGTAATAGGATACCTGCCATTTGCTTCCATCATGGGAGACTGTTGCAGCAGCACTGTGCTGCTGATAACTAGACTCCAGTCTATTCTATTAACATTTTTGATTAAATGAATCTAAAACAAACAAGAGACACTCTTGATGTATGCATGCATTTGATCACAGAGTTGGAGAATGCTCTTGACATCTGTTTGATCACATATGGGTTCTTTACACTCTCTAAAAAATGAAAAGCAACAGCAGAGCTAACTCAAAGGAGAACCCCATGATGGCTCAGACTTAATAAGGTCTTATTTTCTTATATAATGAAATCGTCCCACTGTAGTATCAGTCCTTTTATTTCCTCAGGGGAACCTAAGAAGGTGGTAATATAGGTGGTTGTTCCCCATTGTCATGAAACGTAGTTATTTACAAGGCATACACGTCTCTGACGAAGTGAAGTTTCTTTTGTGCTGGGATAGCATGAAGCACGCTTCTGCATGTCTCAGAAGAAGGTGAGCGTGTGTGTGTCTGTGTGTAGGAGGCTGCCTCAGTCATGTTAAATTCATATTAGGTAGCACTTCAAGAAATGACTGGAAAGCAGAGCTGTTGTTGATGTAAAAGGTCACAGACATTAATAGTCTGTAGAACAGTTCCAGGGTACAGAATTATTCACAGCTGCCAAACATAAAGAAAAAGAATAAAAAATGAATGAGGGAAATAAAAGGCTCGAAACAATTGTATCTCTCTGTTGTTATTGCAGTTATATTTTGTTTTGGTTTTTTTTGAGAAGCACCAGCAGTATCAGATGGTGAGGTTGTGTCTGCACTGGTCTACCTCCCCCTCTCTCACCAAGCGACACAGCCCCTCTCATTTTCCTCACAATCCCTTGCAGGCAGCCAGAGGTTCCAAGCAGCGGACAAAGAACAACAAAAATGTCAGTGTTTATAGTCATATATATAGCTGGTATGATTTGAGGTAGCCAATGATAAGAAAAATCCTCATCTGTACACACTAGCATTTAGTATGCCAACAAAGTCACAGACCAATCATTTTCATTTCTGCTGCTGGCAGATCAGGTGTAGACTTAAAGCAAGTGAGGAACTGGGCAGATTAGAAGCTAGGTCTATTATTCTGATTATAAACCACTAAGTCTTTGATTTGCTGAATAGAATAGGGACAGACATTTTCTCTTTTTTCTTCTTGTCTGAAAACAGAATTACTGTTTTATTTCTAGCCACCCTTTCCTTTCCCATCAGCATTCCCCCCGCTTTCAATACAGATCAATAGTTCTGTCTTTTCCAAAACATATATTCAAAACTCCTTCAGTCTGCATGCCCTCACCTGTAAAAGGAGAAAGCCCTGGTCCTCATCTGCATCTTCTCAATCTGACAGCTACAGTCCTTACCTGTTTCTGTGTTTCATCCATTGTTTCTTCTACAAAGAAATCTTCACAGGGATGGCTCAGGAGACTGCCGATGGTCCGTAACATCTTTCCCTTCTAAATTTGCTTCCAACAGTGATTGTTGTCTTGTGTCGTTCTGGGAAAGTGAGTTCTCTTCATGTTCCTGGCAGAGAAGTGTCTAAAGAATAGAATTCATGGCATTCGTTTAGGCTTAGTCTCACCAACAAAGCAAATAACTAAAGTGATAAGCCTGGAAATGTAGTGATGGTGGTCTGGGAAATGTAATGAAGATGGTCTTGTTCAGCAAGGGCTGAAAGGCAGTAGGTGATGTGATACCACTTCCATTTCTGTCTGTTTTCTGGATACAGGGAAAAGGAGTCTGTCTGCTGGTCTGTCAGTCTAGTGTGAAGTTCACTTCAAAAACTGAAGGATATTTTATTTGAAGCAATGATTTTATTGAATGAATGAAATGACAAGATATGTTTCAGTCTAGGAAAGGTACACAGGGATGGACAACTCCGACATTTTCTATTTTGTCTGTACTTCTGGCAGGAGAAGGGAACACGTCATCTACACTTGGATGAAAGTGTAGATGACATAGTCCTGCTTCCCCATCTGATATCTGTCCAAGGAGTGCTTAGACCAGGCACGTATGTAGAAGAACTCTAAGCTGGTGTGACGATAATTGAGTGTTTAGGTAAGGAGAATACGGCATCGAGTAGTCGTGCAAAAGTACAAGAAAATGGGTGGTAGTTACTGGAGGTACTAGGGACAGCTGTAGTGTAATATGTAGAACTGGAGCTGATATGAGCTATCTAATGCTTGGAGGTATGTATTGACCAAGTGACATTTCCTGGAGGTATTTGAGGTTGTATAAAATTCATCAGCTAATGGAAAATTATTGTATTTCTCTTGTAATCATTTTTTTATCTATCCATACACTACAGCTGTAGCATTTGAGCTGTCTTTGAACTGGCATAGAGTTTGGTGTATTGTTAATAATCTCAACAGATATGGAAGAATGAGCTAGCCTCTGATGAGTTGTCCTGGTTTCGGTTGGGATAGAGTTTGTTTTCCTCCCAGTAGCTGCTGTGTTTTGAATTTAGTAAGAGAAGAATGCTGATAACACTGAAGTTTTCAGTTGTTGCTATGAAATTAAGGAGTTTTTCCAGTTTCTGATATTCAGCTAATGAGCAGGTGTGCAGGAGCTGGGAGGGAGCATTGCCAGATAGCCAGGCTGGTCAGCGGAAGTATTCCATACCATGGACGTCATGCTCAGCTTATGAATGGGGGCTGGCCAGGGGGCAGGACACTATCTTTTCTCTCATTTCTGTGAGTTCGAATCCTCTTTTCTTCAGGAGTTCGAACTTTTCTGGGAGTATGGTCTTTTTGGGAAGTTTCATGAAATTCGCAAAATTCCCAAGTTTGCGGTTCTACAATCACTGCTTTGGGGACTGATTTTGAATTGGTCATCGGGAGGTAAGAAAAATTGTATTGTATATACTTTGTTTTGCATATTCATTATTATAATTAATATTAGTATTTCCTTTGTTGCCTTATTAAACTGTCTTTTTCTCAACCCACGAGTTTCCCCTGTCGTTTGTTTCCCCTCCCCATTCCGCTGGGGAGGAAGGGGAGAGGGGGATGAGTGGCTGCCAGGTCCTAGAAGCCGGCTGCCAGCTTAAACCATGACATGAGTATAACAGGGTCTTTCCATATGTGGGCAGAGACTGAATGATCTAGTGTATGGATTCTTAATCAAGAACTTTTCCTGAGGACTTGCAATCAGATGCATATAAAAGCAAAAAGAAGGACCCCCCTCAAGCTAAAATAGCTAAAATAAACATTACTGCTAAGGACATAAAGAAAATGGAACAGTTTATAATAGTTTATCCAGTAAGTCTCTAACCTACGCTTTTCACGAGATGTTCCTGCCATAAATATAGCCCTAGCTATAGTTTATCCAAGCTGTTGACATGCCATACAGAATCAAATAACTGTCACTCTGAATGAAAAGGGAAAGGAGATGAAAATCCAGCCCAGCAAATCCCTTTTCTTCTATGGGAGAGAAAGAAAGAAAGAATCTCTATTTCTGGTATGTGATTGCTACTGAAGGACAACTTGCCCATCCTGCGCTTTCCTTTCCTCTGGTCACTAGTAATTAAAACAGCCAGGGAATCTAAGACAGGCTTGATCGGGAGTTAGATCACATGTAAATGTTGGCAGTGCAGGCTTTTATGGTAACAAAGGAACGCTGTCGATGAAAAGCAAAGGAGTTGTCTTTATTTTGCAGAGATGCCATTACATCTGCTAGCCTTATTCTGTATATCAATTTGTACTTCGCAAGGCAATGAGATCAGCACACCATCTTCTACAGAAGCCACATATTGGGAGGAAAGAACGAAGCAATCTAATAGGTTTCTGTGACTATATATTTTTGTCAGGAAAATGCTGGAGTAAACTGCTGGGGTCAGATGATTTGTCTAATTCTAGGCAGCTAGATAAAGCTTGGGCTTGAAAACTGAGACAAGCAAGATTGATCTGTTATTCCTTTTGACAACATTTGGGGAAATCAAAAGTATGGAGAGGGGAAGGAGAATGGAGATGGAGAGAGGGATTTTTTTTCCTGTCTACTTGTTGAAGCAGGTTGGAGAATTTGTTATTCTATTCAGCTCCTATTAAAGTGGCTGCTGTTTGCTCGAGCATTGATGTTTCAGAAGACTGTTTCTTCCTTGAATGATGTGGTTATCTATGGCAAAACTGGTCTCCTGACACTAAACTGTTTGTCTTTGCCAGCTGATCCTTCCAGAAATAAGGCTGAAAAAGTACATTTTCTCATGTCTTTGACCATAGCCCTTGTTGTAGGGGTGGGTGGGTGTGGGTGTGTACGGGACATGCGGAGGGAGGGGTGGCAATCTCAGATGGAGATGGTGATCATCTAAGGAGCTGAGGAATATTCAGGGAAGATGGTTAACTTTAACATTTAACTTATGTAAGTTAGGACAAAGAGAGTTCAACAAATGCTTGAAGATCTCTTCTCTACATCAGCCCTCCCCAGTTTGATGTGGGGTGTGTGGATAAAGATACCGAGGATCAAGCAATAAATAACATCAATGAAGCAATGGATATTTCACTGGTGCTGGAAATTAAATCTTGGCTGATTATTTATGCAAAAAGTTGTATAAATGTTGCCCATAATTCAACTGCCCCTGAAAGAGTTCTAAAAACATCCTGTGAAATGAATCAAAATGAAGCCACTTTCACAAACTTTCTTATTGCTGCCCCTGTTGTGTATCTGTGTTTTGTGGTAACTGAGAGCTGATTCCAGGGGACAGATGCTGTAGCAAATAGGCTGAGGTATCCCTGCACAAATGTCAGTGATCCAAGTGCTGCCCTTGGTGTTATGTGAAGTGAATGCACGGGCATAGCAGAGTGCAGCAGACGTTTCTTGGGGAGGCAGGAACCTCATGCATTTAAAATGGTTGTGCTTTAGCTATTGCACAAGCTATTTTTAACTTCTTACTTCATATTTCTCTGTCATCATGTCATAAATAATCTCATAACTGTCCTGGTGTCACCACTCCAAACTCCAGACTCAGCAGTCCCAAAATTCTGATGCACTATTTGCCTGATCTCAGAGACAGTGGCTAAAGAAGCCCTGAGGATGTGTAGGCACCATTCACCAAGAGCGATGGGGATTGTAGATGCTTTTCCTGCAGCAGGATTTCCTCCTTAGCATTTAAATAAGGGAAGGCAAACTGGTGAGATTCAAATGTACAGTTCAGCTGGGCTGCAGACTTTCCTGGCAATGTTAGTACTTGAATTGCTCAGTCATAGAATGGTAAGGGTTGGAAGGGACCTTAAAGATCATCTGGTTCTAGCCCCCCTGCCATGAGCAGCGACATC
>Ga0181612_154856_pt1 | contig 19338 bp, 10 predicted proteins | sample HoacroProtozoa21_FD_119630 | JGI IMG/M metagenome (GOLD analysis project Ga0181612, IMG submission 119630) | Hoatzin crop microbial communities from Cojedes, Venezuel. Combined Assembly of Gp0051906, Gp0051904, Gp0051908 | reverse complement strand
TGGAAATGAAGAGATGTGGGTGAAAGAGATATTTTATTTGTTTGTCACAAATAAAACATGCAAAATGACAAATAAAAATATTCCTCAGTTGAGCAGCAATCCATATGTAATAAGTGTGTATCATGTTGTATGGTAAAAATTTCTATCCAAAAACTTGGATGTATGTTCTGGTTCTTATCTGTGGAGTTCCAAGGAAGCAGAACCTTCAGGATTTGTACCAAGTTAGTTTTGGATTTACCAGTTGCTCTGGGCTGTCTGCCGTAAGGTGCTGGACCGGGTGAAGCCTGGGCAGGGGCGTTCTTGCCAGCCCCGGCAGTTCAGTGGGCTGCAGCGGGGTGTGACACAGCACGCTTCAGCATGCTGCCAAGGAACTGGTGGGGTTCTTTGAAGCTGTATATGCTTAATGTCTTCAGAAAGAAGAAAAGTGTTTTCGTGTAGAATATCTAATACAGAGGCTGTTTCCATTTCCTAGTACAGCATCCAAGAGAGCAGCAGTTTTAGGTGGTGTATTAGGAAACATGATAAATATTAATATTGCGTATCAGTAAATATATTTTTTAAAAGGTATTCCTCATGAAAATGAGAAGCAGAGTGATTTTTGGTGGTCTGGTGTCTTGCAGTAGTTATTTCAGCACAGTACTTCTGTCACTGAGCAGTAGGCACCAGTTTATAAAAGCAATATGGAAGGTATTTTAATCCAAGCAGTACAGTGACATTTCTCTCTTTTTTCATCTGAAATTGAAAATGAGTTCTTTGAGCTTCTGTATCCAAAATGAAATGAGGCTCTATTTTAAAAGTTGTGTCTGTCTGTGTGCTTTCCGTTTAACAGGCAGTATATGCCATATTTGCAATTAGCAGCTTTGGCATCCTCTTTGATGTGCTCTAATAAGCAGTGCAAATAGAAGCTTTCCCTGATTAGCTGAGTGGGAGTCCTGTAATACGCTTAATATTAGAAATGCTGTATACACTAAGATACAACTTCCATTCAGTATTCTTCCTGTGTTATATAGTCCATCGTGGTGTTTGCTAGCATCATGGAAGAGCAGATGGAAAAGGTCAATCTTTCTCTTAAATGCTGGCATTCAGTTTGGTAACAGGAGTATCGCACCTGTGTCTGAGGCTGCAAATCTGGTCTAGGAGCCTCTTGGCCTATGGAAGTTCTGTGTTCCGAAGGGAGTAGTGGTATCAGTGTATAACCTCGTAACTCTGGAGTTCATCAAAATCTTCAAAAGTAATTTTTATTATTTTCTTTTATAAATGTAAACATTTCAAGATTTCTACTTAGAAATAATTTATTTAAAATGTATCTGGACCCATATTCAAAGGATTAAAAACTTGTAGTATTGGATGATACGTATACATGAAATTAACCACAACACTACAGCAGGATCAATTTTTCTGAAGAATGCTCTTAGAAGAAGTCTGGGTAATTTTTTTGAAAGTTGTAATAACACATTTTGTTTGTTTTCTAAAAAAAGACCCCAGTATTTTAGCTATCTTTAATAGCTATCCTTAGGTACCTGTCTTACTGTAATCACTTAGAAATTCTGATGTCAAGAAAAATTAAAGTCTTGCAGTAGTGAAAGAATATTACATAGTAAAAAAAGTCTTTCAAATATGGGATAAAATTTTGTTCACATGTGGTTTGTTTATATATATATTATTTTTAAATATATATATTATTTATAATACCGGTATCCTGGTATTTTCCTGTAGCTAATTTTATAAGTCAAATGTGTTAATCCAGTGTTACGAGAATGTAAAGCTAGCTTTTTTGCCTCTTTGCAGTGCCCCGATGCCCTACCTCATTGGAATACATTTAAGTTTGATGGAGGTAAGTCTTTCTCACTATTTCTGAAACTATATATAGTTTTATGATTTAGAGCCAAATTCTGCAAGCAAATATACATTCATTCATATGCTTAAAAATGAAATAATCCTGTTAATTTGGGAGTGCTGAGAGAATTGAAGTTAAGCATACGTGGTAATGTTAAATCAAAAGGGAGTCTCATTTAGCACCTTGTGCTCTTTGGGCATGCTCTCTGTTTGCAGTCGGCAGTCGGTGACGAGCTCACGTTGTGTTCCCCTCGCCATCCTGTTGCTTCATTTAATCAGTTTACTGCCTGAGTTTGACTCTGTATTCACAAAGGCAGAGTCGATATTAAACCAAAATGTTGACAGTTACAAGTTCTCTTTTAGGCATTTGCAGACAGATTGTAATTTTTTTAATGCTCAAAAGATGTGAAAAGAAGGAACTTGCTGTTAATGTTAACACAAAGCTGGCAGAAAACCAGCCCTCACAGAAAGCTTCACATATAAACAATTCAGAGTAATTCATGTGACTTTTTAGAAACTCTGAAAGAGGAAATAGCACATTTGCTTGTGCTTCCAGCACTGGCGAAACAGTTGATGACTTTCCTCGAAAGTATCTGGAGGACAACATCAGCTATTAATTGAGATCCCGATGAAAATCCTAGGCCCCTTTCCACAGGAAGTCTGACCAGCGTGTCGGTGCTCGGTGTGGGAAGAGGTATTCCTGCCCGGAAAGCGTCGCCTCTGCAGAGGCTCTTAAACGAGCTGGCATGTGGAACTGGTAGGAGCTGCAAATGCCCTCGGAAGTCGATGGACTGGAGTCTCTGGTTTAGATGCCTGTGTTTGGAAAGCTAGGCTTGGTGTTTAGGATACATCACGTAATGTAATGTGTGTCCCTAGGATATTTGTTCTCATATTGTCCATAAAAATGTGTAATTTCTCTGGAAATATTTATCAAACATCTCTTTCACTAGGGCATGTGTATGGAATAATGATCCTCTTGTCTTTGTGTGTTGAAACTTGGGCTAGCATGCTATGGAACTTCCCCCTTTTTCCATCGGTAATGTGAAGTAATTTTAGAAGTCACTTTTTTCATGAGAAGCTAGATGGAATATGCAGGACCTCTCATTTACTTTTTTTTCCTTACCATCCTGGGTACAGCTGATTATTTTTTTTACGCCCTTTATATCACTAAATAAAGTACAGAATTGCAGTAAAATGTGTTAGGAATAAGCAATTATTTTAAAAGTCAACATGTACATTTGTTTGCACATCATATGCTTATGATAGAGGGGTTTCTGATAGTTCTCCTTGAATACGGCATAGATAGGACTGAAGTAAGATCTGGGAAGAAATAATCTAGCATATATCTTTCATATTGATCAAGAAAATTTCTGGCCCATATCTATACCAGGTGTAATCACTGGCATGCTTGTTATGGTTCCTATCTCTTTGAAAAAGGAGGAGGAGACCTGGCAGAGGATGGGATAATATCTCAGTACAGATACTTGTCAGCTTTCACAAATATTTTTGCTCACAAAAATCTACGTGGCTAGCCTGGCAGCGGGTAAAGAAAAAAAGTTAATAATTACGCCTTGGAGTTGCTTTGCATGATGTCTCACTCCTGCCTTGCTACATAAACTCATTACCTCTTCCTTTGTCTCGGTTTTTCAGATTGCAGGGCTCTGTAGGCCTTCCAAACTCCATCTGTAAAAACTCAAAAAAAGGAGTTGTTCTTGGAGAAGCCAATTTTCATCCATTTTAGTAACTTGTGAAAAAATCTGTTTAGTACTAAATCCAGTATGGCTTTCGAATAGCCGGAGATTCTGGAACGCAGACACACTTTGGCAAAGTATACTTCTTCAAAGTGCCTTATGAAATAAATTAAATAAATAAAACAAACTGTCTTCTCTCCTCCTCTGCTCTTAAGAATAAATTGAATACTTCCAGATAGAAATGCATCTTCCAGCTAACGGTGCTTTTTCCACTGAAAAATAAAATAAAATCACACAGTGGGCTATTGTACCTGTTTGTTGGCAAGTACGGCATCATTTGTCTGTGCCTTGGGCAAAGGAAAGGTGACATTTGTCAAATGAGCCAGACATATACTGGTTTACCTCTTTGCCTGTTTTTGATGCTGCAAGCTTACTCTCTTTGTCTTTTTCCTCATATGTAGGTAGAAAACTGTGTGTTTTATTTGTTAGAAGAACAACTTGGTAGCAACCGCAATTTTTTTCTCATGATCTAGCAGTTGTGTATTTTTAAAAAGACAACGCATTAATTTTTCCATATCAAAATAATTTTATAAACTCCAACTAAAACCTACTGTCATTAATCAGTATTCATTTTTCTTTAAATGCTGAAATTTCAGCAAATAGATCTTTAAAGGTGTTTTGTTAGTGCACACGTTTTCATTTCAGGATAAGGGATTAATTCCCCAGTCTTCTATTCAGGTCAGGACAGGTGGACTCTTTATCTACTGCAGAGCCCCATGGGAGTAATTGCAGTTATATGGAGGCGCACGGTTCTGCTCCAGCAGCTCCCACTGCAGAATTTGTCATTGTTGCGTAAATGTTAGCGGAAGCCTAAACTTGTGCAGAGAAAGCTGTGGCGTAAAGGGGAGGCTGAATTTGGAATGTAAGGAAAAAAAAAATTTCTAGCTTTAGTGTTGTTTCCGTGGGGGTTTGCTGTCCCTAACTTGGAATAGGTCATCTGGAAGAAATAGAGAAGAGATGTTAATGATTTTAAACAAAATACAATCTCTCTCTCACCTCAAGAGATTTTTTTCCAAACCATTGTGTATCTTAAACTTAGTTTGCAGTTTCCCGTGTTACACAGGGTCTCTGTAGAAGGAGCAGTTATTTTAATGGAAAATGACATTTTTTTTCTTATGATTAAAATATCAAGCATATCCATTGATTGTTAAATGTAATTTGCTGTGACTGAAATGTTCTCCAGTGAGATAAGATAATCTCCTGTTAGAGGTCAGAGGGCTCCAGCTGATTTATGGGGGAAACTCTTGGTGGAAAATACAGAGCTGCGGTTTGTGCTCTTATTTTTCAGCTTTTCTATCATCACCTAGTTAGTCATTCTTTATAAGATTTCCATTTAGCAATCCATAAAGTGACTTCAAAGAAGGCTAAAAGTTTATAAGCTGTTGGATAAGCAAGGCTGGAGCTATCACATGAATAATGGAACATGCTTACGGAACTAATTGAATTCATATTAGAGGAAGATAAGTACTTAGTACTGATAAATAATGAGATAGGAAATGAAACTCTATCAGATGAACACGTCCCTTTCATAAGCTGGTTTTATTTTCTACCTGCGTACTGTATGCTGTTTCAGTGTTCAAATGATATTAAATTGACCTTTGTGTTAGAAGTGGTGTCAAACGTGGCTGGCACCCTTCTACATTTTGTCGTAGCCAGCGATTGTTTCGGCAGCTGCTTCTGTAGGAGAGGTTAGGAGTGCGGTGGCGCTGACGGAAGAGGACTGCCCTTGACCTGGCGGCCTGCCTGGTGGGGCTCGGGCACATGTGGGTTTGGTTAACCCATGGGGACAGCTCTGCTGCGCTGGCAGATGCCGAGCTGCTGGCAGTAGGCTCTTCTGTGCCAGGCTTCCAGTCACGCAAGTACAAGAACGCCCACCCTTTTCATGCTTTACTCGGGACACAAAACCAACCCTTAGACTTAATGATTAGAAAAGTATTTCATATACCTTTTTTTAATATTGCAGTCACTCAAGGACTTTTTCTGGGACTTCAGAATTTTGATTCTTGCAAGATTATCCAAAATGAATTTGTGTGTGAAACTTCGCACTGCATTTCTCACAATGATTTTCTAACAGTTTTCCTAAGCGTAAAGGAGAGTTGTGCATATCATAAAACCTATCGAAGCAGACTTTTGCCTTGTTTTAACCTGGTATGAGTAAAAGTGTACGTTAGGAAGAGAAGGTTCACTGAAATGCACACTGTCTTTAGTACGCTAGGACATGGCAGCTGATCTCACTGCATGGCGACAGTCTCTTCCTGACGCAGGCAGAGGAGAGCTGCGTGTTGGCTCCTCTGAACCCCATGCGCGTATTCTGGAAGCACTTTTTGGCACGTTTACCGGGTCGCTTTCAGGTGGACGCGAGGGTGCTGCGTTTGTGGTCCAGGCTGAGAACATGCCAGTCAGCATGCGCGGCGCCTGAGCGAACGCGCTCTGCGGAACAGGCTCCAGCAGCTGGGGCTGAGTCCTGCCGGTGCCACGTGCCTGCCCCTGGCCGCGGGAGACGCCCGGAGAGCTCGCTGGCCGCTGCTGTCTTCCAGTGGTACTGTTAGTTGTTGATTAGACTTTTTGTTTGGGGTGAGGAGTAATGTTTAGCTTTACTTTACTTTGTAAATGAGTGCCTCTTCTAGCTGTAACTGAAGAAGTGTAGCTTTTTTTACAGCGTTTAAATGAAGGGGTTAGATATAGACATAAGTCCAGGTCTTAAAAAACTAGGTGTAATTTAGTCACCAATATTATAAATATGGGTGTACATGGTTTCAGGACCATTGATAAAAATGCATTTAAAATTATGACAAATTGCTTATGGAATTGTCTTTAATCCAGTTATAGGAAAAATAAGAGATTCTGCATGTGAGGAGGTTTGAGGGGAAAGCCTGAAGACTTTAAGACCGATACTGCAGTGCCCAGTAGACTCGCCAGTAAGCGCAGGAGGTTTTGCTGCTGGGGTAGTGTTTGGCCAGCGCGGGTGGTGTTTGTCACTCGTTGTCACTCGGCCGGCGGCAGCTGCCTGCGATAAGGATCTCGAGAATCACCTGTGCAGGATCAGGGTCCTGCACGTCACGGGTGGGGACGGCGGCGGGGGGGGGCCCACCTGCTGCGCCCAGATCAAAGGGCGCCGGGGTCAGGGGGCACATCCCGCCGAACCGGGGGTGTCTGCTGAATAGCTGTTTCAGGTTGTAAATCTAAGGGTGATTTCATTAAGTCCTTCTGGCTGCTGTTGGGGCATGAAATAATAAAATTTTATATCCGTTGCCTTTCCTGCTTCTGGCAGCCAGATTGACACATTGTTGTCTGCAGTGTTGTGGTGTTTTTCTGAAGAAAATAAGTGGAAACTATTAACTAAGTAGAGACAAGTCATTAAGCAAATGGATTTTAGACTTGCTATGAATCATACTTTCATAATAATTTCAAACATAATGTACAGACTAGCTAGTAAAAATGTTAGGTTTTGTTAAGAGTTTTACCTTTCCAAAAGAATTAGTGGAAGGTACATTTTCTTTTTTCTGTTAGAGCATTTTTTAATATGTTGATTACATTTGTATCTGGTTATGAAACCTCATGATCGACTTGGTTTATGTTTTGGCACCAATTTAGCCATGAATTTATACAAACCCGTGCTGGGGGGTAAGGAGGTGAGGAGGACAGTGGTGGGTTTTGTGGTTTTTTTCTTTTTAAATGAACTATTCAATGAAATTGTTTATCTGAAAGAAGTTTAACTAAAAATTTTTATTTTATGGTAGGAAATGCAAGAACTGCCAACTGTGGACAGTGATAATAAAATAACATTGCTTCTAGCATGTGAACGGAGTGAGACAGAGGTGCACCCCTTAATACTTGTGTTAGAACATAGTTTCTCAGTGTTTTTGCAGACTTTCACATAAGACATTCAAATTACTTGAAGTGTTTGGCTGCTTGTGAGCAGGACAGACACACTAACTGCTGCTTATTTACTGACCTGGTGTTTAAGGCCCCCTGGAGTTTGTTTGAAAAGTTAAGAGATTTTCACAGTAAAGGTGCCATTTCTGAAATTTAAAGTGCTCTTTTCACCAGGAGATAAGTTCTCTCTGATTAAGTCAGTAATTCTTACTAAGCCATGTTTATAGAGGCCATAAACAATGGGTTCAGTGTGCTTGTTAAACCAGCTTTCCATACCTCTCCACTCTTTTAAAAAGAGACATTTAAAATAAAAGGCAGGTGTAGATGTTATTTCGAGTTGATGGTTTTTAGATGATTAATTATGGCTACAAGTAATTCGGTAAGGATGGTTAAGAAAGGTTTGCAGTAGTGATGCGTGATGCACATTTTCACTGGATCACTTCTTTTGACTCAGCAAATCCCTAGTCTGTAGTAAAATTAGATGAGGAAACAGCAGTGTTCATATTTCCTCTTGTTCTTTGCCTCTGCATTTTTTCCAGCAACATATGAACATACTGAATGCAGTCCGTTCTGTTTAACAGGCACCACTCTATGTGCAAAGTTTTGTTTAGATGTTCAGGAAGGTGTGAAATACGGAATGCGACTGCACATGGCTTAGTGCTTGTCCCTTTGTATTTTGAGAAAATTATGACAACATGCAAACTGTACCTGTGAAAATTGCGATTCATAGAGTCCAATGGGATTTAGTATGAGATACGCAGCTGGATGCTGGGAATCTTCACTAACATTTCAACGAGACAGTAAATACTTCTATTTCGGGATCAGTTGGACTGATAGGTACTACCTTTAGCAAAAGAACCATTTGATTATTTGTCAAAAGCACTTGTAACTATCTGATAATAACTTTATCAAAGATTATAATGAAAGGAAAGATGATAAAAACAGATAAGGATTAAGATTAACTGGTCAGTCTGCATTTCTCTTGGATGGGTCACAATTGGACCATTGAAAAATTATATTTTTTTTCAAATGCATTGCAAGACAGATGCTATAAATCAAGTTAGTCTCAAGTGGTTTATTAAATTTGAGCGTTTCTCTCCAGGGAAATCCACTGTCTTAATACAAATACTGAGTAGTTTTAAAGTAAGGTTGTGCTCTTCATGGTATAAAGGTATAGCACAGCAGAGTTTTTTATATTAGCCTTCCTTTCGGTTACAGTTATTTCTGGGCCATGTGTAGAGATGATTACAGTGATCAGCATTTAGAGTCCTTGCACCTTAAGCACCATCCTTTTGTGCTGTACTCCTTGGCAGATATCTGCTTGTCACAAGCCTATTCTTTGCTACAGAAAACCCCAACGTTTTGCAGATTCATCACCAGAGTTACAAAAACACCCATTGACAAGCTCAAGCACAGGTTTGTTGCTTCTTTGGCAGGAATCAAGAGAAGGTTTTAATTCCTTCTGTCTTGTCCTACTAGCACTCAATTTTGACAAGCTTCTGGCTTTGGTTAAGTATGTTGCAAGACCTTTTTGTTGGAGCTTTTAGACTCCTCTGAGTATAAGCAAGATTTTTAATTTTCTGAAACAGGAAGGAGCAAATCAGTTTGTCTGGTGCTTCCGGACTCCTAGAAGGGGCAAGACTCCTGGATTGCTTTAGAGTTTATCAGATGCAGCCAACAGAGTGACCTTTGGTTCCTGAAATGTAGAGGAAAGTACCTGGTTTGTCATGCCGTACTTGTGCTTTTATATGGAAAGCATTAAATGTAATATTCTTCCATTTAAGTTAAAGAACTTTCTCATGGAAGACCTAAACTGAAATGTCTACAAAGTGTTTTTTTATAGTTGTTGGATCCCTTCCCCCCACCTCCCCCCCTGCCCCAAGTACACAGCAGTTTTCTTTATAGACAGAGGACTGAGCTTTAAAAACTGAAGGTAATTATTTAGATGCCTAAGGCTCAAGTTTGCCATTGTTTTAGAGCTTTAGTTCCTTTCTTTTAAAGGAAACAATTCCCTCCACCCTGCAAAACCCTAATTAAAAATTGAGTATTTTTTTGTTCATTTTCCTCCTCTGTAACTTGCATTTGGTCCTATGTATAGGTATGTAGGTATTTAAGTGTTTGTTTACGGCATTGCTGGGAAATTTCCTGAATTACCATATTCTGTATTTCCACTTTTTCTGATCTTGAATTTTCAAAGCTGTATTTGAAGAGGGCTTAAATATGTATGATTGGTCAGTTAAAAAAAAATAAAGTTCTCCTGTTAGTGGAAAAAGTGTTAAAATAAATATTTAAATGCTGCTCTGTTTCATATCGGTGATTCATTTACTGTTGTTTGAGCAGGTAAATAAAGTCTGACTGTTTAAATTTGCTTAGATCACTGGTACCTTTGGACACTTTAGGGTACTAATGGTTGTTCTTTTGAGAAGTAGGTTGTGCTTTCCTTTTGTACGTCCATGTACTGTTACAGATGATGTAAACACTCCAAGTAGATTAGAGACATTTCTTTCTCTCAATTCATGGGAACAGGATAAAAAGTTTAGACTTGCTGAACATTAAGAGACCAGGATATGGTCAAATTATTTTTCTCTTAGCTTTTTAAAATATTAATTATATATTTATTAACCTCTGGTCATGTCCATTTTAGTTACAGACAAATTTACAACTGTATTTATTGGAGTTGCAAAATTCAGCCTGGAATTTGGAAACCAGTTCCCATCCCTGACTTACTGAAACTCTTAATTCCTAGTAAAGCCCATATTTATTGTTATTTAAATTAATTTCTAAGTAGAAAAAGATATACTTGAAATCTTAACTCATCTAGAGACTGCTAAACGTGCAAACAGAATACTAGAATTAAGACAAACATTAGTAGAAGCGCTTGAAATAAATCTTTGCTTGAATAGTCTGAAACAGTAACTCTCTGGTTTCAGAAAGTTCAGTATGCACAATGTTAAGAACATCCCTCTGCAAACTGAAGGTTCATTTTTCAACACTGTAAAATGTGAACAAATAAAACTGATGACAGAAAGAGAAGAACGTTTTTAAAATGCTTGAAGCTTTGTAATGCCATGATGTTATGCTATCGCTTCTGTTCTTTATGCATAAGGTTCAACTCTACATACTTATATTTTCCTTTTCCTCTTCTTGAATTTGCTCATATCTAGAAAGTAAGAAACATGGCCCTGGAAGATGTAGTGATTCTTAATGTAGACACCAACACACTGGAAACCCCTTTTGATGACCTTCAGAGCCTTCCTAATGATGTGGTACGTATGAAATGATTTATTCAACTGTTCCATTACTTAAGGTGTAAATCCTTTTGACCTGTCCGGTTTGTGAGTGAGGTGTCCCCTTGTGTTACTCTCGTTATTAGAAGTAAACTGTTTTACCTCAAGTCTTTCCTGTTTTGAAGTGTTAAGCAGTGTTTGTGTGAACAAGTGCAGACATATTTTTAAATCTCCTAATGAAAATGAGCTAATGCTTGCATAACCTAGAAATGCTACAGCAACTCCGTTTCAGTTTTGGAATGGCGTGATCAAGTTTCATCTAAAGAGTTGGTCTTTTCTAGGGAAAAAAAGATAAATGAAAAACACACTGGTTATGGTACATCTGAGCAGGAAACAATTCAAACTTCTTTCTTCATGGTGTGAAAAAGAAGTACTATTTTAAACCATCTTTATTCACTCCATTAGGAGGGGGAAAAATCCTGCATTTTTAGATAACTTTTGTTTTCAAATGAACATTTTTTCCTCCTGTGACTTCTTCCAGGTGAGTTTTAATGAACTTTTGCATTTTATATCCTGAATTATGGTATCAGATGACTACTTCATATTCACTTCTAGCACTGCTCCGTGCATATAATTTAGAACTTACTTTCTTTCTCATTCAAACTTTTTATCGTTTATTTTAATAACTTGATAGAAGTGTTGTGTAAATACTTGATCTTTCCCTTTAATGAGACAAAAATGCGTTCAGTTTGCTTCTTGCTGCTGTAATCATCTTCACTAAAGAAGCTGAGAGGGAAGAGTGGTAAAGCGAGTAAGAGTGTTAAGAAGCTATCTGTAAGTCAGAGGGTGACTGTTTAGGAGAAAACGGCAGGGGAAAATCTGGATTTCTTTTACTAGTTCAAAATATTATGCTGACAGATCTATACCTTTTTATGTGTAGTTGAGAAATAAAATTGATATGCAGGGAGCTCAATATATCTGGTCTGTTTGAGGAAAAACTCAAGTAATGGTGAATACCGAGTGCCTCCTACTGTGACATCCCGTCATTTCTCTGTGATCTGAGGTGTGATCCATTTTTCGAAAACAGCGAGCTCTGGATAAAAGGTCCGTCTTGATTGTGAACATTTTGGCTTTAGTCAAGCATTTAGTCCATAAAAGTTACTTCCATGAATTTTTCTGGCTTCATATAGTTTGTCGTTTTGATTTCACTCCCATCATCTCAGTCGGCCAGCTGGCCATGGCTTGGGCCGTTATCCACAGCCCGGGGAACGACAGACCTGTAAATTTCGTGGAATTGCGTAAGAAATGTCTGCATACAGTGAGTGCGGGGCCTCAAACATGTATCTGATTTGTCAACAATCAAGTATTATATTAGATTTTATGAGACTTCATTAAAGGAGCTGTTGTAGGCGCACTGTAGAACATCAGAAGAGACTTCACCAATAAACACACAACTTCAAGCTTTGGAATGTAATAAATTTTAAGAGACTTCCTTCCTTTCATTATTTACTTTTACTTCACTTTTATAACAGTAGAGTTGTGTTTTATTAGATCAAATTTCTTGATTCAGTTTTCCACAGGTCTATTTAAAAGCTACATTTTATCTTGGAGGATGTTTGGAGCATAGCAGAGGAAGTGCTGCCAGCAAATTCAATTAACTGGCATGGCTCACAAACAGCGTACATGGTGTATTTTTTTTTCACAACTGCTACATAAATACAGCTGGGATTAATATTTGTTGCAACAAAGCTTTAACTTAAATCATGTTGCATTGTGTAATTAATGTTTGGGATCAGTGTTTATGTCTTATTTAGCCTTGTTCCGTTATTTTAGTTACCTAGATAATGAAATATTCTCCTCTAGGTCTTTTCCTTTCCTTCAGACTGCTTAATATTTGGCTTTGACCACTAGAGAGCAGCTGCTCTTCTTCGCAAGAATTGAATTTCTGTCAGTTCTTTCATGCATCATGTGCTTGGAACTGTAAGTGGATCAAGTTGTTCATCTCAGCAGGGAGACTCTAAAGCCAATCCATTATACTTTTTTTTCTTTTTTTTTTTTTTGCTTCCCTGGGAGGATGGGCGATTCTGGGAGTGTGTCTCCCCACTGGTCTCAGTATAAATAGATGCATTTATGATCTGAGAAACTAAAAATGTCTTCAACAGTTTCATGACCATAAACGGCCGTTGCGTCAAACTGTTCTGCCAGTTTTGCTACTTCATGTGAACAGTGAGCAATTCACGTGCTGCTGAATAGACATAAATTTACTTTGCTGCATTGTATCTATCTACATTCAACAGTGAGGAAAAACATCTTCTGTGTGGTGAATTTACCATCAGGTAATTAATCCAGTGGAAAATTTTTAAAGCTGTTTTTCCCCTCTCTTTGAACAGCTTTTTTAATCAAGTACAACAGGGCCATGAAGTCTGAAGATTATTTTAGCGCTTCAAGCAGTGAGTTGTGCTTGTTTCATGACAGTGACGTTGTTACCTAAACTGCTGATTCTCAGGAGTCTGGAATGAACTATTCCCTAATCTTTTACTCCTAGGACCCAAATGAACATAGGCTGTAGTGAAGGAACTTTCCCGTTAACATTGGTGTCACAGGCTCTGGACAGCATTGAGACAGTTCCCACAGAATCAGATTAAGTAATTTTTTTTCCCTGGTTTACCTCAGCAGTACCTGCTAGCAGTCAAATTTCCTGAACTGTTCAGGTCAGGTCCCTGAAAATCAAGGTGTGTACTATTCCGTTACTGATTGACTATTGGAAATGTGAAAAACTGCCCCTCCTTCACCTTCTGCTTCTGATATGTTGCTGAAAATCTGGCAGCATGAGAACGCCCTAGGAAGTAACTTTCCTTTTAAAATAGTCAATATTAAAAAAAGAGATTTATTAAGGACTGTGATTACAATAAGTGCATCTGCTGCTGACAAGTCTCCTACACCACCGTCTGTGTTGCAAGGAATAGCAAAGAGGGGGTAGTATTTTTTTTTTTTTTATGCAACCCTTATGGATTTTTCATGTATTTCCAAATAAGTGTCATCTTCTAGTCTTAGTTGTAGTCAGAGCTTCATATTACAAGGAATAAAGCATAAGCTCGCTCTGTCAACTTGTAGTTTTTATTAAATGAAGCCCTGATGCAATGCAGTGTACTGCGCCAAAGAGATCTTGCATATCTGATGGCTGTGAGAGTATTGTAAATTTGCACTAGCCTATGAATATCTTAGGCTGTCAGTAATTTGGTTGTGTATGCTACTCATATCCATTCATTAACAAGGTACCACAAGTAGGAAGCCTATGTTACTGTTTTTCGCTTAGTAGGAAATTAACTGCTTTCAGGACAGCAAGAAGTATTACACTACAGCTCTGTAGCAGAACCATTTTCTTAAAGGTGAATCCATTTTTACTTCTTACACTGTGTTTGCAATAGAATGTTTCTTGCTTTATTCATGTTGACAACTGAAAAGCCTTGGACCTAATTAAAAGAATTTCCACTAGCACCTTTACTGAACCATTTCATTATGCTGCATTGCACAGATTGCATTTTGAAACATGGTGATAGTTTAAATCTGACCTTTAAACCTGAACTGCCAGAAGTATAAAAATCTTCTTTAAAAACACTCTTAGGGTAGACTGCATGTATATGTGTCTGTTTGGCTAGAAATAATCTTCATATTGAGTGGTCACAGTCTTTTTTTTTCTTTTTTTAAAGTATTCCTGCCTCTTTAGGCAGGAAACAATCATGATTCTGTTGTATATTCTACTTTGTCTTATGTACTAATTTATTCCAGAGTAAACAAGAAATGTTTTTTCTTACTTCTTAGTCTCTTTAAATTTGTTGTTGTTAACATTTTCTTTTTTTAAAAGCTGCGACACGGCTATTGCAATAATCCTAATTGAAAGAGTAAAAGTGTGCATACACAAAACAGACATCCTGTAGTATTTGATTTAGTCTTAGAAGAGAGCAAATGATCTGAAAGCTTAAGGAGTTAGCAAAACACCTATCAATATTCTGCTTCTGTACTAAATGGGGACGCTGATACACAGAAAGGCCGTGACTAGCCTTCTGAACTTTTAATTTGTTGTAAAACGAAGCCTAGAGCTTTTTCCTTCTATATAGATGGCAAGTTCTTTATCTTCACATGAATGCTTGAAGAAAACCACTTATAAAAATGTTTAAGATGGATTTGGAAGTTACACAGAGCTATGGACATTTTATTGCACTTTTAAGAACTACCTTTAAATGGTTTACATAAGTTAATATAGGAAATAAATGCATATTTCATCCCTGCAACATCAGACCCCTTCAAACATGGAGAAGTGTGCTGTCTGGGTTTGAAAATCGGATGAAGCTTTTACATTTTGAGAGTAACAGAGCTCCTTGAGAGACATTCTCTCAGTGAATAGGAGTGAGCTTATTTTATGGCCATGATAGCCTAAGTCTGTTATCATGTATTATGTTAATATGTGTTTATGGGCTCATTAATGCATGGATCATTGGCATAAGCCACAGCGTTCACAACGCTGGACACGCTCTTGCTTAATTTTATTATACTAAATAACTGTAATGAAATTACTTCTACAACACAATCTGCAGAAAATGTAAAAGGAAATGGCTTTGCAAGTATTTTGGTAAACACATAACATCTAGTATTAAAAGAAGAAAAAGTAGTGCATGGTACAGATTATGTATTTACCACCTGTATGGCAAGATGAGGAGTCACTTCCCTGCCCTCCCCAAATCTCAGACTCCTGAAGGAGGAGGTGAGGATGTGCTCGCAGGAGGGGTAGAACTGGAGCACTCACGAGCAGTTGTTCAGTAAAATCAGCCTGCCACTTGCTCCTAAGGCAGGCGGGTAGGAAAAACTCATCTGGCGGGATTTTGGAGATATGGATAAGGCCAGAATAAGCCTTTGTTAAGAGCTGGAGGGTGGGGGGAGGGTTAATTTGAACATTTGAACCATCAGCTTATATTTTATGAGGTGTTCATACTCTCAGAAAGCACAGTTATGTTCACTGCAACAGAATCTGCTTACTCTGTAGATAATATTTCTACAATGTTTCTTGCATAGTGTGGAGTATATAGAGCTACCCTGATTAGCATTTGAAGAAGGAAGAGTTGCTACTTATTGATGGAGTTATTTCTATTAAATTAATAGTATGGATATTTATGGAGTCATTCATGATGTTCTGCAAATCAAGCTGATGAGGGATTTCCTGGCTTTCTGCTCTCCTTCTGAAATTGTGGCTCCTCTTGACTTCTGTGTGAGATAGCGCATCAAACGCGGGTTCAGCACGTGGCATGACCGCATCCTTTAAAGGCACGAGTTGAATTTCTTTCAAGAATCCGGGCCCCGAGTGTTGGGTTTGTATTGCTGTGTGTTGTGTGAGATCCGTCTCAAAAACTCAGCTTGTCCTGGTGCTGTCTGCAACACCAAAAAATTGCTGCTGACATAATGATTTGTTAATGATTTAACGTAACCTATAACCATTGCAGCACAGGTGCAGCAAGCTTGATGATAGTCTTTGAAAGGGTTTTTTTATCTCCTTCCCAGCTTGTGTTTGGGAAAGAAAAATGCTGTCACTAACAATAATGTATAGATACACAACCCTCCTTCAGTAGTTACTGAGCTCTTTGCACTAGAAAAGAGACATCAAACTAAGTCACAGCCTTCTTGTGTGCATGAGAGATTCTGAAGCACAGAGAACAGTAATGGATAATCTCTAAAACTTTAGCCCTTGGTGTCCACAGAAAACAAAGAATATGCCGGTAACTTGGATCGTGGTAGTTTTAACTCTGCCCGCACAGAAGTCGTTGAGGTGATATTTGCTAAGTTGTGATTGATAAGTGTCTCTGTAAATGGCAATGAGGCCGTTAGGGCTGTGCTTGCCTCAAGTGCAGCTCCGCGAATCCTGAGGTGATTAAACACCTCCGCAGAGCAGGGGAAGGGCCATGGCGGTGGAGAGAGGAGCCGGCCCGCGCCTGGGTGCCTTCCGTCTCCTGATAAACAGGAAGAAAAAAAAAACAAACTTCAGGAGCTGCTGACCATTCTGAAGGACAGCACGTCGTCGTTAATCTGAGACTCCTACAGAACCGCCGGGTTTGTTTTCTGGATTGCATTGGGCGCCCGTGGTGAGGCGTCAGCGGGGGCTGCAGGGCCTCTGTGAGGAGAGGCCGGGGCGGGTCCCAGCCGGTTCCAGCCGGCTCCGGCACAGCTGGGCCCGGGGGAGAGCACTCTGGAGGCGTGAGAGAGGGCAGAATGGCGGCGTGAGGGGGAAGAGGCGCAGAGAGGAGCTGTGACAGACTGACCGGGACGCCATCGCCCTGCGCCACGCAGGGAGGAGGGGGGAAGGTGTTGGAGTTTCTGCCTTTGTTTCTCACCATCCAACTCTATTTTAATTGGCAATGAATTAAATTAATTTTCCTAAGTCGAGTCTGTTTCTCCCGTGATGCTAATTGGTAAGTGATCTCCCTGTGTTTATCTCGGCCCACGAGATTTTTCTTCGTGTTTTCTCCCCCGGCCCTCCTGAGGAGCGGGAGCGAGCGAGCGGCTGGGTGGGTGTCTGGGTGCCGGCCAAGGGAACCCAACACATTCGTAAATAAAACTCCCATTTTGTTATTTTGCATTAAGTCTCTGAAATACAAAGGAATATAGCCTTAAAAGAAAAAAAAACAAACAAACAACCCTTATATTTGTGCCAAACAAATTTTTCAGACCTACAGAACTTGTTCTTAGCCTTGGTGGTGATGGATGGCCTGATTATGCAGAACAGTTTCTCTATTAGTCTGATGTTTGAATTAATTCAGATGAAATTCTTTCACGGAGTCTAATCAAGAATGACACAGAACTTCTTGGACTACCTTTAGAAGAGTGCTCAACAGCCTGTTAACGGCGGATTTTAAGTAAGAGGGAAGACTGAAATGGAGCTCTTACTTTCCTGTTGGTTTCTGAATAGAATCCAATCATATCTTAGAGAAGCAAAACAGCTTGAAAAGTAATGCTTTTAGAACTGAAAAATTCAACTCTGAATTCACAATGTCACTTTCTGTCATAACTGCTGTTGTGGTTATTGCGTTTTTTGTTTAGCTGTGCCCCAATGCGTTAAGCTTTGCTTGTGATATGGGAGTGATCTAGACCTGTTGTGTGATTTCAGGTTTCTGCACTGAAGAACAGATTGAAGAAAGTCTCTACAACCACTGGAGATGGTGTTGCAAGAGCGTTTCTAAAAGCACAAGCATCTTTTTTTGGGAGCTACAGAAATGCCCTGAAAATTGAACCTGTAAGTAGGAAATTAGTAGGCATAAGATGTATATCTGCAGCTGTAGTGGGGAAAAAAGCCAACAAGAATGCAAAGTGTAGTATAACTTACTTTACTAAGGTCAACATTGTGGCTCTTTGGCCCACTAGTACTGAAAAGAGTGTTGCAGTCTTCAAAAAAGAAGTGCAACAAGTATGATCAATCACACAGGGAGAAAACTTCTGATGCAAAGGTATGGATGTTGCTTGTTTTTGAAGACAGTTAAGTTAGAAGAGAGATGATAAAGTAAAAATTGAATGATCATAGCAGGGTAGTGCAGAGCTGACCGTTTTCTCTCACTGCAAAACCTTGGGTATTCATTGTATTATTTTTAAAGGTAGTAAAATATATACTACTTGTTACACAATATATGCTCAACTGTGAAACATGCAAATTTATGGAATCATGGAGTTTAAGAATGTAATAGAGTTAGTAAAGAAATTGTGCTTTTACAGAAACAGGAAGAAAGTCTGGAGTTGTAACTACTGATGATAGATGTTCTGTTAGGGAAATTCAATCTCTTGCTTCTGGTTCACAGCTAATCTCTACTTAGGAGCAATTAAGTGCCATCTGAGTGAGGGAAGGATTTATCTGTACTTGATCTTGGGTTTTATTGCTTCTACTGCAAGTAGCCTCATGGACTTCAATACAAGTCAGTCCAGCCAAACTAATGTATTTCCACATTTTGTGACACTCTGCTTTTGCTACTGTGTACTTAGGGGTTTCCTTCTAAAGTGTGTACATTTTTTTGATAGACAAAGTAAATAGTATGAGGAAAATTAAGGTGTAATTCATGAGATATGTCCCAGAAATGTGGGGGATGAAAAGTACTAGCTGCAGAGTGATCCATAGAATATTTTCAAACTATTTCATGTTGCCTGTTTCTAAAGCAGAGGAAACTAGCACACATGCAAGTCAAATGCAGTGACAAAATCTCAGTGTGGTGTTCACAGGACCATTTGAACTACTGCTGCTTAGACGTATGGCTGCTTAACAGGAAGATCTCTGTAGAGAACAAAACCTGCTTTTGTCTTAATGCCCTCGTGTCTCATCTGCAAAAATTTGGAGGCAGAACAGAAAATCTGTGGTAGCAATGGAGAGCTTGAATACCACTGGGAGATGCCAAGATGAGTTCTGAGTGTGAGTGGGGAAGCTGAAGGAGTGGAGTGAGAACGAAGACTTACTGGTTCAGAAGAGGTGTTGTATTTTGCATTCTCCGGCTCTGTGAGGATTAATGAAGAGATCTGGTATGCAGAAAAGTAATAAATCTAATTTTAATCATGATGTTAAAGGAGAAAACCAGAAGTTGGACTACAGGCATAGTGTTTCTTGAGGCTGAGGATGCTGCAGT
>Ga0181612_160165_pt1:0-15000 | contig 19339 bp, 7 predicted proteins | sample HoacroProtozoa21_FD_119630 | JGI IMG/M metagenome (GOLD analysis project Ga0181612, IMG submission 119630) | Hoatzin crop microbial communities from Cojedes, Venezuel. Combined Assembly of Gp0051906, Gp0051904, Gp0051908 | reverse complement strand
TCTCGCTTTTGTGTTTCAAAGTCACACAGCTCAAAAGTAGGGGACCAAGAAAGAACGTGTTGAACTTCAGTGTGGTTAGAGAGTTTAGATTGGAGTGAGTGTAGACATTCTTGCTCTCTGGACTGTTTCTGGTTTGTATGCAGCACCCATGTAAAGTGGGAGATGTTGTTTCCCGTGTCCTCAAGTAAGGAGGCCTACATTTCAATTCTTTTGCAACCTGAAAAAGTACTCTAGCTTTTGCATTCAGGTAGCAAGTTCATCTTTTTCTTCAACTGTAGTGTAAAGGAGCAACTCTTTGTCCTTTTGGGGTTTTGGATGTTTGTTTGGAGTTTTTTTTTTGAGATGAATCATATAGGAACTGGAATTTCTTCAGTCCTGGACTGTGACGTTCTATCTGACTTAGGGTTTGTCCTCCAGACCAGAATTTGACTGAGTTTAACATAATGTGATGTATTTCATTGCTTCTAATTGGCTGGTGTAGAAAGCTGTGTGTTCATTGTGCTAGCTGTTGTAAATCCCAGGTAAGTTTTTAATTCAGAACTGTGAATTTAACACAAAAAGAGAGTAGCTTAAAAGCTTGCTCCGTAGATCTTTTTAGTTGCTTAATAACAAATAACCTATTTTAAATAATAGCAGACAGCATTTTCCCTTACCTAAGAGAAAGAAGACTTAACATTTTTGTGATTTGAACTTCTGTGTTCTACTGACAGCTCTCAAGCCTTGTTATATGCTCAGCATAAGTGACCTTATGTTTACTGTTAAACCAAACTATTTTTCAATGTTCTAATAAAGCTTTAAGCCTGCGATTACAACTTAATTATTGGCATATATGAATACTTTGCTGATAATGCCACATATGAAGGCTGGTGGCCTGCTGTTTAGTAGTCTTATGGAAATGTGTTGTTGTTTTACTAAGTCTATGAACAGTTAAGTGTGAATTTACCTCTCTGTGTGGGAGGAATCCCATTGAGTTCTACTCATATGATTAAATGTTATGTAAAAGAGTTTAATTTATGGGTAAAAAGCTTGCAGCATTGATATTAATGGAAAGCCTGCCTGAGATTTAGTAATGAAGATGAATCAGAAGTTGCTTGATTACTGTGAGCAGCCCATTCCAGGTAACTACTTATTCCCTCGATTTGATGTGAATATCATACTTTCCAAGCAACTGAACATGTGCAATGCATGACTGAGTGTGTGCTGGCAGTCATACTTCCAATCTTGTTTTGCCTTGATTTTTTCCAGGAACAATGCCTTGGTATCGAAGGCTTTTATTTAAATTAAAATGTATTTTTTCCTGCTTGTCCTTTTTTGTGAACAACCTTGTTTTTTCTCATCTGGCCCCCATGAAGTCCAAATGAATGTTTCATCTTTTTGAACATTGCTTGGTGTGAAAAGGGAGAGCCTCTTTCCAAATATCTCTGTAATCAAAGGACACAGAGTAAGCAGTCTTGCAAGTCATACCAAGCCAATTCCGAGACAAGAAAATCTTCAGCATTGTGTTTTGAAGTCCAGCTGAATCTCTTCAGCAAACTATGATGTCAGTGATATGCTGATCCTAGTGATATGCTAACCTTGGTGACATGCTCATTCTCGTACCTTCTACCCAGATGAAAATCTTTAACATAGCATCAACAATAGAGCAGAAACTATGGCTCTTACTGTATTTTGGACATTGTTATAAACTTTGGACCAGTAAATGACCAACAATTTTCTTTCAAGGTGTCCCAAGAAGGAGATATCATAATTTAAATCTATAAATGTCACTGCTACCTGTGTGCTGATCCCGTTGTTGCAAGGGAGTCCATCCACTGTATTGTATGGACTGTATTCCTACTCCTATAAGAAGCTTTATTTCCTAGGTTCTTTAAGGAGGGCTGATGTCAAAGACCAGTTGGAAACTTTGTTGTAAGGTAAAAAGAATAAAAAGGGAAGCAACTGTATAAGAAATAACCACAGCAATATCTAAACTCAATCTTATTGTACAATCAGCGTAACCAAGCTGACCAATTCTGTCTTTGGCAGAGATCAGTGTTTCTGACCTATGAAACATAGGAATAATTATTGTTAGGCAGAGAATGAGAGGATTTTTTTTTTCACTTTCTTAAAAAAAAATTTTGAAGCCATTCCCAGTGCTATTGTTTCATATGACAAATGCCAGAAGATTGCAAATATCATCAAAACCATAGGATTAAAAATGTTATAATAGACAAAATTGCACCTTCAGCTGTTACACTGATTGTCTTAGAAAAAGATTCGGCTCTGTAATAACCAGCAATAAATACCATGATCAGAAACTGTCACTATGAGAAGTGCTTTAGAATCCCTAAGATTCAATGTCCAAGTAATGATTAAGCCAGAGACAACAAAAGGCAGAGTTGTAGCAGTTGTAAACCGTGAGGACTGTATAAGTGAGGCTGACACTAACAGCAGAAGCTCCCAAAGAGAGAGTTCAAAGAGATCATCAGTTCACTTCCTTTTGTGGTGGAAAGGTATTCACCCTGACTTGCAACTCCTTCTCTTCATCTCTTATCCTTTGGATTATTTACTAGCTCCCTCGGATCCACAAACAAGGGAACCTGGGTAGGTCTACTACCATAGGCTCCATCTACTGCTACTCCATCCTTGAAACCCTCCCTGAAACCTCAGTCCTTTGTTATGCATACAGCAAGTTTTCCACCGAGAACAAGAGACATTCTTCATGGATTCCATAACAGAAGGAGCCTCTTGACCAACAGCCTTTTGCAGGACCTCTAATCTGTATGCCTATATGCCACCTCATGATAGTATCCCCTTGAAGGTTTACAAGAAAAGGACCAAAATTTGAAAAACTGAAATAAATATCTATTACCCCATGAGAACACCTATACTTTCACAAATCTCACCTGTACCAGGTTTTATAAAACAACAAACATGAAAATAACCCCACAAGTAGCCAACTTTTTCATTGGCTGCCTTGAAAAAGTGTTTCTAAATAATTACACTATGATAATATGGCATATCTGACATACGCAGATGGAAATTTTATCTGGACTGGAAACTTAGACTCCTTTATTGATTTCCACAACAAATTCAATAATTATCAGCTTTCTGCCCAGCCATCTTTGGAATGGTCCTACATCAACATTACTTTCCTAGATGCTATGATCAGTATCAAAACTGTAGCCTAAAAACTGCACTATGTAGAAAAAATGTGAGTCTACCTGTTTCCATAAAATAAAAATCTGTACCAAACTGCTAAAAGATATAATATATAGTCAGACTCTTCAATAAGGCATTTATTCTTGATATGCTTAGTCAACTGAAGGGGGTTTTTAATCAATAAAAACACTACTGTAAAAAGAGCCACCCAAATGTGTTGTTAGGAATTACCTGAAAGAAAATGCTATTACTGATCCTAAGTCCTTAGTTGCCATGTATTATCCATCCATGGAACTTTTAGAACATCATTACACAGTTACAGCCTATAACAGAAAAAAAGATCCTATTTTGAAAAAAAAAAATAAATCTTCCTAGAAAAATCTTCTCAGAACCACCCATCCTAGTGTTCAAACAGTCCTCTAGCCTTACTGAGCTTATTGGTAGAAGCCAGCGCTGTTCAATACCAAATACACTTAATGGATCAAGAATGTGCCTGAGCATGAAAGGCAAAAACTTGCCAAGACATCTCTTCAGTAAATAAGCCGTACAACAGAGCTGTTTAGCGTCTTTGTATTCTATACCAGCACTTCCAGGGTCGTAATACATTTCAAGTGCTTTCATGGTAACTTCACAAGTGAAACTGAGCCGGTATGCCCCAGATTGAATGGTACAGAAGGTCTGTAAAGAACAAAAGTTATCCAGATATGCATTTCTAATAAAACAATCATTCTTTAATCTCTCAGTCCTGATGCTTAAGGGAAACTCACAAGAATATCTTTGGAAGATGAGAGTAAGTGTTTGAATTTGTAATTCAACTGTAATTTTAAAAAAGTAATTCTGCTGGAAATATGCAGTAGTTTTGTTGTTCACTGTAATCTTCCTTAACTTCCATATGATTTAGAGGCTATAACCTACCTGTTTTAGTGTATTTCCTAAGTAGTAGCTTCTCTTTCTCACCCTTTACCTCCTCTCCTGAAGTCTCCTCTCCTGAAGTCTCCTCTCCTACATAGTTTCCATTTTTCTTACACAGATAGCACAGCTGATACTTATGTAGTTCTCCTCAGCTTGTATTTAGCTTCAAAAGCTGTTACATTTGTTTCAGACAAGTCTCCCAAATTATTTCCTATCAACATGCCCCTTATTCATACTTTTTGCTGCTTCTTCACCTTCCGCTCTAGTAGGTTTTAAGGGAGGGATCCTAATCAGGGTTCAGACATCTTTTTCAAATTTGGGTATTCACTATTTATTTGTTGTGAATTTATATGGACCCATTGCATTATCTTGGCATTTTGGCACAACAAATCTTCCATCCTCCATTCCAGTTTGTTTTCTTTTGTGAATTAGATGCATGAGAGCCTGAGGGTTGAGCACAGTAACTGAAACATTGTCTCTTTCTCTAGAGGTTCAGTTATGTGATTATTGTGACAGGTTTGAAGTGCTCCTGTTCTTTCTCTTTGAATTTTCACTAGGTTAACTGTTTGTGAGCCATGCCATGTCCTAGATAATGCATCCCTAGACATTCTCTAACATACACAGAAATAATGTCTGGGTTCTTTGTGTAGCTGGTATTTCTCCTGACTGGGTTTGCCCAGATTCCACTTGTGAGGACATCTTGTGTTACTGTGTACCTGCTGGGACAGTCGCGTGGACCAGCTGATCTTCTCTCTTCACTTGGTTCCTACAGCTGTCCTTACACTTGTTTGTTGATAATAGACACCTTCTGCTGTAGTCCAGTTTTATGGTTATATGGGAAGGTATCCAAAATTTATCTGATGGTACAAGACATCAAGTTAGTAATTTCTTTGCCTCTACTTCTCTGCAGAAGCACACTTTTACTGACACACCAACATCTCCTGATAAGCACTTTTTTTTCTATAGTACTGAAAGTAAGTTCAAGCTGAACTGATCATGATAAATTGGTGCCTTCTGTATCATTACAGATTGAAATAGTATTGAACCTCAAAAATATGTCAAACTTCTTTTTTCCAACCAGCTTTTAATACTTCAGTTCTGCCATCTATTTTAAACATGAAACCTCTTTGCTTTTAGCTGTTTTTTGCAGCTGAAACCATAGCCAGTTGAGTTGGGGATTTCAATCCAAAGCACTATGCTGCTCTTCAGACTGTTTTCCTTCTTGCACTCTTTCAATGCAAGTAAACCGCGTGGTATCTATCTCCCTCAGTCAGTGCAAGCAAAGGTAGTTGTCTTGGGAGCCCATATGGGTGATTTCCATGGTTCTTGTAAGCCTCTTTCTACCTTTTAAGGACATAGATTATTAGCGGTTTTCCCACCCTTTCTTTTTGAATTCGAGGAACCACAAATAATTGTTAACCTTCGATCTGTGCTGCCCAAGCTTTTTTTTACTACTAAAAAAAAAAAAAAAAAAAAAAAAAAAAAAAATCATGCTTGCAAGACAGCGTTATCCTCTGTTGTCCATTGTTAGAGAGGCACAGCTTTCAGCGCAACTCTGGGTAACGTTTCAGGGGTTGAACACATTTTATCCCTGAATACGCCTGTACTGTTTCTCATCACAAACTCTGTCAGCCTAACAAAAAAACAACCTTGAAATCCTGTGAGAGAATTCTGTTTTAGAACATTCTCTTGGTAGCTCTTTGTAATGAGACAGGACAACATTTTCAAAACAAGGAAACATCTCTTAGTCAACCTGACTGTTGCATTTTAGGGCAGCTTAAATTGGAAAAGCCAAGCTTACACACATGCCTATGCCAAGAGATTTACTTGTCTTAGGCTTAAAGAGTCCAGGATTTGATATCTCTGCACCAGAGAGCAGTTTTTGGCTTATCTTTGTTTGTTTGTTTGTTTCCAAGGCTAACCAAAGTGTTTTAAAAGGTTTATGTCTTTTTCCTCTATAGCTGTTACTCATTTGAAGTTAATTTCTGGTTATTTGTCTTCTGTTGTACCTCTAAATGATAGTTGTATTTATATTCTGAGCTTGTGGTGACTTACTCATACTGATCCTGGCATGTTAATATATGAAAGCATGTTGTGTATGACATTTTGTCATGTATTGCTTCTAGAACCACTTCTCTTTTTCAGTAAGCACAATGAAATGAAGTTGAGGCTTTTGTAACCTGCGGTTACAAACCAGGCAGGGTTCAAAAAGAAGAGCTCTGGCTTCAAAGTTCTGGTCAAGTTCCTGTTGTATAATTAGATACTTTTTTAGAGAAAATTACACTTTCACTGTCAACTAGGTAAGATTACTTTTCTCACTGTTATTATACAGTGTTAGTATGACCTGTTTCTTCTCTTTGCAACTGAATCTGTGTTGAATTAATTTTTCCCTGAATATACTAAAAACTATTTGTGAAATATTTTGTGGTCCTTGGAGATGAGAAGTACTATGTAAATGTAAGATGATTTGTTAGTGTTAGGCAAAGAAGTTATTTTATTTTCTAATTATTTTTTATATTTGTTTTGCTGCGACTCTTAGCACTTCAGATTTTTTTTTCTGGTATGATATATTTATTTGCTTTCTCTCTTTCTCTCTCTCTTTATTTGTCATTTTATTCCCTCGCTTAGTAATTTGAGAGAGAAAGAGAGCTCTGTAAGAAGCAGGCTTTTTTCCTTAGAGTCACAACTTTGTATTATAAGGCATCTGTTACATTGGAATGCATTTTGATTTTTCCAGGCATTTGCAACGAATTGGTAGAAAAGAGAAGAGACGTATGCATACATCTATGAGTGGGTAGTGAAAATAGTTCCTGTTTAGATACACATCTTGATTATTAAATATTGCAGGTTCTAATATGTTAATACTATAATTTTGTGTTCAGTTCTCCAGTTTACTTTAAGAATGTTCCTATTTACTGTTAAAGCCCAATTAATTTCTGTTAAAATACTTACTATAATTCCACAGAAGGATGTCTTATACAGTACATCTAAAAATTCAATAAAATGTCAGAGTTTCACAATATTAAATATTTGTGATGAGGATTATTTTAGCTAATTGTGTCTGTCATCTACATACCTAATGATCATGTATTCCTGTGTTTATGATAATTACTACCAAACCACCCAGTAACATATCATTAAAACTTCAAGTTAGTAAATGAAAAACATTCTTTAATTGTGCAGGAAATATTTTGTAAGTAAGTATCTACAAAAGAGAATAATAATCTTTAAGCAAATGTTTACAATTAATTTAAAAAAAAGTCATGATAGATGCACAAAAGGAAGAGAAATGTTACACAAAAACACAGCACAACCAAAGTGTCCTGTAAATGTGTGTCCTGATCTCTTAAGTTCCCTAGAGATTCTACTACTCTTTATAAAATACTGAAATACAGTGTAAGGATTTTTTTTTAAATACTCCTATGAGAATACTCTCAATTTTTTTTTTTAATCAAGACTCTTGGTAAAGAAGAATAGGATAGTCACTGGCATATCTATAGAGGCATCAATTTTTAAGATAGCATTTTAATGCCAATCTGAATCCAAATCTTAAGGATGAACTAGGTTAGCCACATGCTTAACTTTTAATTTAATGTTAATTTCTAGTATATATACCAAGAGTTAGATGTAACTTTCCTTTGTACATACTTACTACAATCCAAACTAATCAAGAGATGTAGATAAAATATATGAGATCACTGCTGTCTCCAATTATGTTTCTGCTTATTGTTCCTCATACTGCACCATGGAGCTGTAATTGTGTAAGAATTATTGTGATTCCACCCTTTATACATTACTCCGTCAAAAAAGTACCAGTACTATTGATCGTGTTGAATGCCAACAATTGCTACTTGTGTTAGACACACAGATGTTGGTAGTATATCCAGTCCTAAATACTTGCAGTATAGCATACTCATACTGTAGTCAGTGGGATTTTTCTCTTAACTTCAGTGGATCCAGGAGCTGACAAAGGTGCAACAGGAAAGGAAAGACTGAAAAGAAAAATAACAAGGAATAAAATTAAGATGGAGAAGGTTGCAAAGAAACAACACAATAGTAAAATATATCAAATAAAACAAAGTAGATGTTCAAAAGGTTAAAGCTATGGGTTGAAAAGGGAATGCTGGCAAAGGTCGGTTGAGATGAGGTTAGCTGTAGAATTATAAACAAAGAGATAAAAAAAAGAGAGGAACTAAAATGAGTTAGACAGAAAGTAGGCAAAGTGGAGAGAAATGAAGAGAGGGAAGGAAATTCATCCTGCTGGAGATAGTTTCTCCTGTCACTCACAGATAAGTATTGCCTCTAGAAAGGTCAGTTCAGGCATTGCCAAATGACAGAAGTGATAGGGGAGAACCACATCATCTGATATAAGGTGAGTAAAGTAGGGCTCAAGATGTAATTTTTGTCATTGCTAGGACAGTATTTACTTTGACCAATCTATGAATTCCTCCTCAAAATGTGTGGGGAGTTCTGGTGAATATGACTAATGATTTCTTTTCTACCGTGTCTGGAGTCACATATTCCTCACACCTAAATGCATGGTATAGTGTATTCTCAAGTGGCCAAAATGTTGAAGCCTTAGAAAGAAATTCATATTGAAAGAGGTACTGAATACCAGAATCATACTTTAGAAGTTAGGTAATGTAGTTAAATGGTTTGTGGAATCTCAACTTAATTGAAAATTATCCTGCGTACAGCAGACCATGTCTTCCATAAAGAAGACACAACATTGTCTTGTTTCAGTGAAGATGTAGCTTCTGACTTCAGTACTATGCCTCTAATAGAACTCCTGTTTCAGGTTTTTCTTTCTAAGTTTACGCTTCCTTTCATCCTGTAATTGAGTGTTAGGAATTTGAGGTCTGTAGCTTTTTATAGAAATTAGCGCTTGGTAGTGCTGACAGTAACAATAAGAAAAACAACCAAGTGTCAAGTTATGTATAAAGCTTCAGGATTTCATTTTTGTGGAGGTTGAAGTTGCAATATATTTTTGATCCAGTAGATGATGTTAATAAGTATCTCATGTTGCAGCATTTTCTTTGCATAATTGACAGAATAGGTATTGAATCCTTTAGACCAGTTTGGTTTGCTCTTTTTGTATTTGTTACTAGTCACATGAGGTAATGGTGAATTTATAGTTAATTTCCTTTTACTTGAACAAAACTGTTTTACAGGATAATTTCAGATTATATTAACAAATAGAAAGGGCATGACGGAAAGAAGAGCAAGCAGCATGATAAACGTTGTGACCTTCTAGTGAGAAACAGTATGGCATGCATAAAGGACTGCTGTATTAAATGGAGGAGGGGGGAGAAGGAAGTGGGTAATTATTTGTAGCAGTGCTTTTACTGTTGTTGGAATGAGACAGACTAACAGTGGCAGCAGTCATTTTGCTGAATCAAAGTCCATGTTAGTCGCATTATACACTGCCACAAAAGGTTGTTAAGGCTGGTATTAGCATGTACCACTGAGGACATTGGAAGGACTCGATCTGTCACACTAAATCGCCTTCTTGCCCTCAACCATTGAAGTCTCCAGCTCCTCTGACATGTTCTTTCATTAATGGCCTGGCCTTGACAACTGATCCTAATTGCCTCTGAACCACACTTCATGTATTATTGGTGTCTGCCTGCCCTGGTTCATGTCAACAAGCTGCAGCATGCACAGGGTGTGCCCGGTGCCTTTTGCTGAAATGATGCTCACATAGTCATTTACCTCTGAGGGTTTGGGTCTCACTGGGAATGAAGTATAAAGCTAAGATCTTCCTGTCTCTTCTTAGTAATACTTAAATGTGGATCTGTGCTATGTACTTATTAGGCATGTATGAAGACTCAGTAAAGCATCAAGCCAATTATGCAAGATTCCATTAAAGCATAGACTGTAAATGCAAAATAAAACTTGTCTGCATCTTAGTTACTGAGTAAGTGTTTGTTTATTCATTCTGAAAAGCTTATTCAACTAGAAAGTATGGCTTACACTTCATTTTTCATAAATAAAAATTCTGTTCTAATTTAAAGTAATAGTGTAAAAGAAATAGTGTCTGTAATATTGACAGAGTTTCTCTAGATTGAGGTGTTCTGACTGTGTAAATAGGTAGGAATAAGATCCTATTGGTTAAGATGTAAATTAAAGCAAAAGCTATTTAAAAAAATCTTAATTTTCCCTCCTTTTTAATGAAACAGCTTCATAAATATGTTTATTAATATTTCTGAGAGGTTTTTTTTTAAATATATTTTATTTCATACAGCGGTAAATTTTTTTCTTGATTCTAAGCCCTTTTAATTTTCAGTCTTCCGGATTTCAAAAACTGGGATACATTTTAATTCTCCTTCTGCAGTATGCATTGTATTTTTACCATGATGTTTTATTTTTAAATCTATAATAACATATCTGCCTACCCAAAACGTTTATATATTTTAAGCATGGCTATGATTTAAGACTTGTATCATTTCTTATAAGATTTTCTATGATTACCTCAGTCATCGAGAAGACTGAATAATTTGAATGGGGAGCCTTTAAAGCATGCAAGTTCTACCAGTGATAATAAAAAATAAATCACAGAAGCTCTTTGGTGCTAGGTATCATTTAGCCTAATCTAGACAGTGACGTTTGGGCCACTAACAGCATAATCATAGTTATTGCTACAAATTGCTCCATGTTTGAGTTTTAATGTTATAAGTAAATTATGCCACAGGATAAAATATATGCTTCTTTGGGAATTAAACATGTTTATTTCAGCAATGTGAATATGGAATAATAGGCAAGTTTCTTTAATGTAGTAACACTGCCACCTTCTGAGCCAGTGAAGAATGATTCAGAGATGTAGCTGTTTTCTATCCTAGGGACTTGCTGAAGAATGTGTGGCGGGTTGGTTGTTTGCTTTGAATCAGCAGCGTAACCTCCCAAACTCGGAAGTGCTCGAGACCAGAAATTGCCTGAAACCCGTTGCTGAAATTGTGTCAAAATCCACTCTGGGAGGTAATTTATTTTTTCATGGAGATTACACTCCTACTGTGAAAGTCTGGCAGACTAGGAGAAATAGGCAGAAAAAGTCTAGGGGGAAAGTCTTGTTAAAAATGCTTTTTTAAAGATGTGCTACCATTAGAGTCCAGAACCAAAAAATCCTTCTTATTCTCTCTACTCTGTTAAAAGACTGATCCTGAGTTAATTCTGATGCAAGAATTACACAGAAGGAAAGGTTGCTCAGTGGTTTTAGGGCAGAGGTGGCCACAGCTGGGATTAGAAGATGAAGGGGATCGCGAATGTTCCTTCACCATCATTCATTCAGACAACGTGCCCTTCAGCAGAACAGCAAGCCCTTCTGATTTTCTCGAATTAGGAAGATTAGCATGAAGCGCATAATGCGGGATGATGGAATTTGTCATAATTTGCATTGTCCTGGAAAGATTCAGTTTGATAGAGCGATGCATCTCAGAGCATGTCATGTCCCACGGGCAGGTCATGGAGGAAGCTTGGCAGAAATAATTTCACGATATGTGCATCAGTTGTAAATGCCTCATAACCAATTTGTCAAAAAAGAAAAAAAAACGTGGAGGTCAGAAGAGTTGAAGGAGGTGGGCATTTGCCCAAACACAAGTGGAAGTTAGATATGGTAACGGTAAATTAGACTTGTGTCATTTTGGAATAAGACATACATGCAATAGATGAACACATTGACCAGATACTTGACAGGTTACTGTGCAATTTTTGTTTCTACAGTATGTAAGAAAGGTAGATCTTTCAGTAGTTGCATTATGGAGTTTATTTATGAACATTCCTTACAGAAATTATCAAGCAAGGGCTTTAGGATCAGTTTTCTGAGCGATTGCTTCTGACCTTGATAATGTTCCCAAACTGCAGATAGAAAAGGATAATCAGCATGTAGTTGACAAAATGGACGTGACAGTGTTACTTATATGCTGCGGCATTTCTGGAAATAGGCATGTAGAATTCAGACAGGCAAGGGGAACACACTTATTTACAGTAGCATAGCAAGAAGAAAAGGTCCAATGTCATGAATTGACCATGGTTTATTTATGGACCATCTGACAATGAAGCAACAGTCTTTGATATTTAAAAATCTATTCTGCCCAAGAACATTATAACTAGTGTTCATAGGTTATGTTATTTATCATTTCAATATCTGGTTCTACTTGAGGAAGACATTTTGTAATGTCTCCTTTATTTGTCTTTCTTTATACATTGCAAACAACAGATTAATGCCGGTGGTTCAGTAACACTGATCTTTTGTGACAGTTGAGCATTTGTGAGTTGAGGGTCTAATAACAAAATCAAAATAAAAGGGGAAAAATAAAAAGGAAATTGTCACTTATAAGGACCTATTTTACTTTCCATGGATTCAAATAATTCTTCCTACCTGAAGCTGATTGTCAGGCTGCTGTCTTTCAGATGGTTATTATTGTATAATTTTGATTTTTGAAAACTGAATTACTTTAGGGTACAAGTCAACATAAATAAATCCTTCAACACCCACTATGTGGAATCAAGAAACTAATAATGCTGCAGTATTATAATTTGATCAAGTGTGTTGGTGTGGGTTTTTGGAAGAAAGTATTTGTAGGGTTCTGCATAAAAAACACATTTTAATAATGTAATCCCAAACCATTCAAAGTAATTTTTGTCTGCAAAATAGTAGCTCTCTGTGTAGTTTCTGTGAGTTCTTGATGTCTTTCTTTTCCATAGTGTACAGCTTTGGTTAAGTTTTCAGACAAATTGCTATGCTAGTTGGAGATCATAACTGATGTGTGGTACCAGTGAAGAAAAACACATCTTGTCTACAGATTACAAGAAATGAACCGTATCTTTTATTGAATTGGAACCCCAGATACTGTATTATTCAGTATTGCACTGTGCATGATGAAGGAAAATAATCTTTAGAAGACAGAGTGTGTTTTTATTACTTTGCTGGGTGATATATGCTGATTATATTTTTTTTTAAATGACATAATAAATAATTTTTTATCTGTGCATTTAAAGGTATACTCTGGTAACTTTTGAGAGAAAAGCAACAAGTGTTCAATTTTTCTATAATTTCTTTACTGATGTTTCTTGGAAAATGTTTTGCACTGTCTACTGGCCACTTTGGTCGTATAGCTTGACTTTGAGTTTCAAGGACTGATGGTGGTGAGTGAACAACTTTGATTTAGTAACTAATCTTTAAAAACCTCAAAGCAAAGAATCATGATTGATAGTCTTTTCCTATGTGACTTCATTATAGGATATAGAAATACATCTGGGGATATGACAGCAGAGCTCAAAACATACAGAACTAATTGAAAAATATAATAGCTTTGAAACTTTCCATGTACCATTTCTGTTTAATTATTTGTATGACTTTAATCTTGGTAAAGAATTTTCAGTCAACGTTTTTACACTGGGCTTCTTTGTAAAGTTTACTTCTAATATCTGGTGATGGATTTAAAACGTGTCCAGAGGATTCCCCTTTCTGATAACAGGAACTATATAAAATACTTAAATTACAATGTTAAGGACATGTCCAGTGAAGGATAAAGCTATGGAAGTATACATGAAACTGATGATACAGCTTCTTATGTAAAGTTTCTCCATATTTGCCATTTCTGATCATGACAGTTCATTTACCACTTTTTATAGGGTCTGTGTTGTATCACCATCGAATTCAGTAGTTTATTATCTTGAGTACAATTCACACATACCCTTTTTCTGTTGCCTTTGGGAAAATGCACTATGTGATATGAAGTATTCAGTGTCACTGTCATTTAAATGGGGGACATTCTAAAATGAACAAAATGCTGAAATAAAGTATGCTGTGTTAATACACTATGTGGGAAGATACTCAAAATCTAATTCCTTTATCTGAAATAGTACCCTACTAAAACTACTAATGTTGAAGAAATGAGGTGATGTTGTTTAAAAGGAATGAGAGGAGGCTGTAAGAGGAAAACTGGGATCTTTTTTCTAGACTTACGAGGACTTGAGAGAGAAGAACACATACGCCAAGGTGGTGGTTCTCTTCTGTGTTTCTGTTACCTTTTTCCATGCATTTCTTTCTTATCTTTCACATCTGGAAATCTTGAGAGAAATTAATGGAGAGAATATTTTGCACATGCATATTAAGTGTTGTTCATTGAAAATTACTTTACTCTAAAGGGATTTTGTCCATTGACTGTCAGTGACTTCCAACATAGTTTGTCAGCATGTATGAAAAAACCCACAATTTTTTTTTTTTCCAGTCATTCATGCCACAGGTTCAATCTAGGAATTGGTGGCTGATCTATGTTCTTTCTATTCTTGCAGTTCTTAACTAAAAAGATTCTTCAGATTCAATTCAACACACGTGTATGTATCCTTGTCTCCTTCAGACTCCTTAGAGCTTCCTATGTAGTCTTGAACTTCTGAATGAGGAATTAACCTGAAGATAATGAAAATCCCTTGTGTGAAGGTGGAGACTGAAGTAGTCTCTGGTTTTAATGTCCTCAGTAGCTGTGCCAGTCACCCAAGTCAAGAGAAGGCAGAGAGAAAAGAAGGCAAGCGAACAAAAAGTACGCAGGGTGAGGGAAGTCCTTCTGATATTTACCTGGAGACAGGTCTTTTACTGGACTTCACATTCCTGACCAGTGAGACTTTGGATTTGATCCTTTGAGAGACAAATGTTTTAACTTTCTGTAAAAGCAAAGTAGTGCACAGTAGGCCCAGTGCAGGAGTGAGGTATGGATCTTTGTTACTTGTTTTGATGTTGGATGAGGGGATGTAAATTTGAAACCTTATGATGTGATGTAACAAGTCACTTTTTAGGGAAGCAGTTTATAGAAATTAGAACTGTTCTCTGCCCTACAATTACATAACTACTATAAAACACCAGAGAGAACCTAAATATTTAGGGCAGTGAGGCTGGTGAGGGGTCTAGAGGACAAGTCGTATGAGGAGCAGCTGAGGGAGCCAGGGCTGTTT
>Ga0181612_162654_pt1 | contig 19340 bp, 10 predicted proteins | sample HoacroProtozoa21_FD_119630 | JGI IMG/M metagenome (GOLD analysis project Ga0181612, IMG submission 119630) | Hoatzin crop microbial communities from Cojedes, Venezuel. Combined Assembly of Gp0051906, Gp0051904, Gp0051908 | reverse complement strand
TGATACAATAAAAATAAAAGAGACAAAAGCTCCAACAGGATATAGTATTTTAATTAGTGAATTAACATTGACAGTAACCAAAACACAAAGCGGTTCAAGTTATGTGGCTTCAAAAGCAACACTAAATGATACCACAAATTCATCAGTAGCAGTAAGCAACAACGTAATAACAGTTACAATAAAAAATAAACCAATAACAGGACAATACCAATTAAAATTGTTGAAGGTAGATTCAAGTTCAACAAGCTCAAGTTCAACAAGTTCAGGCTCAGTAACTCCATTGTCGGGCGCAACATTTAGTGTTACGCTTCCAGGAGCAAGCAGTGCAACAACTGTAACTTCTGATTCAAACGGATATTGCGATTTAGGAACAATATCAATCACAGGAACTGGTACTGATACAATAAAAATAAAAGAAACAAAGGCTCCGACAGGATATAGCATTTTAATTAGTGAATTAACATTGACAGTAACTAAGACACAAAGTGGTTCAAGTTATGTAGCATCAAAGGCAACATTAAATAGCACAACCAACTCGTCAGTGACATTAAAAAATAACGTAATAACAGTTACAATAAAAAATAAAAAGCTAAATTTCGACTTAGCTTTAAGAAAATTCATTGTAACAATCAATGGCAATGAAGTTGCAACCAGAGAACCTAAAATTTCATCTACTGAAGCAGCAAACTTGTTAAATGAGAAAGCGACATTTGATGATGGAACAACTGTTGAAAAGGACCACACCAAGAAACCACTAGAGGTAGCACCAGGTGATAAGGTTGTATATATAATACGAATATATAATGAGGGTAATGTTGACGGAACTGCAACAGAGATAACTGATTATTTGCCGGAGGGCTTAGAGTTAACTGAAGATAGTCAAATAAATAAAGATTTCGGCTGGACTGCAAATGGTAAGAAAATCACAACTAATCATTTGGCAAACTTGAAAATAGCAGCGCCTACAACGGATAAGAGTACAGGCGCATCAGTGCATTATGCTGATGTAAAAATTGAATGTACAGTTACAGCAAATTATTCTGACAAAAAGATGTCGTTAAAAAATGTGGCTGAAATTACAGCAGATAAAAATGATTATGACCTACCGGACAGGGATTCGACTCCTAAGGATTTGACTAACACTGGAGACAATTACAATGTAAGTACTTCTGAGCAAGGTAGAGGATACGAAGACGATGATGATTACGAAGAATTATATTTAACTCCTAAAAATTTTGACTTAGCACTACGCAAATTTATTGTGAAAATCAATGGCAATAATGTTGAAACCCGAGAACCAAAAATAACTGATGAAGAAGCAAGAGATTTACCAGCAGTTAGTGCAACTTTTGATGATGGAACTACCGCAGAAAAAGATCATACGAAAGTGCCATTAAGAGTGGAAACTGGTGATACAGTAATATATACAATACGAATTTATAATGAGGGCAGCATTGATGGAACCGCAACAGAAATAACTGACTATTTACCAAATGGTTTAACATTGACACCAAATAGCGAAATTAACAAGCAGTATAATTGGACAGCTGATGGTCAAGAAATCACGACTGATTATCTTGCTAACACAATAATTAAATACGGAACAAGCAGCAATGGAACGACAGGAGATATCAGTCATGCTGATGTGCAAATTGAATGTACTGTAACAGCTACTGCTTCAGGCGAACGCAAGTCATTAAAAAATGTGGCTGAAATCACAGCAGATAAAAATGATTATGACCTACCGGATAGAGATTCAACTCCTAAGGATTTGACTAACACCGGAGATGACTACAATGTAAGTACTTCTGAACAAGGAAAAGGTTACGAGGATGATGACGATTATGAAGAATTATATTTAATCGACAAAACCTACGACCTTGCACTTCGTAAATTTATAACCGTAGTTGATGGAAATGCGTTAACTGGTGAAAATTCGCGTGAGCCAGTAATAACCGAGGAACAATTAAAGGCTTTAGCAAATGGAGAAGCAGCTTATGATAACGGCTCAACAGTTTCAAAGACTCACAGAAAAGACAAAGTAAAGGTTAAAGCCGGAAGTACAGTAATATATACGATTAGAATATATAATGAGGGTGAAACAGATGGCACTGCAACAGAGGTAACTGATTATTTGCCGGAGGGCTTAAGCCTAAAAGAAAATAGTTCGATAAACGAAGAATATCAATGGACGGCTAATGGCAAAGTTATCAAAACCTCATACCTTGCAAACACTATAATTCCAGCGTTTGACAAAGAAAATTTAACTCTACATTATAGAGATTTAAAAATAGAATGTGTTGTAAATAGTGACGCAACATCAAGTACAAAATTGAAAAACATAGCTGAAATTACTGAAGATGATGGTGACGATGATGACTCAACACCAGAAGATGTAACCACGACTGATGAATATAATCCTAAACACCCAACTGGTGGCGAAGGAGAAGAAGACGATGATGACTTTGAAGACTTGGAATTAGATGAAGAGAAAATTTTTGATTTAGCTTTAAGAAAATTTATTGTTAAAATTGATGATAAAGCAATTACTGATAGAGAACCAAACATCACAACGGATTATATGAAAGCTTTAGCAGAAGAAACATCTAAGTTTGACAATGGGACAACTTCAGAAAAGCATCATACAAAAACACCATTGAAAGTATACACAAACTCGAAAGTTGTATACACAATCAGAATATATAATGAAGGAAATATCGATGGTTACGCAACTGAAATAACTGACTATTTGCCAAATGGATTAACCTTAACTGAAAACAGTGAGATAAACGAAAAATATGGTTGGAAAGCAAACGGACAAGAAATCACAACTGACTTCTTGAAAGACTATGTAATTAAAGCTTTTGCAGTGAATGGAAATACTTATACATTATCATACGTCGATGTTCAAATAGAGTGTACTGTAGTTGCAAGTGCTTCGACGACTCGTACCTCATTAAAGAACGTAGCTGAAATTACAGAATCATACAATGAAGACGGCGTACCAGATAGAGATTCAACAACTGATAACGTAACTGAAAAAGGTGATGGCTACAATCCAGGAACATCGGAAGATGGCAAAGGTTATGAAGACGATGATGATTATGAAGAATTATTCTTAGGAAGATTCGATTTAGCATTAAGAAAATTCATAACTGCAGTAAATGATACAGAGGTAACTTCAAGGATTCCACAAGTTGATAAATCAAACTTCGGAAAAGAAATTGATGGAAAAGTAGTTACAACATGTACGTACAATCATACAAAAGAGCCGGTACTAGTAGCAACAACGGATATTGTAACGTACACAATAAGAATATATAATGAGGGAACAGTTGCAGGCTATGCAAACGTTGTAAAAGACGATATACCAGATGGATTAGAGTTTTTGCCGAATCATGAAATAAACCAAACCAATAGATGGAAAATGCTTGATGCATCGGGCAATGAAACAACAGATGTAAGCAAAGCAGTGTACATCATAACTGACAAGATATCAAAGGAGCAGGGCACCGAAATTGATGGAGTGAATTCAAACTTAATTAAAGCGTTTGATTCAACTACGATGGACAGTCCGGATTATCGCGATATAAAAGTTGCATTTAAGGTAACAGAACCAAATACTTCAGATAGAATAATAATTAACTACGCACAAATTACAGACGACGAAGATGAAGATGGTGACGAAGTAGATGATGATGATTCAACACCTGATGAATGGATTGAAGGTGAAGATGATCAAGACATCGAAAAAATCTATGTAAAATATTTTGACTTAGCATTGAGAAAATGGGTAACACATGCAATAGTAATAGAAAATGGTGTGCAAAAAGAAATGGCAACAGGACATACAGCCGAAGACGACCCAGAATCAGTAGTAAAAGTAGAATTAAACAAAGAAAGATTAAACAGCACAGTAGTTAAATTTAGATATTCAATAAGAATAACAAATGAAGGTGAAATAGAGGGCTATGCAACCGAAATAACAGATTATATACCAAATGGATTAAGATTCAATCAAGCAGACAATCCATTGTGGAAAGAAAAGAGTGATGGAGTAATCACAACTGACCAATTAAAAGATACATTGTTGCAACCAGGTGAGCAAGCATTTGTAACAGTAACACTAACTTGGGTAAACAGTGAAAACAATATGGGAGTAATGGTAAACGTAGCAGAAATAAGCGAAGATGATAATCCATACGACAGCACCGATATTGATTCGACACCGAATAATGAAAAGCCAGGAGAAGATGATATTGATGATGCACCAGTAGCATTGGTAACAATGACCGGTTCGGGAGTTAATTATCTAATCTTTATCTTAGGTGGATTAACAGTGGTAGGCGTCGGAATAATCTTAATTAAAAAATATGTTATATAATACATAACAAACGAAGGAGAAAATAATGGATCAATTTCCAAATTTCGATTATGGCCAAGATAGCGACGATGAAATTTTTCAAAATCAGAGGCAAAGTTATAATCAAAATTATGTCCAAAACCAAAATATGTTTTTAAGTGCCCAAGAATCAGAGATAGAAAATGAACCATATAACGTTCAACAAGAATTTAAAAGCAGTGATAACTTTAAACGTGGAAAAAATCAAAAAGCTGAGATAAAAACAGTGATTCGAACATTTTGCATTATTATTATGGTTTTTGCAACAACCTTTATAGGTAAGTCAGTGCATGCGATAGTGACTAATCAAAAGAAAGAAGCCGATGTAATAACTGTTGAAACCTCCAGGATGAATGCCGAGTTATCGATTTCGTTTAAAGCTAATTTATCAATATCGAGAATCGTATATGCATGGAACAATGGCACAAATAAAATTATCAGCGGCGAAGGTCGAACAAGCATACAAATAGACAATATTGATATTCCATACGGAAATGCAACGCTTACAATTATTGTTTTTGACCATTATGAAACTGAGCACAAATATACCAAGACATACATAAATACAAGTTCGGATCAAACAAAACCTGAAATAACAGTTTCGGCAGAACAAAAATCGTTGATAATAACTGCAACAGACGCATCGGGAATCGCGTATTTATCTTATTATTGGGAGGGAAACCAAGCAAATACAACAGTATACAAACCTGAGGATTTGCCAAATAAATATCAAGTGGAAATACCGTTAGAGCAAGCAACTCAAACTAATTTGATAATTACAGCAATAGATGGTAGCAACAATCAAAAAACAATAACTCAGCCAATTACTTCAACCCACAAGCCAACTGTTACGTTATCATTAGATGGTAACACATTAGTAATTAATGCAAAAGATGATTTTGGTTTGCAATTTATTTCAGTAACAATTGATGGCGTAACGCAAGAAGCTAAACTTGATGGAAAAGAAGCTAATGCTAACATAGGATTGGAAAGTGGCAGTCATACGGTAACGGTGCGAGTAACAAACACCAGTGGACTTGCAGAAGAGCAATCAGCTACAGTCGAGTTACAATAAAACATATAGTTCAAAACCTGCAAAAAAATAGAAGCTTGCAAGCTTTTTCGACGTAGTTAAGACGAAATTGTAGTCTGCAAGCTTCAGCGACATATTTAAAATGAAATAATAGCTCGCAAGCTTCTGAACTATATCCCAAATAGTAAAAATGCAGAACAAACAAAACCAAAGAATAAAATGAAAGGTGCGATTGAGCATGAGAAACATTTATGTGCTAGATCAAGAAGAAGAAATAAAAAATAATTTGTCCGCACTCTTCAAAAAAGACAAAAATACAAAAGTTGAAAAATATGATTTTAAAACATTTTTTGAAGAAATAATTACAACACCGGATGTAATAATTGTTAATGAAGACACTATACCCGAATTTGATGATGTGTTTTCAATTTGTAAGTCTATTCGTGCAGATGTTGATAATTCAAGGACTCCAATTATTATAGTTTCTTCAAATCAAGACGATACACATGTTGTTGACATTTTGAAAAACGATGTTGAATTGTATTTAAAGAAACCAATAAATTATGAAATATTATTTATAAGCATAAAGAATTTTCTTAGATTGTTGAACTCTAACCGTACAGTAAGCCCTTTAACGGGTTTGCCGGGCAATTCACAAATCCAAGATCAAATGACCAAAAGATTGGAAGAGGGACATCAATTCCAAATGTTTTATATCGATTTGGATAACTTTAAAGCTTACAATGATTATTACGGTTTTTCGAATGGTGATGAAATAATAAAATTTACTGCAAAAGTTATCACAACTAATGTACTAAAGGGAGAAAATAATAATTTCGTTGGACATATTGGTGGAGATGACTTTGTAGCAATATTGGAAGACGAAAATTATGAAAAAATAGCTCAAAATATTGTAGCAGATTTTGATAGTCAGGTTGAAAAATATTTCGATAAAGAAGATCTTAAGAGGGGCTATTTAGAAATTGAAAATAGAAAAGGCGAAATGGAGCAATTTCCGATAACATCAATATCAATAGGAATTGTGGAAGTAACGAACGAGCGCTTCAAAAATAGTTTCGAAATAGGGGAAGCTGGTGCCGCTGTTAAGCACTTAGCTAAAAGTGTATTCGGGAGCACATATGTTATTGATAGAAGAAAGAATCGTGACGAATCATTTGATAAAATTAAAAAGCGTCGAATCTTAATATAAAGTTAAAAGCTGAATTCAAGTATGGATGAGTTAACAAAGTTGAGCTGGAAATGAAAGTTGTAATAAAGTGAATTCGAATATGAAAATATCAATGCTGTTGAACTTATGCAGCGATATAAATTTCGGAGAAAAGCTTAAGCAGAATAAAAAAGTAAATAGTAATATGTTAAAAATGATATAAAAATATAACATATTTTTAATGAAAAGCAATGGTAAAAAATTGAAAAAACTATTGCTTTTTATTTTGGGTTAGTGTAGAATTTCCACAGAAAGTGGTAAAAAGTGGGGAAAAGTGGAGGAGGTGACGAAAGCATTGCTAATTGGCGAATATGAACACTCAATTGATACAAAAGGAAGACTTATTTTACCAGCAAAGATAAAAGAAGACTTAGGAAGAAAGTTCATACTTACCAAAGGATTAGATGGATGCTTATTCGGATACTCAACAGAAGAATGGAAAAAATTCGAGGAAAAGTTGAAAGGACTTCCACTAACAAACAAAAACACAAGAGATTTTGTTAGGTTCTTTTTATCAGGTGCAGTAGAAGAAGAAACAGATAAACAAGGAAGATTTTTAATTCCTAACAACTTACGCAACTATGCAAAATTGGATAAAGATGCAGTCGTTGTAGGGGTTGGAACTAGAATTGAAATTTGGGACAAGGCTAGTTGGGAGAAATACAATAGTCCTGATAATTTATCAGTTGACAAGATTGCTGAAAATATGTCCGAGCTAGGAATTCTAGGAATTTAGAATTGCAAATTTATGGGATTTAATTTTGTTATATAACTTGAAAAAGTTTATATAAATATACCAAAGAAGAAATAAGGCCTAAGCACAAGATGAAAATGAAAATGCGAAAGCATAATCAAAAGTCGAAGTGTGAATGCTTTAGAAAAACCAAAGAAGAAATAAGGCCTAAGCACAAGATGAAAATGAAAATGCGAAAGCATAATCAAATAGTTGAAGTGTGAATGCTTTAGAAAAAACTAAAGAAAAAATTAAGAAGAAGCAAAAGATGTCTAAATCAAAAGATGAAGGCGGAAGTTGCCCAAACAAAAGAAAAAAAAAGCACAAAAGAAAAAGGATTTAAATTTTTACTATTTTACTAAAGAAGAATTAAAAAGAACTAAAGAAAAATGTACAAAAGATTAGAAAAAACAAAAGAATTCACCAAAGACGAGGGGTTGGCATATATGAATAATATGTGCCAACTTTAAGTACTTAAAAATGAAAGGTTTACGGATTTGGAATTCAAACATTTACCTGTACTATTGAATGAAACGATAGAGGGATTGAATATTCAGCCTGACGGGACATATGTAGATGGAACTATCGGTGGTGCAGGACATAGTAAAAAAATAATCGAGAAGCTTTCAAGCAAAGGTATGTTAATTGGAATCGATAGGGACCAAGATGCATTGGAAGCTGCTAAACAAAACCTAAAAGATTATACAAATTTTAAATTGATAAAAGGCAATCATGATGATATTCGCGAAATTTTAAATGACTTAGGTATTGAAAAAGTTGATGGAATATTGCTTGATTTAGGAGTTTCGTCGTATCAACTTGACGAAAAAGAAAGAGGTTTTAGCTATATTGGTGAAAACGCGCTAGATATGCGAATGGATAAATCTCAAAAATTATCGGCGTATGAAGTTGTAAATAATTACAGCGAAGAAGAATTAGCAAATATAATTTACGAATATGGCGAAGAAAGATATTCAAAAAGTATTGCAAGAAATATTTGCAAGGAGCGTAAGCAAAATCCAATCACAACAACAAAGCAATTAGTTGAAATTATTGAAAAATCAAAACCTCATACAAAGAATGGTCATCCTGCTAAGCAAACTTTTCAAGCAATCAGAATTGAAGTCAACAATGAAATAAAACCGCTACAGGAAACGGTTTTGAAATGCATTGATTGCTTGAATGACGGTGGAAGATTATGCATTATTACTTTCCATTCGCTTGAGGATAGAGCAGTAAAGCAAGCATATAAAGAGGCTCAAGGAAAATGCACATGCCCGCCAGACTTACCATACTGCGTGTGCGGTGCAAAAGCAAAAGGAATAATAATTAATAAAAAGCCAATAGTAGCAACCGAAGAAGAATTAAAAAATAATTCGCGCTCGCAAAGCGCAAAGCTGCGAATATTCGAAAAACGCAGCACGGAATAAAAAAGATAAATTTAAAAATAAAAACTAAAAATAAAAATAAAAAATAAAAATAAAACTAAAAATAAAAATAAACACTAGTGCAAAGCAAAAGCACAGGGCACAATTAAAATTAAATCACGATAAGGGCTTAAAAAAAAGAATAAAATAAAATTACGAAAGATAAGGAGGTGAGGAGAAGTGGTAGACTATTATGAAGCCAAGTTAGTGGATCCGCGACAAAGAAAAAATCCGAATAGCAATAATGCAAATAATGCAAGAGAATATAATAGCGTAAGAGAATATAATGGCGTAAGAGAATATAATGACACAAGAGAATATAATGGCGTAAGAGAATACAACAATGCGAAAGAATACAATGACATAAGAGAATATAACAATGCGAGAGAATACAATGACATAAGAGAATATAACAATGCAAGAGAATACAACGACGAAAATGAAAGTGTATACGAATATGATGAACCGACAATAACAATTAACGGAAAAACAACTCGTGCCACATCTCCTCAGAACCAAAGAGCTGAAGCTAGAAGAATTAACTCGAAATTAAATCATACTTCTAAACAAAAAATAAACACTAGTGCAAAGCAAAAGCACAGCGCACAATTAAAATTAAATCAAAGCGCACAGCCAAAAAATGCACAAGCAAAAAGTGCACAGAAAAAATTAAACCATGAAAAAGGCCTTGAAAAACAGAAAAAATTAAATCATGATAAGGGACTTGAAAAACAGAAAAAATCAAACCGTGATAAGAGCCTTGAAAAACATAAAAAATTAAACTATGATAAGAACTTTGAAAAAAAGAATAAAATAAAAATAGCCAAAGCTACAATGGCTACCAATTTTGATGTTCCAGCAATTGAAGAGGTTAAATGGGAGCCAGAAAAAGTAAATGCAAAGAAGAAAACAGCAATTTCAAAACCGTTAATAGTTATGCTGATTATTGCTTTTGTTGGGGCAATGGGAATTGTGTATCAATATTCATTAGTTAATTCAAGCTTTATGGAAAAAAGTAAATTAGAAAATGAATTATCTGAAATAGAAAAACAAAATGAACAATTGAAAGTAAAAATGGAGAGTGCAACCAATATAAAAACTATTGAACAAGAGGCCAAAGAAAGATTGGGAATGCAAAAACTTGATAGTAATCAAAAGGTATATGTAAACCTAGATAAAGAAGATCACGTGGCAGCCAGCAGCGAAACAGCTGAAAGCGGCAGCTGGATTGAAAAGCTATTCAATGATTTATTCAACAAATAAACTTCCGAAACACTGCATTTTACGCAGTGTTTTTATTGTACTTCTAAAGTTGAAGGTGCTCAAAACAACTTACGTTGATTGTTAAAACAACTTCAAGGCTTTGCCCTTGTAATCAACAATATTTTTAGTATATAATAAGCGTTGTGATAACCGGCTTGAAGCAGGCTAAATAATTTTAACCAGCTAGGCCAATTATATTTATTATCATATTAAGACTTACAATGTATCACGAAACCAAATAAGCGGCGTTCACATATCATGTAATAAAATATTTAATGATGCAGTACAACATTTAATGCTGCAGCATAACATGCAATGATGCAGCATAACATGCAATGATGCAGCACAACATGTAATGATGTAGCACAACATGTAATGCTGCAGCATAACATGCAATGATGCAGCATAATATGTAATCATTCATTATTGTGTTGAAATATGGAAAGTCGTGAGTAGGAGTGTACAGTAAAAGTTTTAAGAGAGGAGACAATATATATGGAATTAAAGAAAATTTTAGCAGGAATTGATGGATTAAAAGCGAAAGGAAATCTTGAATTAGATGTGCAAGCCATCACAACTGATTCGCGCGAAGTACAAGAGGGAGGATTATTTGTAGCGATTGAAGGTTTTGAAACTGACGGTCACAAATACGTCGAATCAGCGATAAAAAATGGAGCAAAGGTAGTTTTAATTAACGAAAACCGAGTTAAGGAATTGATTAATGTTATTCCGGAAGAGGTGACGCTTGTAAGTGCACCGGACACAAGGATTGCGACGGCTAAGTGCGCATGCAATTTTTATGATAATCCTTCGAGAAAAATAAAAATGATTGGAATTACAGGCACCAAGGGAAAAACAACAACGACTTTTATGGTTAAAAGTATTCTTGAAATGCAAGGCATCAAAACCGGCCTAATCGGCACGATTGCTGCATATAGCGGTTCAAAAAAATTGGAAGATAGCGATAGAACTACTCCAGATAGTTTACATTTACAGTATTTATTAAATGAGATGGTTAAAGACGGTTGCGAGGCTGTTGTTATGGAAGTGTCTTCGCAAAGTTTGAAATTACACAGAGTTGACGGATGCATGTTTGATATTGGTGTGTTCACAAATTTGTCAGAGGATCACATTTCAGAAAAAGAGCATCCAGACATGCAGGATTATTTTGAGTCAAAAGTAAAATTGTTCCATATGTGTAAATATGGATTCTATAATGTTGATGATTTGCATGCTGTTAAGGTTCCGAAAATGGCGCCGGAGTGCAAATTTAAATCATACGGAATTGATAACGATTGTGATATTTTAGCAAAAGATATTACAATTACAAATTCTTATGTTGATTTTAGAGTAAGAGTTAACGGCAGAAATGAAAGAATGAAAACTTGCATACCTGGAAGATTCAGTGTTTATAATAGCTTGGCGGCTATATGTATTGCTGAAAAGATGGGCTGCTCAACAGAGAATATCAAGAAAGCGCTTGAAAATGTTAGAGTTCCGGGAAGAAGTGAACTTGTAGATAATAAATTGGGACTTACAATAATGATTGACTATGCGCATTCAACAGAGAGTTTGAACAATATTCTTTCAGCAGTTAAAGCATATACAAGAGGAAGAGTTATAAGCGTATTCGGATGTGGTGGTGACCGCGACCCAGCTAAGAGAGCACATATGGGCGAGGTTTCAGGAAAGATTGCAAACTATACAATTATCACTTCAGACAACCCTCGTACTGAGGACCCTAACAAAATTGTTGCGCAAATTGAAGAGGGTATGAAAAAGACGAATGGTAAGTACGAAGTAATTGTCGACAGAACCGCAGCAATTAAGAAAGCGATTGAAATGGCTAATAAAACTGATATTGTAGTGCTTGCAGGAAAAGGTCATGAGACTTATCAAGAAATAAATCATGAAAAGCATGATTATGATGAAAGAGTTATTGTAGGTGAGCTTGTAGATCAAATTATTGAAGAAAGAAAGCAAGCTAAAAAATAAAAAGCATAAACAAAAGCAGAGGAGAAAATTAATGAGCTTTCAGCTAAAGATTTTACTATTATCATTTGTAACAAGCGTAGTAATTGGTTGTATTATTATTCCAATTTTACGAAGAAAGAAAATAAATCAAACCGAAAGAGAGCTTGGAATTCAAGAAACGATTTCAGGACAAAAGAGCACAGTGCCAACGATGGGTGGACTGATTATAATTATTTCAACATTGATATTAAGTGTTTTTATATATTTTAATTATAATGCTGATGCTCCAGAAGTAGCTAACAAATTATTGCCGATGATATTTGTGACAATAGGTTTTGGAATTGTTGGATTTATCGATGACTTCATGAAGGTGTTTTTGCATAAATCGGACGGCTTAAGTCCGCGCGCGAAAATGGGCGGTTTGATAGTGATTGCGATTGCATATATTTGCTTATTGCTTTTCGTTTTCAAAACCGGAACCGAAACTTTTATTCCGTTTGTTAGTATTTATTGGGCAATGCCAATTTGGTTGTATATTCCATTTGCACTATTCATCATAATTGGAACAACTAATGCAATAAATTTGACTGATGGAATTGATGGATTAGCTGCAACAGTTACAACAATTATTGTTGCTGGATTAACAGTAATGTCAATTATAATTGGAGTGAAAGAAGTTACGATATTTGGATGTATAATTATGGGGACGGTTTTGGGATATTTATTATTTAACTTACATCCAGCACATATATTTATGGGCGATACGGGCTCATTACTGTTGGGAGGCGCAATAGCTGGAATTACATTATATATGAAAGTACCACTATTATTGATATTTATGGCAATAATACCAATTATTGAAACACTTTCAGTAATTTTGCAAATAATATGTTTTAAGACAACAAAAAAACGACTTTTCAAAATGTCTCCAATACATCACCACTTTCAATTATCAGGTTGGCGTGAAAACAAGATAGTGATTGTGTTTGGATTGATAACGCTAATTGGAACAATCATAAGTGTGTTGGCAATATATTAATTTTAAAGCGAAATTGCAAACTACACAGGAAGTTAATTATAAAGTAATCACACAAGAGAGGCAGGATGTTAAAGGTAAAAACACGTTAGCAGGATTGAATTGAAAAAAAGAAGATAATTAAACAAAAAAACAAAAAGAAAACACGAATGGCAAAACAAGAAGTTAATCAAACAAAAAATAAAAAGTAATAAGAAAACATAAATGGCAAAAAAAGAAGACAATTAAACAAAAAACAAAAAGAAAACACGAATGGCAAAAAAAGAAGACAATCAAACAAAAAACAAAAAAATAAAAAGGAAACACAAATGGCAAAAAAAGAAGAGAGAAAGCAAACTAGGCTTATTCCGAAGAGAAAAAATAATCAAATAGATATACCATTGTTGATAACTATATTGTGCCTGGTGGCATTTGGATTAGTTATGATTTTGTCGGCGAGTGCACCGAAGTCGTTGAATACGTATGGAAACAGTTATCATTTTGTTTTGATACAAGGAGGCGCAGCGCTTCTTGGTTTTGCATTTATGTTTATTTTTTCACGAACTGATTATCATATTTTTAAAAAAGGATATATGGTAATTTATATTTTGTCGGTACTTGCTTTGTTTTTGGTTTTGGTGCCGGGACTTGGCACTGAAGTTGGAGGAGCTAAGCGATGGATTAGATTGTCAGGGCTTGGAAGTTTCCAACCGTCGGAGTTGACTAAGATTGGCTTGATTATGGGATTGTCGGGCTGGTACACTAGCGAAAAAAGAAAGCATCATAATTATTTTACTGAGATTATTGTTCCGTTAGCTATGGGAATTATCCCCGCAGTGATTGTGTATAAAGTGCAAAATCACATGAGTGCAGCAGCTATTATGATGGTTATTACAATTGTGGTGATGTATGTTTCTGAAGTCAAAACCTCATACATAATAACTACTCTTGTAGCAACTTTAACTATAGGTGGAAGTGCTTTTGTGGCTTTCAAAGATAAAATAATAAATGGTTTTAGAAGTGACAGAATCGCTGCATGGAAAGATCCTTTAAATAGTACATTGGACAGTGCATATCAAACTAAACAAAGTTTATACGCAATTGGAACAGGACGGCTTTTGGGAGTTGGACTGGGACAAAGCAAACAAAAATATACATATCTGCCGGAATCGCATAATGATTTTATTTTTGCGATAATCGCGGAGGAATTAGGTTTTGTTGGCTGTGCGTTAGTAGTAATTTTGTTTGCAATATTTGCAGTAAGAGGAATATTGATATCAGTAAGGGCTAAGGACTTGTTTGGCAAACTTATTGCAACTGGAATTATTGCGCAGGTAATGATTCAGGCGATTGCTAACATTTGCGTTGTTACAGCAGTTATGCCTAATACTGGTGTATCGTTACCGTTTTTAAGTTACGGTGGAACGGCGCTTATGGTATTGCTAGCAAGCTTGGGAATAGTGCTTAATATATCAAGAAATAGAAATAGTGAGGAAGCGCAATGAGAGTTGTTATAGCGGCTGCGCAAACAGGAGGACATATTAATCCCGGATTAGCGATAGCCAATAAAATTAAATCAGAAGAACCGGATTCGGAAATTGTTTTTATAGGGACGGAGCACGGCTTAGAGGTAGACCTGGTTCCGCGTGAGGGTTACAAATTATATACAATAAAGAGTCATGGGTTTTCGAGACGATTAACAAAGGAAAGTATTAAAAATATTCTAGAAACATTGAAATCACCTGGCGAGGCCAAGAAAATAATAAAGGAGTTCAATCCGGATATTGTTATTGGTACTGGCGGTTTTATTACATGGTCAGTTTGTTATGCAGCTTATAAGTTGAATATTCCATATGTAATTCATGAGAGCAATGTTTTGGCTGGAAAAGCAACAATGATGATGGCTAAACATGCAAAAGAAATTTTAGTTGGTTTTGAAGGTGCAAAAAAATATTTGAAAAGGGCTAAAAAAGTTGTGGTCACAGGAACTCCAACTAAAATAAAAAAGATAGATTATAGCGAAGCGCAATTGAAGGAAAAGAAACAGGGATTGGGCTTAAGAGCAGATAAGCCGGTAGTGCTTGTTTTTGGAGGCAGTCAAGGTGCTAGAAAAATAAATGAGAGTATGCTGGGAATAATAAAAAAAGCAGCGGAAGAAGTATTACCATATCAAATAATTTGGGCAGCAGGACCAAACCATTATGATCAAATTGTTGAACGAATAGCCGCAGAAAATATAGTTGTAGAAAATATAAAAAATGAAAATTCAAATAACGAATCTCAATTGACTGACGCAAATAAAGTAAAGAAAGAAAAATCAGAAAAGAATGAAATAAAAAATCAAACCGATTATGAACAAGAAAATGAAACGATAATCGATTATATAAAGGTAGAACCTTATATATATAATATGGAAGAAATTATGAATGTTTCAGATGTGCTTGTTTGCCGAAGTGGAGCAATGACTGTAACCGAGGCCGAGAAGTTGGGAAAACCTTCTATATTTATTCCATTTCCATTTGCAGCAGAGAATCATCAAGAATTTAATGCTCGCTCGGTCGAAGAAAAGGGTGGCGCAAAAGTAATTCTTGACAAGGACATGAGTGCGGAGGTTTTGGATGAGGCAATTAGAGAAATGGTGTCTGATAAGGAAAATTTGAAAAAAATGTCGAGCGCGATTGCGGCGATGAGTATTGATAATGTTGAGGATAGAATTTATGATGAAATTTGCACGGTGTTGCAAAAAAATTAAAAATGATTTACAATGACAACTCGTTATTGAAAATGTAGGATTAGAAAAGGCAGACGTGAAAAATCTGATTTAAGAAAGCAAAGTGAATAATAACAAAAAATATCTAAGAGTAGCGTCTTAATAAAAAAGGATGACTTGAAACAAAGCAAAAAGAAGAATAGGTTTATAGGTTAACCTTTAAAACCTAAATCTAACGGACAAGGAAGCAAACTTAATGGCAGATAAATTAGTAATAGTCGAATCACCATCGAAAGCGACTACAATAAAAAAATATTTGGGCAACGGTTACAAGATTGAAGCTTCAAAGGGGCATGTACGTGACTTGCCAAAGTCAAAATTAGGTGTTGATATTGAAAATGATTTTGAACCACAGTACATAAATATAAGGGGTAAGGCTGAATTGATTAATCATTTGAAAAAGGAAGCTAAAAATGCAGATAAGGTTTATCTTGCAACTGACCCTGACCGTGAGGGAGAAGCGATAGCTTGGCACTTGGCGTATGTACTTGGAATTCCTGAAGATGAAATGTGCAGAGTTACATTTAATGAAATAACAAAGGATGCGGTTCAAAAAAATATTAAAGAACCGAGAAAAATTGATTTGAATTTAACAGATGCTCAGCAAGCTAGAAGAGTAATGGACAGAATTGTTGGTTATAAATTGAGCCCTATATTATGGAAGAAAGTGCGCAGAGGATTGTCTGCGGGTAGAGTTCAATCGGTTGCTGTTAAGCTGATTTGCGACAGAGAAGAAGAAATCGAAAAATTCATACCGGAAGAATATTGGAATATTTATGCAATACTAGAAAAAGAGCAATCAAAGTTTAGTGCAAAATTTGTTGGAATAAATGGAAAGAAAATAGAATTACACCACAAAGACGAAGTTGATGGGGTTTTGATGGATATTGAAAAAGCTAAATATGTTGTGGGTAATGTGAAAAAAGGAACTCGCAAGAAAAATCCAGCGCCTCCTTTTACAACATCGACCATGCAACAAGAGGCTTCACGAAAATTAGGATATCCACTTAGAAAAACTATGCGTATTGCGCAAACATTGTATGAAGCGGGGTTCATTACATATATGAGAACCGATTCAACAAGAATTTCGGAGTCGGCTCGTGCCATTGCTAAAGAGGTTGTTACTGAAAAGTATGGAGCTAACTACTATGAAAATAGGTATTACAAAACCTCAGCCAATTCACAAGATGGCCATGAGGCTATTAGACCTGCCTATGTAAACAGAAGTCCTGAAACTTTAAGTGGTGAGCTTGATAGTGATCAATTTAAATTATATTCACTAATATATAATCGTTTTATCGCAAGTCAAATGGCTGCTGCAATTTATGATACTATTTCGGCTGAAATAAATACTGAGAAAAATGAATATGGTGATGAATATAATTTTACAGCAAGTGGTCAAACCTTGAAATTTAAAGGGTTCATGGCTTTATATGTAGAAGATAAAGATGATGATAGTCAAGATAAAAATGAAGATGATGAATCAAAGATTCCAGAATTAGTAGAGGGTGAACAAGTAAAGAAAATCAACATTGATGCTAAGCAAAGTTTTACTGAGCCACCAGCAAGATATACAGAAGCAAGCTTGGTTAAGGTTTTGGAACAAAAGGGAATAGGGCGCCCAAGTACGTATGCGACGATTATTTCGACAATCGTTGATAGAAAGTATGTAATTAAAGAGAAAAAACAATTAGTACCAACTGAACTTGGAAAAGTTGTAAACAAACTGTTGGTCGATAATTTTACAGATATTATAAATGTAGAATTTACGGCTGATATTGAAGCTCAGTTTGATAAAATTGCCGAAGGCAAAGAGCAATGGAAAGAAGTTATCCGCAAATTTTACGGACCTTTTGAGAAAGAATTAGAAAAGGTTGAAAAAGAAGTGGAACATGTGCAAATCGCTGACCAAGAAAGCAATGTGACATGTGAAAAGTGTGGAAGAAAGATGGTCATCAAAGAGGGACGCTACGGAAAATTTTTGGCATGCCCTGGTTATCCGGATTGTCAAAATATTAAACCTTATGCTGAAGCTATCGATGTACCATGCCCTGTGTGCGGCTCAGAAGTTTATGTAAGAAAAACTCGTCGTGGTAAGAATTATTATATATGCTCAAAGAATAATCAGAAAAATGAAAATCCGTGCCCATATATTTCATGGAATAAACCAGTAGTAGGTGAAGAATGGGATCCAACGGAGGCTCAAGAGAACTTGGCTAAGAAACAAAAGAAGACAACAACTAAGAAGACCGCAAAGTCGAAAAAAGCAACAACAAAAACAACAGCTAAGAAGACCACGAAAACAAAAAAGACAACAAAGTCGAAGAAAACGACAAAGACAAAAAAAGCGGCAGCAACAAAGAAAACGGCGACCAAGAAGACCGCAAAGACAAAAAAGGCGACAACCAAAAAGGTAGCTGCAACAAAGAAAACGGCAGCCACGAAGACAGCAAAGACAAAAAAGGAGACAACCAAAAAGGCGAAGAAAACCAAAAAATAAAATTGTAGCTAAAAGATGAGTTTAGTAAAAAATAAAAATGAAAATGAAAAGGAAATTGCATAAAAGTATAGCAATGTCGTGTGAAAAGGAAAGGCTAAAGTGGAAAATATTGTAGAAGCATTACCGTTTATCGAAAAATATTTTTTACTGTTTATGATGTATTCATTTGGAGGCTGGGTAATTGAAGAAATTCATTGCTCATTCCTTGAGAAAAAAATTGTAAACAGAGGATTTTTAATTGGACCGATATGCCCGATATACGGTTTTGGCGGGACATTGATAACGATGATACTTACGGGCTTTCAACAGAATCCAATTATTGTGTTTGGAATGTCAATATTAGTAAGTGCAGTGCTTGAATATTTTACTAGTTACATTTTAGAAAAAATATTTAATGCACGTTGGTGGGATTATTCAAACGATAAATATAATTTAAATGGTCGTATATGCTTAAGGACAATTATTCCTTTTGGAATTTTCGGGTTGCTTGTTATTTACGTAATTAATCCGTATGTAGTTGAAAGATTAATTGGGCTGTTAGATATGACAAGTCGACATATTGTTTCGGCGGTTTTATTCACAATAGTAGTTATTGATACAATAGTTTCAACGACTGTGGTGAAAAGAATTACCAATAATGAGAGTGACGATAAGATACAGTCAATAGAAAATGGAAAAAATAAAAAAAGCAGAAAAGATAACACTAATGAAATTTCAGCTAAGGTTAATGAGGAATTGAAGCAACGGTGGAGCGAAAAACAACGGTGGTTGGTAAAGCGTTTTAACGAAGCGTTTCCGAATTTTACAATTTTAGACAAAGTCAAAAAAGTAACTGAAAAGAGTCGCGAAATAATTGAAAAAGGGACTGAAAAAGGAAAAGAAGCGATAAGTAGAGGGGCAGAAAAAGGCAAAGCAATAATTGAAAAAGGCTCTGAAAAAGGAAAAGAAGCGATAAGTAGAGGGGCAGAAAAAGGCAAAGCAATAATTGAAAAAGG
>Ga0181612_123082_pt1 | contig 19341 bp, 10 predicted proteins | sample HoacroProtozoa21_FD_119630 | JGI IMG/M metagenome (GOLD analysis project Ga0181612, IMG submission 119630) | Hoatzin crop microbial communities from Cojedes, Venezuel. Combined Assembly of Gp0051906, Gp0051904, Gp0051908 | reverse complement strand
AGCCTCTTTTCTGGTAACAGAGGCTTCCATTTAAAATTACTACATACTTCCAGCCCTTGTGGTTTGAAGACGCTGGGATCACAGCCATGATATGCAGTACAAATCATTAACTTTCAGTTTATGCTATAGTATAATTTGCCAGTTACTATATAAAATGCAATATACAAAATACAAGATTTTGTATTACAGATATTATGAATCATTTGCTAAAATAACACTGACATTTCTATGGATAGGTTAAAAAAGATTGGCTGATATCATGAGACTACTCCTTTTTCAACTTCTGGAATAATAAACCACATCTAGGAAGCCTTAAATTTGGCTAGCTGTAGGAATAGCATATTAGCTATTCAGATCACATGCCTTATCATAGGTTTTCACCCCATTAGCTGTAACTGAGCACTGAACTGTTGGCCAGACTACAGCCCAAGTACAAGTCCTGCTTGTCCCTTCGTATCCCCCTTCCCTCCCACTGTTCAGATTAAGAAACACAGCCATGTCAAAAAAACAAACAAACCAAAACCGCCATTCAGATTGCACATTAAATAATATAGGAAGGAAACATTTCAAATGCTTCCCAAAAGAAAACATATAGCAGCATTTGTATATACCAACAGCAAAGGTTTTCAAACTGAAGGGAAAGATCTCCTTTGTCAAAGCCAATGCTTAGCAGCACGTTAAACATTCAAAGGAAGCCGAAGAAGTTTTTGCAAAAAATTTTTATGGTTTTAAGTTTACATACATTTACTTCAAGATGGGGAAAAAAAAAGATCAAAAGCATTCTGAAGAATATTTGTTGCTTTAGTAATAAGCCTCAAATACTTGGAATTCATTTTTCCCTAGATTCTTTGTTGATCCACACACAACAATTCCTTCCCCATCTGTATTTTGCAATTGCTTCTTTACCTGTCTTGTCTCCTCTCCTGTTCTGCTGGAAATATTTTCTGTCCTGTAGTTTGGGGCTGGGTTTTATTTCTTAGGTGCATGTAAAACTCTCATTTTTTTCACCAGTTAAATGAACCTGGGGAAGCTATGTTTCTTGTGGTTTCTTCTGTGTGCATATGCATGGAAGTTAACATCCTGTCTCCAGTCCTGAAGGGAATTACTTCTGGCATGTTTCGACTCATTATCTTGAATCTTAATCAGCTGATGAGAAAAAAAAAAAAAAATCAGTTCCATCAGCTGATGAAGGCCCAGAGTAATGAGTCAAAACATCCTGATAGAGGTTCCCAGCTGCACTGAATGGGACTCTGCAAGTTATACATAGTCTCACTGCATTTTTACAATTAATTAATAAATTTCCCTCTTGTCTGCACCACCCAAAAATAAACAGCTACAGGACGTTAAGTCATGTGGAAGATTACTGTCTGCCTCAAACATTTGGTATCCCCCTCCTGTAAATCTTCGGAAGAATAGGTTTTACAAATCTTACCGTGCTTGACTTCTTGAAAGCAAATTTTGAAAGGTTGTTGTCAACTTTAGAATGCAGTCCAATCATTGTGATGGCCGTAAAGGTCTTTAAAATATAGCTTTCATACTATAACTGACTGAAATTTCTCAGTAATATTTATGGCATGGGGAATCACATTTACCAACTGGAAAAGAAACAGAGAAAATATTTTCTTCCTCATACAATTAAAATGAGAACATGTACCTGCTACATGAGAAAAGCAAAAGTAAATTGCATATTAAATTCTGAAAAATGTACAAAAGATAAAATTAAAAAAAGGAGGACAAATACATCTCTATTTTCATATTCTATGATAATAGCTGTAGGCACTCCTTACAATAATCGTAAGTTAAAGAGTTTAACACAATTATTTATTTCTAATAAACTGTTCCTTCAAGCTGCTACATAAATATCTTGGGAAAACCATCTGTAGCTTTCAGATCCCTTTCGATTCCTTGATGCTACTATGTGTCCAAATAGCTCCCTCCTTTCCCTTGAAGTCACAGCTATGTGGCAATCTGCACAGTAATCACACCATACAGTTATCCCTGCATTAGTGACCTCCAGGCTGCATTACTGCAACTCAGACCTAGAAATTAAACCGTATGGCCTGAAAAAGCTCCACATGGGGGAAAATACAACAGAATGTCTGCTTAGCGAAGCAAATTGCCACATTTATCTACTTCAAGGTCTCCATCTTGATATCTAAACCTCTCAGTGTGATATGAGATCTCTGCTTCTCTGCCTACGAGATCACCTCCCTCTACACAGCTATGACCTGTTATGATATCTCTATCTCTCTGAAGCCATGAAACCGCTGGAGAGAAGGAGGAGAGGTGGAGTAGAGGATGCACAATCTTCACAGAAGCCACATGAAAACTTCAGGTTTCACATCCTGGTGACAAAAAGCAGCAGAAACTACAGAGCTACCTCAGAAGTCATGGCCCAGTGCAAAACTCATCTCTGACTTATCTTTCTTTTCACCCACACAAACGTGAATCAGGCTGGTTTTCCTCCAAACTGGTATGAAAGAGAAATTGTTATTGTCATGATGATGAATAAGAAGAGTGGAAGAAAGGAGGATGTGTGGATCACATGGATCTCATCTGGGGTGACATTAAGAGAAGTCAAACAAAATTAAAATGATTTTCAAAATTTCCTGAACAAACTCTGGATGTTGATATATAATCTTGTGTGGAAAACCTTGTGTAGTTGTCTGTAACTCTCCAGCACCTCCCAATAATTGCCTTTTTCTGAGCTAACATCATGTTTGAGCCAAATCTTCATTATCCTCTGATCTGACCACTACTGTGCTAGAAAGAAGAGATGGAATAAATAAGAACCTAAAGTACAGAGGAAACTCCACTTAAAAAGCCTTACAAATCTCAAACACAAGCACTGTAGAAATGCAACTCACAATTGTAAGGATGAAGGTAAAAAGATATCCCCAAGGCAATCAGGAGGTTTGAGTTTGTGGGATACAATGCTGATGATAGCTGAATAAGACGGCCATCACCCAAAATGTACTAAATATTGTCACTAGCAATGTCATTGCTATTGTATATGCTATTTAAAAAAATTAAGGGTACAGTAACAGTGGGTTCTTTACATGTTAAATGCTTCAATAAGCAGTATGTAAGAATCAAAAAAACAGAAATAGGAATAGAAAAAGGATTGGCCTTTTACAGATTTTTTTTACCCTGATTTACATTCTGTGTCATCACACTGGCTGTTGTGACATTGCATATTTAATCGGGCTAGAACTGGCCGCTTCTAGCTAGCGTAGGATCTGAGACTGCTAATTTACCCTCGCTATCGACTTCACAGGCTCTTACTGCAGCCTTATGACTTGGTAACAGGGGTCATCACCTGACTGAGATCCCAGTTGCTTGCCTATGATTTGATAGTCTTTATTTGACACCTGGATATTTCACTGGGTGATTAAATCAGTCCAAGTAATTCTGGGATGACCACATATGTTTCTAGATGTGCAAAACTCAGCACTGACGGATAGGGTGTAGGCCAGTCTGTCTGGGCTCCTGGTGTTATAGTGGCTCAGGTGCTTTTGCCTTAGCAGTATGATGGTTCTCAGTCTCAAAATTATAAACTCACAAAGATCGTTTGCAGCCACACCTTTCCACTCCTTACTGGAAAGGGCTGTGCTATTGCTAAATTCAGCCTTAGCCTAAGGCTGTACCTGTGTCATTTGTTGGGGTATCAGTTGAGTTTAGGTACCTTGGGCCATCCTACTGCTTTTGTCTTGGTATTGCTGAGTTTCCCTGCAGTCATGTTGTTCCACTTGTTGTACACCTACCTGTTACACCAGGCCTCTCTTCTTCAGTCCTTTCAAGTGCTTTCTTATTATGCTTTTTAAAAACTGAGAAGGGCAAGAAAAGTTCATACTTGTATGCGATAAACACTGACACTATATCTTCCCTTTGTAGATAAAACTTGAAAAAGACTTTCAGAGATAAATGAAGTTCTGTGTTTAATTGTCAGTGTCTCAGGGCTAGCCTTAATATTACACACTCTTGCAGGCAGAATAGCAATAGCAAATACTAATATTTGCATGGAACAAGATATCTTTCTTCAGATAAATTCTTCATATTTATAACTCAATAATTAGACATATGAATATACCAAACAACCACAGCAATGAACAGAGAGCGGTTTAGTGTTGTCAGTCCCCTTGATACTGTCTGGGTGGCAGCAGGTGTTACAGTTGGGACTACGAAACAGATAATATGTCTTCACACATGGGAACATGACAGCACACAGAGCAAAAAGCATGCCTCATAGAAGATGCTTCTTTTTTTCTTCAGTTGAAAACAAAGGAAAGCAGGTCTCAAAAAGGGGAAAATGCTGTGAAAGAAAGGTAAATAATTGCCCCTCTGGGTGTTCATACACAACCTACTTCACATGTGCAGCAATGCCTCAAGCTATTCTCTCAGTACTTTTTGTAGCTCCAGTTAGAGTGATACTTGGCAGCTGCTCGATGAATCTGGCTTATCAGTTGCCAAATGCGTGCAGTACGTGTGTGTGGCAACTGCTATCTTCACCAAAAAAAGATTGGCTCAACAGTGTTTATCACATTTTCCTTCTACAGTTTCTACCCCCAGGAATGTAACTTTTCTCTGTTGTTAACCATTTTATTTTTCATCCATTCATCCTGTTTACAGTAACGGATGCTGAAGTGGTGTGCTGTCCCACTAGACCTGCAGCTTGATCCCAGCATGGGGACTTCTCTGCATGCATCCTGCATACGTCCCAAACTTGGTTTAAAACCACTTTCCTGCTTTTTTTTTTTTTTCAGTAGACTACTGCTTTTAGAAGTTTTCAACTATTCTTTTGTTTTTTGTGGTTTTCTCCGCACTGAAGATTAGAGGCTGATGACATAAAGAACAGCTCACTCACCTGCAGGGCTTACCACCATAGCTCTGTCTGTCCTGTTGCTCACACCAGTGGGTTACCAGTATTCAGTCACTGTGGCCCTCAGAACCACTTCTGGCTGTGCGGAAAAAGTGCACTGAAGCTGGCAAGTCATGTGCATTTCATATAGACTCCTCTTCTACTCTGAAGATGATTGACATGTAGTTTGTCTGACCAAATTTTGTAAGTAATGTAGAGGCTTGGAATAACCATCTCATTGTAGGTACCTAAAATAGGTCAGAGGAATCATGTTTTAAGTGACTATCCTTGCCCTTAATACAGAGCTTGGATAGATAGCTCAAGTCTAGATACTTTACATTTGACTGATGTCCATTTTGTGTTGGCTTGGCGCAAGCCCTAAGATTTGTCGGCAGCATCAGTAGGTATGCTAATCCACACTCTGGCAGTGCAATAGACCAGGGAAGCTGCAGGGACTGTCCTGGGTCTCCTTTGAGTGCTCAGAGTGAGAAAGGTCCTGTGTCCCATGTGGCCCTGGCAAGGAATTGTTCTCAGGCATCGAGAGGAAGAAGAATCAAACAGGTCTGCCAAAATTACAGGTTTCTGAATTTCAGATGTTGACAGACATGATCTTGGTAGTTTTACAAGAGCATGAGGAGGCCATCTGGGGTCAAAGCAAGGCCTCTGCCAGTAGTCTGTCATTCTCGGTAAAGTACACCTGAAGAAAGAAATATAAGAGATTTAGCAAATCCAGGCTTTCTGGCTAAGTCTTAACAGAAAAAAATATCAAGAGGTCTTCTGCTTCAATTTCCTTTGTAGCATTCTTTCAGCTTTTCTCATTTTCAGAGGCATCCACACTTCCAGAGACTGAGGTTAGGTTAATAATGGGTATCTTAACATTTCTGAAGGCCAGACATTTGAGATTCAGAATGAATACTAAAGATAAACAAGCCACTACAAGGTCAACCTCTTTCCAAATTTTATTATTAGAAGCCTGACTAAGGAAATAAGAGTGCAAACATCATTCTATAGCATTTTCGTAATGCTTAATCTCTCTAACCTCCTCTACTAGGGCTAAAATTGTTATAATGCAGATGACTTCTCAGTGGTTCCCATTAGGCAGAGAAGCAAACACAGTTCAAAAAAAAGAACGCATTCTATGGAGACAAACAGCAGTTTTTGGAGGAATTAGCAAACTGTATAAACCATTTTTTTCCCGGTTTTTCCCATGCAGATGACTAGCAAACATTCTTCCAGAGCTGTCCTGCCTGGAATCTGCTAATATTAACACACTGACAAAGTGATTCTGACATAATGAACTACGTACACTAAATTGGAGTCCCGGTTAAAAATAATGTTATTAATATTAATTCATCTTAGAATGTGGGTGAAAAAAGGCTATGTTTGCCAAATAGAAAAAAAAGATAAGCTGATGAGGTGAGAAAAAAATATTTTAAAGAGAGCACCACTAAAGCCCGTGTTTGATGTTTCATGAGACTGAGCCCCTCTTGAAAGGTATACTGCATACTTCAGGAGATCACCTCAGTCCGAGCTGGTCCTTAAGGTGGTGGGCAAGAAGAGTAACCGCACATACTGTATTCTTCAAGGTTTTGGCACTGGTTCTTGTGTCACATTTATAAATGGCTGCTATGAACAATAAACAGGGTATCTCACTCATCCATCCCCATGTTCCTACTGTTAACAAAGCTGTGTGCAAACTTGGTGCACTCCAACCAGCTTAATCCATGTGTTACATGTTCACATGCAAAAGTTCACAGGCTTCATGTCCGTATGCACAATGGCTCTTCCTCAGCCCAAACAAGAGGTACAGAGCATAATCTCAGGCCTTCCATGGTTTTTGGAACAGCTCTCACAATCCAGGTCCTGAGGTGAAGTAACATCTTGCTATGTAGAAGTGAAAATAACTATAACTCAAGTCCTGAGAAGCAACAGTTTCTGATCACGGTGTCTACATAAGAAAATCTGTCCCGAGATCCACTCATGTAAACTGATTATTTCCCCACAGCAATCTGGTAAACTGTCTGGTATGTATTGAAGTTTGTCTATGGAAAGAGATCTGAAAAGCTATTGAAAGTGTCCAACAAATACTGAGCTAAGTTGATCCCTGTCATGTATCAGCAAGTAACTCTGTGTCACTGTATGAGCATCCCATTGTAATAAGCCTACCTGCAATAAGAAACGAACAGTAATTCACATCCTGCTCTTAAAGAAGTCATTGGGAGCATTTACATTGATGTCAATGGGAGAAAGATTGGACCACCAATGGATAGATATCTTTCTCCCAGAAACTAATCTAAAGTACAATAAAACTGTGGGAATGTTTCAGACCTTCTTTTCTTGAGCTTGCATATGTTTTAGAGGTATGGTTCTGACACTAGTGTTTTAAAAATGTAGTGCAGTATTCTTTGCATAATATTCAGGCCCATTGTCTGCTCTCTTATTTTTACAGAGACCACACTGTAAGAATCTGCATTTCATCACTTCCATCTCAAGGATTTTGCTTCAGTTTGGGTAGTCTTTTACATTACTTGAATAATGTATATCATACGTGGAAAGTAAGTTCAAATAACCCTGCAAGAAAACCCTCTTACCTTGTACACAAGGACTGATCAGAAGGTTAAGAAGCAGAAAAAATAATGGCCTATAGCTGACTTCAAGGATTTCAAACAGAAAATGCGTATAAGCTGTATTAAGAAGAAAGGGTACATATCTGATTGGATTAATGCATCTGTATAATTAATCATGTATAAATTTTACAGGATAAAGATGTTGTGGACTTTACTCTTTCTTAACAAAGAACCTGTCCTGTTCAATCAATGCCATCTAAGTAAAAAGATAATGAAAAGATAATGAAAAATACACCTTGTTATAGTAAAAATAACCCCTTCTTCTGCAAGCGCTTTAAATAAGGCTGTTCAGAGGCAGTCACATATTGTAGGACCTAGCGATGGCTGTCTGCACCTGAATCATTTCAAAGAGCTCAACATGTCTCTATAGATTGGGGATGAAAGTTTATAAAGTATAAGAGAAAAGAAAAAAGAGCACTAAAGAACACTGAATGTTTTTTTCCTTTTGGGTTTTCTGAAATTCTGAACTGATTTTACTGAAGATTATGAGTGTCTTTAGCACAAAGGAAGAAGCAAAGTGGAAATTCTATTTCCCCATCCTTCCCAGCTCGCCTCAGTAGTTCCACAGGAAGAGTGTTCTCCATGTTTGTATTACATGTCAGCTTTGGTCATCCTTTCTCCAGCACTCCATTTTGCAGACAGGATGCCAGAGAAAGCATGGTCCTGTGTCCATACAGTCAGTGATTATGTATGCATTGTTTCTGAAACAAATATGCTTGGATGTGTTAAGTCTGGCCAGGTACAGTGACAGGTTTTGGATAGACCTGAACCACCCACAGACCCCAGGACACGCCATCAAACATTGTGCAGACTTTAATAATGAATCCTATTCTAGTTAAAGGTAGGCCACAAGAGAGAATCCTGACTGCTTGTTTCGTCTTTAGCAAGGCATTAAAATGCCTTCTTTAGTAGAAGCCAGGAAGCAGAGCTAATAAGCATCAGTTTGGAAAAAAGTACAGTTGCAGCCCTACCTCTTGCTGTAGCTTTATTCCTGGTAAAGTCTCTATCAACAGTGTGAGAACCATGGGAATGAGAAGACTTTCTCAATGGACAGTGACCATCTTTCAGATTGTAACCTTGCCAGGACAGGATTTTATTTCATATTTTAAACAAATGATTTTGTGCAGCCTCATGTCATATTTTAGGCAGGAAGGCAAGGAGGATTTCAATTGGTGAAAAGCTGAATTTCACCAGACAAACAGCTGTAGAAGTAATTATTTAGCTATGCTGTGTACATGACCTTAACACAATGGGAAGAAAATGTCCTGACAAGTTGTGCTAGTACTAGAGATTTAGGAAACTTGGATACAACTGGCATTTCATCATCTTCATTTATATTTCATTTCTAAACTTTGCAGTGTGGAAAATCCCCTTAGTGAAATGTAGTTGGTAGGTAGGTAGCAATACAGCACAGCTGGATGGCTCTCACAGCAGTCACTCCTTTAAAAGTACACACAGACATGCACACAGTGCCCCCCAGAATGTTCCCCTTTATAATTTCAGCTAGAACTGAGTAGAAGCCCTAATTTTTAGCAATTAATGGTTTCTAATCTGCTGGAGCCAGAGATCTGCACTGCTGCTAATTCTCCTGCAGACTTCCCATTGTTTTGAATGGGAATTGTGTAGGGAAGTCAATTGCAGAAATGGAGACTTCATAGCAGTTTAAATGAAATGAGCTTCTGCAATGAACAAATGAACACTGAAGCCAATCTAAGCCAAGAAAAGCACACTGGCATCCCAAGTGAGAGCTGACCTGAAAGGATGGAACATCAGGTGCAATTGTAATTTTTCAGTTTTAAGAGACAGATAAAGTGCTGAAAGCAGCTGGGAAAATGATAGAGATTATTTACAAGGATTTTTGTTTTTTTCTGGAGCTGGGTCTTGTTCTGAAGGTCAAGGGACAGACCCTGCTGCTGCTCAAAAGGAACATTCTAGAGGCAAGATCGATCCCATACCACTGGTAAAGCTTAGTGTTTTAGCTAGGCCTTTGTATAACATCTGCTCAGCCACCCAGCACCAGCCTTCTAGACCAAGTAATGGAAAAAGGAAAGGCAGCCTGAACACATCTGGTCTCTTCAGTAGAAGTTTCTCCTGACCTCACTCCCAGTGTTCCTTCAGGGGCACTGAGTTTATAATCCTTAAAGAACAAGTCACTGGGCCCATGATTTAATGAACCCCAGGGGATCAGCTGTTGTCCACACGTCATGGACCCTGACCCAATAAGACCTTGGATCCTCAGAAGTGCTTTGCTGCTGAGTGGACAAAGATTTCCCAGTGAAGAGCTTCTCATTGCAGGGGTAGACCTGTCCATGGACACTACAGTGGGGAGTGAGTGTGAAGAGCAGCAAATAAATTCAGGTATTGCACTGCCTTTCTGGGGAAGAAGCAGTACGCATTTGTCCTCAGATCAGATCATGGTACTGCTCTTGTCCCAGCCTCAACTCACAGGCCTACTGCTGTTATGGTGAGGAGAAAGAGGACCTAGGAACCATGTAAGCGTGATAAAGATTAGAGGTATCTTAATCATTCTTGGATGATTTTATAGGAAACATCAGCTGAAGGTATGTGAAACTTCTGTTTGGCCCTCAGGAAGAAAAAGGTTTGGTATGTTTTCACGATTGTCATACTTAATATTACGTATATATGATTGTATTACACATGGTATGTACATGACTGTCTCTCTTACATGATCAATGACCAACCAGAACCTTAAATGGATCCTGAAAATAGCACGCCTGAAGTCTTCTTCTAAGTGTGTTCCCTTGGTACAATCAGTAAAAAGAAAATCAGAGGTAAAAGATAAAACTCAAAATAGGGTAAATAAATAAATAAACAAATAAATGAAACCCCAAAACAACCCAAAACATTAAGTCAATACTTCTTGCCCTAAGAGAGGTCTTCTGGATAATTACTTATGAGGATCTTTCCTTCTCAGTAATGGACAATAGTTGTGCTTGTGGACAGACAAAGTGACACACATAAGGACAGATTTCTGTCTACAAACATGCATTCTTTCATTTTTGAAAAACCCCTCTCCCCAAATCTGTCCTTAAAGACTGAATTTTTCTTTCTTGCAACAAAGAAATGTAAATGTATAAAGTGAAGTGTATAGATTCAGGTTTTGTATTATTCTACCTTTATTCAAATGAACTTATCAGATACCATTGTTTGGAGCAACATGCCCCACAGAGTAACTGAAACGGTAAAAGTATGCCATACGAACCATGATCTTTTTAAAACAACATTGCAGCCTGAGAAATCATTGAGAGTCACTGTCTAGCATGCCGAACAAACAGGAAATAGAAAAAACTCAAAAAAGACTTTATAATATATTACTATACTTTACAGTCCAAAGGTCCTTTTCAACCGTAAAACACTTGGTAAGCCTTAGTCAAGAAGTTGTCACAAACTTCCTCTCTGATTCATGATTTTTTTTACCCAACCTGCTGATTGATAGAAAGAGATGAATAACCTTTTTAATTTCATGAAAGAGGTCATGATGCTGTTCAGTCTGAAGCTCAAAGAAGTAATTCTGATTTCTGGGGAAATTGTGAGACAATGTCAGAAGAATAAGGAAGTAATTTTTTAGCTTTCCTTGAATTCCAGTTCAGAAATCCCAAAGAAAATACTAAACAAGTGAAAATAATTTAGGAATAGATAAGTGAATCTTTCCTAAGTGGGTTATTTTTCTTCTCTTTTAGAAAAGATCAGAATTATGTTTGTATCAACAAAACTATATGCATGGCAGTGACTATTGCTGGGATAAGTCTCTGTGACAGGCTGCACTTCCTGGCCAGCCACAGAGTGTGAGAGGGAAAATGCTCTGCCATAAGTGGAAGAGCTCTGTTTTTCTATCATCTAAATTCATTTATTCCTGAACTAGAATGGGACTCATTTCACCTACCTTTAACTATCTTTATGTTAAATGTTTGTTTTAAGCTAGTCATCGAGCCTTCCTCTATAATTAATGAATACAGATAAGCGCTTCCAGAAGGCAATTCATCCCATCCTAAAATAGCTATTAGACAGCAATTTGTTCCTAGCTAAATTAGCCAGCTTAAACTGCTTAATTCTGGCCCCTAAATCAGGTAAGATGAACCTCAAACCAGGAGTTAGCAAAGAACAGCAAAAAAACTTGTATGGTGAGAACACAAGTATCTATCTGTTGAATAGAAAACATGACAGTCCAAAGTCTTCTGTAAAAGCAGAAGAAATCTGTGCTTAGCAAGCTTGTCTAGGCTGGTAGACACGTCTCTGGAGGAATCTCCATGCTGCAAGATTCTTGTGAGAAATTAAACACTAGTGCTGACAGAGAGATCCATACTGGATAAATCAGTGAAAGCCTTCACAGAAAAGGAGAATTCTGAGTACTTTAACAAAAATTTATTTTGCACTAACCTAAAGTTTGTGCTTAGTACAACTCTATGAGCTAACAGTGTCAGGCCTTCAGCATGGAGGAAGCTTCTGCCAAAGGACCTTGCTCTGATCCAGTTTTCAGACTCTGCATTTAGAGCAACAGAGTTAGTGAGACAAGAGGACTAGAATGTGTAGAAGAATCCACGTACCTCGCGCCAGGTATGAGCTGGCAGGATGAGAAAGCACAGAGTATGAAGGCACAATATGACTTCTGGGCATGAATGGTGTACTGCCCACAGCTCTGCAACAAAAATGAAAATGGCATTCTTAAAATACCCCCGCAAAGTTCATTTGCTCTGTGAAGAATTACTTGCTTGAGGAGACATGTTCAAGAGTAAGAACACTAACCCATCTCCTTGGGAAACTGGGTGCATCTGAAGTGAGAAGAGGAGAGGGGTATGGTGAAGAAAATTACTCATCTGATACTGTTTCAAAGGCATAGCTTTGCATTTATGTGGGAAAACATTGCATATTAAAGTCTAATTGTTGACACCAAGGAGTTGGAAATGGAACCTGGTCAGATTCTCCTTTTGTTTACACAGGTGTAAGTAAAAAATCCAAGCAAACACACTTCACTTCAGTGACAAAACCTGACAGTATTTTCTGGGGATAATCGGTACAGACACAGGTGCGCTTGCCCTGCCCACCCTGGGAGAAGGGATGGCTGCTCATCATGGTTGCATTAGAAGTGCAATGCCCAACCTGATCAGTTGCAATGAAAGGTAGGCACCATACAGAGCTGTTGCCTTCACAGGTCTGGCCCACATGTTGACGAGTTGGAGTAGAGGCAGTGCAACGCTTCTCTATATACTTGCACTCTTACATACAGAATGGAAAGCAGAACTTCGTTCTGTACAAACATTAATACTGAAGCAACAGGAATCTTACTTCATTTCAGCTCTCCAAAAGAGAGGAACCTGGTCCATGCCCTGAGGGTCCCTCTGCGATCAATGGAGAGAGACTGTAATCTTTGGATCAATTCATCCTGAAATATGTGTCTAAAATTAAGGGAACAACCCACGCCCTGCTTCTTTCTTTCCACAGAATAGAAAAGAACCTTAGATACCAAAGTTTGGACCAGATATCAAGCCCTTAGAAAGTTAACATCAGCTGAAATGAATCCAGTCCAAAAAAACTATTTTAAGTCACAGATACATCAGTAATTTCACCATAAGAAGTATTCTAAGGCTCTTGTAGTTTCCCCCAAGCCAAATGTCACAACCCCAGAAAATTCAGTGCCTAGCTTAAGCATGAGAGATATCCCAATGTATTGGGATACAGAATGTAACTAAGACATATGAACAACTTCAACTACTCTCTGAAGTATTGCACAGAAATACACAGCATGACTGTAGTGCCACATTAGACCAACTGATTTGTAAAGCCATGTTAGATTACTTTTTATATCTCACAAATGTCCAGGCACAAATAAAGAGCTTAACAATTTGTTCCCAAACATTTTTTATACTAATGAATTCCTTGCCTTACTTACAAGTTTTAAAATAGATATTTTATACATCATTGCTGATAATCTCTTGGCTATATGCTGTATTGTTCCATTTCGTATGGCAATAAACACAGAGCAGGACAAAGTCTGAACACATTCATATACTCATACACATTCATATACTCATACATAAGAGTTGAGGGAGACCAATAAAAGAAGAAATCATCTGTATAGTCTAAAAGTGGTACATCAGCCATTTTATGGCCCTCTCCATACAGGAAGAGCTCCACAGTGTGCGAGAACAGATGAAAAAAATGAAGCAATTGACTGAAGTGCAGCACTTTTTTTATAAATTTTTGCCTAGAGCAGAAGGGAAGCGTGTGTTCCTGTGTGGATAACTTATGTCCTTGGAGTTTAAGGGCCATGAGCTGCAAGAGTCCTTTTTATGGTATCATTTTTCTTAATCTGGTTAATGTTTGAATAGGAGATAAATAGCTTTATAATGAATAATAATAATTATCACATAAATAATTACTTAACGCAATTTTTTGGCTGTCATTGAAATTAGGACATCTAAGTTATCTTAAGAATAAGGCAATTATGACATAACATAAAAGGATTTTGAGGGAATGTCTGAAAACAATGAAGCAGTGTCAAAGATTATGTGTCAGTTGTGCCTGTATTTAATGCTGCTAATTGAGACAGGATGACATTCTGAAAATACTTTTTTGGGCTTTCTTTTACATAGACAAACTTGTAAATTAATGAAAATTTAAGTTTTTGAAGAGTGTGCATGCTTCCGCTGGAAAGGCTTATTTTTTGCTTAATAAAAAGCATTAAAAATGCAGACTGAAACATGTAAACAGAAATGAGACAACATAATACATAAAATGAGGAAATATGCATTGAAAGTGTGTGTTTTAATATTCAAGTAACAAACCGGAAACTATGGAAAGCTACTGTTGAACAGCTATGTTCACAGTACTGGCTTAAAGATACAGCTGCAACACGAACATCAGAAGCAACATTACAGCTGCAGTGTGGTTACTGATATGCTGCTTGACTGGTGGGGAAGGTTATATTACCTTTGTATAGTTAACTTCTTTTTCTTTACAATTCTGTTGTTTTTTTTTTTAAATGCACACAAAATATTTTCCTTCAGAAGACGACTGAATCATATATGACAGCTGTCAGTTATGTGCTACTAGAAGACACTCAGATACCATATTGATGGAAGCGCTCCAAGAAGCTGAGTAGAACAACCCTGTGCTATCAGGAAAACTGACATGATGGTCTAATAAGTGTTTTCTGAATCTTAAGATGTGGGAATTCATGAGTGATAGCTGACGTATCTCACAAACCAATACATGCCACTCATGGGCTACTGACATAAAGATATGATAATTTTGAACTGGGAGCAATGACAGAAATTTAGGGGGAAAAAGGGAAGAAGCTAACATGCTCACACATGTTAAGGGTAATAATGACATTGGATAATCTCTCTTGATTTGTTAAAACACAGTAGAAATAACGAAATTACCTAATCCTCTTTATCCTTTCCAATATCTAGTAATATAAGTAATTTACGAGCAACATTTCGGAACCTCCTGACAGAAAATTTTACTTCAAGACACAATTTGTAACGTGTGTTGAGGTCTTACTTAGGGACTCCCTGGAGCTCATTTTGGAAAGTATGAAGCTGTATACTTTCCTAACGTGCACTCCAGTTCAGCCCATGCTCCTTCACCTTCTGGTATCAACGCTGCATGTGACACCACAATACATCCAGTAGAGACAGGGATGCTCTGTTTGTGTGAAACTCATTGATGATGGAGTAGCATTAAACCTGAGGACACGGCTTCTGACATATTGATAAGCAAACCTGTTTTCATCTTTGTAGGGGTTTGCAAGGAGCAGCAACAATCTCCCTTTGTCAGTTTAAGGGTCTCAAAAAGACTGTGACAAGATAGTATGGGAAGGATTAAGCCCTTCTGAAATTCTAAGAAGCTTTTTTGAATTTGGCAAGAAGATTGCTCTGAAGAACTTTGCCTCATCAGTCCAGAGAGAAACTGAAACCAGAGAAATATGAGCGACTCCAGAGCAGAAAAAATTTTCCATAACCAGAAACCAGTTGCCAACAATCATACTTGTTTGTTTCTGGTATCCTCTAGTCCGTATTTGGGATGCACTAAAATAGAGTTGTGAGAGAAATTGTGAGTAATTAAAGAAAGATATTATCACTGAGCTGCTCAAAGTTAGCGTTTGCGGTGAGTACCCAAACATGAAAGGCACCAGAAGGTTTTAGCTCCTTTTTCCTGTTCTCCTGCTGTGGTGTGGGTACCAGTCCAGGTGGGTAGAGCTGGTGGAGTCAGGACAAGCAGCATCATGCTACTGTGGAGACAACCAGGAAAAGGGGCAGGGAAATCCTTCCTCTCTCTCCTTTCCAATTAATCCCTGCTTTTAAATGTGCAACTGCATTGTTACGTCCATCCCCATGTAAACAAGTAGGAGTTAAGCCACCTTTTGCAGTCATGGAGAAAAGTACTGATTTGGGAATGATAATGCAAATGTGTCAGAGCAACATCAATGTAAGACTACCACAGTACCGTCATCTCCTGCGTGAGGTGACCTGAGTTAGTCAGATAGTCAGCTCTCCTCCGTCTCTCTTCTCTTCTTCCCACCATGTTTTAATCCTAAATGTACCTTCGTGTCATGTTTCTTCTGATGGCTCTGACACTGATATGAGTCCTTGGTAAAGCAATTCATATCATTGACTAGACAGAAAGTGAACCCACCAAAAACTGTGAATGACGTTCTGCTGGTGAAGTGAGCTGAGCTTTCTCACGGAGGGGTCAGACGAGTGCCAGAATGGGTACCAGAGAAGAAAGCAGGCTGGGGTAGGAGGCAGGGCTGCCTCTTTTGAGGGTAATGAGTTGTTTCACCTGCCCAGCTCTCTTGTCCCTTGCTGTGAACCTGCCAACTAACCTGTGAGCTAATGCTAAGTCAAAAAGGGTAAATGTTCTATGTCTCTGTGACAGTATTCAAACAAAATCAGAGCTTTCCAAAACTTTCAGAGAACTAGGAACCAATTACAAATGCATGTCCACTAGAATATAGGACTAGCTTGTGCAGCATACCAGTATTTTTCCCTCCTAGTGAAGTAAAATGTTAAATAACACACTTCGCAGTTTCCTAGAACTACTGCCAACAAAGGATGTTCTACGGCTTCTATGTTCTGGAGAATTCAAATATTTCAATAGAAATGTGCTTATAGTTGCTCTCTGCCCACCCCATCTGCCTGGATTTAAATTCTCTGGAAACAACACAAAGAGAAGGGAAACTACATCTGGCTGGTCACTCACCCAGTCCTGATGGGGGAAAAAACCCCCATCAAACCCAAAAAACCACAAACTTCATTTGCACCTCCTTCTTCACATAGGGAAACCAAATGATCAGAACTTTTTTCTGGTCTGGAAAAACAGAAATGAAATAAACTGGAAAAACAGAAATGAAATAAACATATTTTTTTTTCTGAACTGACATTTGGCTTGATTTTGTTATAGACAACAAAATACTCTTTTCACCATATTTTAATTCTCTTGTAAAAATAAGAAAGGAGTACAACTGTCACAACTGAACTATGTGGGCAAATTATCGGTTTCAAATGAGATACATTTTACACTGAAAATATGTTTGGGATATTCAAAGAATTTCTACCAACTTTCAGCAAGACATGCCTGAGTATCAGCTCAGAATGATGTAACATTTTGAGAATTTACTGTGTTTTCTTGACAGCTGCAAAGAGCACTGGTACTTGTCTGCTCAGTCTCAAAACAGTCAAACCCAGTATTCATTCTGAAAGATTTGTGGGACTAAATTACTTTTCCATGCTGGGTGCCATGCTTAACATTAAAGACAACGCAACATTCACCTAGAATATCACTGCTCGCTTAGAAGGAGTTTGTGTCCATGGAAGGAGTTTCTGCTCTGTGTGAGCTCATCCAGCAAGCTGCTGGAAGGTGAAAGAGCCTGGGAGTTTAGGAGCTGGGGAGCCCTTTGTGGTTTCCCATCAGCTCAGGGGCAGGGTGCCAAGGAAGGAGGCAGGTGCTCTATCATGGAATCAGCAAAGAATCAGCTGCAACTTTATAAAAATGGAACAAACTCTGGGATATTTCACTCTCAGTTTTGAATAATTGACATTTTTCAATGGAGCAAATCATTCAGCTGAGCATTCAGGTCAGGTCTGCTACAACCGGCCAAGTTCAGCCTAACTGAGGACGCTGAAAATCTCCATGGCATTTTCTCTTCATTCTGCCACATCCATCCAAAAGCTGTTTGTGTCTTCTGACCATTTATGTCCACCGAGGGATTCAAAATTATATGTTAGCCACATCTACTCCCACGTGCTCCGAGGTACCTGTACTGGTGGGAAGTTCAAACTGGCTGTCCACAATGCCTCTGCGGCAGTGACCTCCAGTGGGAAGGAGCAGAAAATGGGAAAGTGCACGGATGGCCAACCAGCACTGCCAAATCCAGAAAGGTCACAGGAGATGCATGACTCTTGGCAGCTGTATGCAGGAATGGGGGGAGGAACATGCACTGAGGCGACTCTGAATCACCAGTATTGTTTGGACAAGATGGCCTTAGGAGGCCCAAGGTTCATGCCAACACAAACTTGGAGAGTCATACTTGCTCTGGGTCTCAAAGTTGAGAAAACAAATCTCGGTTCCAGTGTTGGTTATATACGGCACTAGTTTATAGCACGCCTCATCTCCCCTGAGGCCAAAGGGGCCTTTCATGACCATTATTTTCAACTTTATTCAAAATCAGAGTTCTACAGATAAAACAAAATCCTGGCCACAGTTTTCTCCCTCAGTGAAATTGCCTCTTCTCCTTGGAGGTCTTTACCTGCCTACCTGCCTCTCCTTTGTCTATTATTTGAAAAATGTATTTGTCCTTCTTGAGTGCTTGCTGGGTCAATCATAAGGGCTGCTTCTCTGATCAGAGCACAGGAGCTAGATTCTCTCCTCCACTCTTCTCATCTCTGGGTATGCTCAATGAAGAAAAGGGGAAGTTGCTGCTGGTTTCAAGACATACTCGAGCTGCTGTGAAGCCTCTGCTTATTACTTCCCTTATCATAATCTGTTTGTGAATCACCCATATGGAGCATTGTGAAATTTGTACTTCTAAAAATGTTTGAAATGAATGTTCCAGAAATTAGTATCAAAAAACCCTGATGTTTGAAATGCAGTTGACATCCCATTTGCTATAATAAAACTGCAAGAACATTGCAAAGAAAATAAATTGGCCCCAAACACCCAAAAACTACAATATGCTAAACTTCTGCAGTGCACACACGCATTTTCTTATGATTAAATCATTTATCAGTTTTAACACCTGGTCTAATTTCTCACTGAGTGTAGTCTTCCTGTAGTTTCTCACTGTATCATTTTGCGGCAGTTTCCTTTCTGTTTAATATTTGCTTATTTTAGTTTAAATCCCTAGAGCAGAACCCACAAACCAACAAATACTCACAGAAAACAGAGAGCAGCTCAAATGTCCTTGGAGACACTCAATTTTTTGTTTGCTACCATTTGTCATCCTCTACTCAGAGAGAGATCAACAGTTTTTAGCACACAGATCAATATTCTCTTAACCCAGACCTAATCTAAGGAGAGTTTCCCCAGGTTTCACCTTGGCCTATTCCTATGTGCCATAGTTGCCCTTTTTTTCAGCAATAATTTTGTCTGTGTAAGACAGCAATTTTTCATCCTTTGGTCAAAACTGGTGACAAAAGAGGGAATAATGGTTCCTGACATATCAAATGATAGATTTGACACATGGCATGCTGAGCTGGGAGCTTTCACGTGCCAAAGTAGAAAGACAGATAAGCAGCCTAATGGCCCTCCTGACATTGCTGCCTGTTTTTTTTTTCCCCTGGTATACCAAAACAGGCTCTGCTTTTTTTTTTTTTTTTTTTTTTTTTTTTTTTT
>Ga0181612_122293_pt1 | contig 19341 bp, 8 predicted proteins | sample HoacroProtozoa21_FD_119630 | JGI IMG/M metagenome (GOLD analysis project Ga0181612, IMG submission 119630) | Hoatzin crop microbial communities from Cojedes, Venezuel. Combined Assembly of Gp0051906, Gp0051904, Gp0051908 | reverse complement strand
GTAGAGAGCAATAAGGTCCCCCCCTCAGCCTCCTCCAGACTAAACAGCCCCAGCTCCCTCAGCCTCTCCTCATAAGACTTGTTCTCTAGACCCTTCACCAGCTTTGCCGCCATTCTCTGGACATGCTCCAGCAACTCAATGTCCTTTCTATAGCAAGGGGCCCGAAACTGAAAACAGTACTGGAGGTGCGGCCTCACCAATGCTGAATACAGGGGCACAATCACCTCCCTGTTTCTGCTGGCCACACTATTCCTTATACAAGCCAGGATGCTGTTGGCCTTCTTGACCACCTGGGCACACTGCTGGCTCACGTTCAGCCAGCTGTCCACCAACATGCCAAGGTCTTTTTCCACTGGGCAGCTTTCCAGCTACTCTTCCCCAAGCCTGTAGCATTGCGTGCTGGGTAATTCTGCTGAGCCTGTAAGTGTAGAACACATCGGAGATCATTTTCACTGCTTTTTTACCACTGTTTTTGTGGTGCTCTATCATTAGGTACAATTTGGAAACGCCTGCTAAAGCTAGTAGGAGAGGCAGAGGTATGTGGAATTCTGGGGGACTTGACCAAAGGGAGAACTTTAGTTGCCTATGGATACTGACACCTCCTGAAGAAGGTGACAGCTGAATGCAGTTTTTGAAGATCTAAACTATGGACTTAAATGGGACTTAGACTACTTCAGTTGCTAAATCTGTTTGTGGATTTATTCTTTGAGTGTCTTTTGAAAGGTTACTCATCAGTTTAGTGGAAGAGCAACAAAAAGAACGCAGGATTTCTGACTTCCATCCTCATATTCAGACAATGTTACATCATGTGTTTGATAGAGGACAATGACCTTCAAAAAGTTTTCCATCATTTTAGAAGCTTTCTCAAAATTAGGACAGTGGTCTGGGTTCATCCTTGACAACTTCTGACAGATCTCTCCAGGGTTCAGTTCTAAATGTCATCAGTGTGGAAATGTCTAGTTTGAAAGTTTAAATTCTGCAATGATGAGAAAATCTGTTTGAACTTAATGGCGTGGAAGCTGTTTTTCATTCTCTGCCTTGGAAATGTGCAGGACTGCATTACACCAGCCCTCTGGAAACAAAACTGCTAAAATCCACTCTGACTTTTGCATGCTGTCTGTGTGGTAATAATTGTGGCTAATGGGAAGATAGCTTCTACAATTATTATAATCAATAGATCAGGAACGCTAAGATAAAGCAAATGAGGAGTAATCTGTTCTCTGATTCTTCTAAATCAGCTCATAAACTGAGAAGAGAGTCATTGCAAGTGCTGGCCTAGCTTTTCGTTCAAATCAAGCTTCTGTGCCATTTACTGGTAGGGCTGGCAGGGTTAAGTCAGTCGCTGTTGTTGTTTTTCCACTTGTCTGGAGTATCTCTATTAGTTTTTCCTTCATCTGAAATAGCTCCAAATCTCTCAAATGTCTTTGACTGGAGAGCAAGTATGGTTGGGTAGTGTGGCTTTCCTCAGAGGTGTGGATCAGACTAAGCGGTGACTGTCCCCACAGGCTGGTGGGGGACAGGGAGGTGTGGGGAGATGGAGTGCAGATGTTTTGCTGGCAGTTATGCCAATGATTTAGTAGCCTGTGTTGGGTGAGGTGTTTAACCCATCTTTGCTTCAAGTATTCATCACTTCAATGGGCTTGAAACTGCCTTTTCCTTACTGGCAAAGTGCTGCTTGAAAAATACCTGTGCTATAGCCTGAGGGATATATGGGGGGGATTATCAATTCCTGTGCAACTGGGGGACACTTAGCACAAACAGGGATGCATGTGGTTGTGTTCTGTTCACTGATGTTTAACTTCACAAGGAACCCCAAGGTTGACTGTTTGCTCTGAAGTCTGCCTTTGATAAAGAGAAGCAGTGATGGATTCCAGCTCAGCTGAAGGTCATTAGCATTCTCCTGCTGTATTACATGCAGATTTTCCTGGCTCACAAGAACAGCATTACATGGAGTATGCATCTTATATCGGAAAAAGAAATGCGTTCATGCAGAGATATACCCAGGGTTTACAGGCTTATTAGAAGATTTATAAGCAGTCCTCTCCTCCACCTCCTCTGTCCTTATTTCCTGCTGACATTCCCCCTGGCTGTGTTTTCCCTTCCTCACCCTTATGTAATCTCCACAGATTGGGGTGAGAAGGGTTGTTTTTACTTTAACTTAAAATCAGCAATGTGGTCTTTGATCTATCACCACCCTGTATTGGCTGACCCTTGGGTGCACTGAAAGGATGTAGGGGTAAATGCCAGGTGGCAAAATTCCTGATAGCGAGGGGACATGGATACAGCCCTCCTTCCAACAGGAGAGGCTGAGCAGCCAAAATTATATCAAATGACGCAGGCATGCATGTTGACATTTCCCTGTATTTGTTCAGAAACTTCTGTACCATGCAGAATATGTAAACTGAGCCCTGTTGGCAGGAGGGCGATTTGGCTTTGTATGGGATCATGTGAAGGATGGGAGGGGGAATACAGGGAAATGGACTAATGTTCTCTGGCCCCCTGTAACTAATCTGTGTTTTTCTACTTATATCGGGACGTGGCGGGGGGGATAGCACTGCTGCTGCAGGTGTAGTAAGATGTCTGCAGAGAAAATCCTGTTGCTTGAAAATGGAGAAGTTCTTTTCAGTTGCAGGCTGTTGAATGTGATCATCCAAATACAGTCTCAACGGTACCAGCGATTGGCTGGATGATCGCTAGCAGTCTGCACTAAATGGGACAACTCCCCATGTGTGATATGGTTCTGCTAAAGCTGAAAGTATGGCAAGGAAACCTTAATGTTTCTGGAGACCGTTTCACTGCAATCGTTGCCCCTGTGTTTTGAAAAGCCATTGCTGGCTCAAACCACCTTTGATGCCATGCTTTGGACATTCTGAAACAGGTTGCATCAAGTGAAGCAGAAGTCTAGAGTAAGAGGCTGCAAGATGCCTTACTGAATACCAGGCTATTCTCAGGACAATGGTAAGGTAACAGAAAGCAGTACTCTACGAATCAGGGTCATCTTCCTGCAAGAATCTTTATTTCTATTGACAAACATCCAACCTACTTTAGACACATAGTGAGGTGCACAGATGCCATGATGATTGACGTGGTCTGAGATATCAAAGAGCTGAATGAGGCAGGAAGATACTGGTGAGCAGGGTAGTTGCTTAAAGATCATTAAAGTGATCTGCTTGCACCTTTGTCCATTTTGTAGGTCTTGTAGAGAAGCATATGCATATGGCACCTTTGTTAGTGTTGGATGGATAAACATATCACAAATTAATTGCAAATGACAAAGTCCTAGGCTTTATGCTGCTTTTGACATTGAGCAGCTCCAAGAGTTCAAGCCACTTTAATTAAAGACCAGTCAACAACATGTCAATGCTGATGGAAGCAATGACACCGTCTCAGGCTGTGGCATCCCTCTGTGATGTCAGCTGCTGTCTGAATTTTTTTTCTCCTCTTAATTTTTTTTGGTAAATATCCCCATTTTACACACTGACTCACACTTTGTATTAATGAGAAATGTAAGGCTTTAAAAAAACAATTGCACTGTAGCCTCATTACTATGAAAAATCCATTACGTGGAAGTCATTTGTCAAAGCCAACTGTTTAGTTGCTGTAATTTACATATTTATCAAGTTTGATTGCAATGTAATGACTTTGACTTTCTTCGTTTTTCTTAACCTTTCTAACCTTTCCAAGAAGAGAGTGGGTTTTTTCTTTATGGGAAAGGGCAAAACATAATTCAGTTTACATTCACTAATAAATACACATATTAGTTTCAAATTTCAATATTTTTTTATCTTGGAAATGAGTTACACTTCCATATTTTTGCACGGAAAGGGATGTGGGACCTTATCAATCTGTGACGTTTGTGTCTACCGGGGGATCTGGCTGGCAAAGAATAGACAGCACAACACTCTGTAAATGAGATAATGAGTGTCAAGATATACAGCTAATATTGAATCTCCATAATTCTTGTGGTTGAAGGATCAGACATGCATGGGTTTCCAGCATAATCACATGATTTATTATGGATGATTACTTTCATTTGCATCTGATGCTGGGAGGTTTGTGACAGAGCACCAACTAGAAGTATTATATTCCCTTGAATACAAGGCTGGAGACCCAGGAGGCTGCTAAGGACACTGATCCGCACAAGCATCTTACACCCCAGTGAGCTGTTACAAGACAGGCAGGCAGAGGTGGCAAGAGCTTGCTGTAGCAGCTGATACTGGGAGTTGTTAAAGCTAAGCAATGTGGCACTGCTTGTTTGCAACTGGCCTCAAGTGAAGAAATCTCTTCCCCCTGCTAAGGAAAAGGCTAGAAAATATGATATAGTGGCTGCAAGAATGACAGGTGAAGAGCAGAATGCCACATCTCATCTGAGCATGGAAACTTTATAAAAAGATCGTAAGGACATGAGAATTGAGCTGATCTATGCTATACCCGCATGTAAGGGTTCATCTGAAGGGGTCAGTTAGTTCCTCTGGAATACTCTACAGCCTGAGCAAAAGCTAAAACAATGCATACAAAATTAAGGCATTTCAAAAAATATGAACACCAAGGGAAGCGGCAAGTGAGAAACAGACTGAAATTCAGCAAAAGAAATTGCTGGCTGAATACCAAGAAAAATATCCTCAGAGTGAGACAGTAGAATAGTTTTCCACAGAAGCTGGGTGCTGGCCAGGTGAGGATGGTCTAGATGAGCTACAAGGTCCTTGCCAGATCAAATGTGAAAGGGAATACAGATATTTTAGTGACTAACTTTGAGAGGCAGTGAATATCAAGCAGCAGGTGGCCAGCCACAAAGACAACCGACGTGACAAAGAGTGATCTGCTACAGAAGTGGTAGCATCCAGTTTGTCAGCCCCTTTTTCTGTCCTCTGCTGCTTCACAGCATCTCTCACTTGACATTCCTATCTTTGACGTGTCCCATCCTTTAAATAAATGATGACTGAGAGTGATCCCCTTGAGCTTCAACTTGGAGTGTGGTTTTATTAATTTATTTCTTGCTGTGCTATATTTCTCCCCCTCCATTTTTAAAGGCTCCTTTGACTTTAATTAAAATTCTCCATAGGCTTATTGCCTTCAGAGAGAGAGAGAGTGTGTGTGTGTGTATAAATTGGTTTTAACAGTTTACTGACTAGATACGTTTTTACAAAGCTTACACAGCCTTCCTGTCTGTGTGTATGCAGAAAACAAAACGTGTTTTCACGTACACACCACGTGATATTGATTGACTGCGCCTCTGAAACTTATATCTAATGATGGGACAAAAAGGAAAATTAGGATTGGTAGACACCTGTGTGCATGCAATGTTAATGGGGTGCTTACAGAGAGCTTGGAGAAGAATCATGTCTGTGAGAGGAACTGTTCTTGGTTTGATGTAAGGCAGGGGACAGATGTGGCAGCCTGGTTAGAGTGGGGGAAGGTTTTGTGTGCCCAGGTGGAATTTAAACATCTTTGCAATAATTATTTTTGCAACAGAGGGGAAAATGTCATAAGCAGCATCTGAATAAGAATGGCAGCTTGCTTAATTCTTGGCATGTAATGAGGATGGAAAGTGCCGTACCTCTGGGCATGCATCTCACCTTTTTCTTTTGAAGCCAAGGACAAGGGTGTGACAGGACTTTCTCCCGCCAGACTGTGGGATATGGGTAATAGGTCAAATATTCTTAGTACCCCTCTGTCTGAGGTTGTGTCTGTGACACCTGCTGATGCTGGAGTCATAGTCAAATGTGAGTGGAATAAGTACACCAAAGCAAAGCTGATTTAGGACTGAGACTCCTCCCAAGCCATAGACTCCCTGACATCATGTCCACGCAATTAAAATCCATGAAGCATCTATGAACCAGAGCAGAGGCCTGGCAGTGTGTCCAGGAGAGGTCACCCCAATTCTTTGTGAAAAGGGGACACTTTCCACTCCACCTTTGCCATCTCCCTTACATTAAAAAAGATCCTGTTTCTCATCCTGATTTGAAACCCATGTCTAACATTACAGTACAGAAGGATATGCTTCTGGCTGGTTTAGGGATGTGTGTGAGTGTTTCAGCCTTGACGGCAGTCTACACCTCCCATCTTGCTGAGGTATTTTGAATTTGGTGTGTAAGAACCTCTACTGAGCATCTTAATTTTCGGTACTGCATGTTCAGGTCTGAACTCTGGTTTTGGGCGAGCTGTGACTGTGAAGAGAGAGGCTGTTCACTGCTGTCTTTTTCTTGTCTTGCGGGCTGAAGGTTCTCTCCAAAAAGAGCGCTGGTGCTTCCTGGAGAGGTCAGTGTCAAATTCTGAGGAGCGCTGCTCTTCATGAATCTAATTTCAGCAGGTTGCTTTTTATTGACCAGTAGCTCAGCTAGTGAAGAACACACTGTCATAGTTCAGTAAAGGCCAAAACCTCTTGCAGAACACCTTGCACGTCTTGCCTGGGATCATTGCTTTCAAGCCAGGTCTTGTACACTGAAAGCTTTTTCTGCTTAACCCTGTCAGGTTCTGTCCTTCCTCCCAGGGAGGGTCCGATGCAGAAAAGAAATAAGAAAAACAATTTTGTGTGTCCTCTAATTAAACATGGGCTGTTCTTGCTTCTTTATAAGTAATGTTTTAGGAAGAATAAGAGAAGGGTTCATGTTGTTCAAGTCAATGTCTAAAAGGTGGAATATGGACAATGAATCTAGTGACAGTGTTGGTTGTATTGCTTCATTGCTCCTGCAGATTTGAATCTTTAGCCCAGCTGGCTGAAACCTTGGTTGCTGTTCACTTTTTTCCCCATCCCAGAGTGAGACCTGGCCCTGCCTAGAACAAGGTACCAGAGTTAGGTATCTGTCTAGCTTTGTCCACCATTTCATGACTCCCCACCTTTTTTTCAGTTCTCCTTCTGTTGTGCTTTTTGCCTGTTTCTGAAGTGAAGAATGAGGTACAGACCCACTGAGTAGAGATTTTTCTATTTACCACTTCTCAGAAAAGTCTCTCCTGATTTCTGCATGTTGTCTTGCAGCTTGTTTCTTCCTTATTATTTTATCCATTGGCCTTGAGAGGTTGGAGATGCTGGACTTGGCAGATCCTGGAGTTGCATCTCATGGCAGCTATGGATGTCCCTTACGGCACTGCCTTCCTTGGAAGGATCCACAATGAGTGCAAGGATGTGGCTCTGCATCTCGGAGAAACTAGAAGAGTTTTGAGCACAGCTGTACTGGGACTCTCAGTTCTGTTCTGAAGTACATATGGCTTTGCTCAATTTTTATACGGGAAAATCTAAGCACTGAAGTTAATCACAGGCAAATCCACAGCGAAATTGGAAAGAACAGAACAAAGGTGTCCTGGCTGCTCCTGTAACTGCTGGACTACTCTGAGTGGCTGGTAATTCCCTCTTTGCTATCTTGGCTGAAATTCTGACATAAATTATTCTCTTATCTTTCAGCCCATGCATACTTGTAGCAAACAAACATAGCCTTAGCCCTCTCCACTGGAGAGAGCTGATAGAGAATTGCTTTATAACAGGCCCTAGCAGTATCTCCGAATCCCTGGATTTTAAAGACAGACTGAAAAGATACCCATGTAACTGTAGCATTGCGGGTAGAAAATATCTTTTATGTGAATACTTTATTTCTATCGCTTTGTATAAAGTGAAGGCTACCAGGATGGTGAGCATTTCTAGAGGGATGACAGCTGTGCAAAGAGACAGCGAGGTAGATGCCAACTAGTATGGATTCCTTCCTCAAAGATGAGGCCTGCTTCCTTTGTGGCTGCAGGCAGCTCCTTAGTGTTTCTACCTTATCTTCACTGATGTGGGGTTGTGGAGCTCAGTTAAGGGCATCCTGTGGAATAGCTGAAGATCTTTATTTCTGTCACTGATTGTAACTGGGGAAGTGCTGCTACATATGTAAGTTACTGCACATCTAGCTGGTGTAAAATTTTTAGAGAAATAAATAGAACATGTTTTGGTTTATTCAGTTTGTAATTTAATGTCAACCATTGCAAGAAAAAAAAGATGAGTACTGCAGATCAGCCTTCAGGTGTTCAAACACGGATGGGTGAGTTGTGAGTTCTGACTCTGTGGAATTTAAGGAAACAGCGTTGAAAGACACTCAGGTAAAATGAAGACTTTTAGCAAATCATGGCTAGAATGTTTTTAGCTTGGTGTTTTTTCCTTTTCCCTGCAGGTAAACTTTACTTTCTTGTTCTGTATTATCTGAAGGACACAAGTATTTTCTGGGATTTTGGGAATGGATTCTGGGGTTCTGGGATTAGACATCAAATTTAACAAGATGATATATAGCTTTGAGGAGACACATTTGATGTACCACTTAGCCTCCCCATAATTTACTGCCTACCTTCAGTCTCTGGAGGGCCAGGGGTTTATCTGCACTTCAACCTGACTTTATAAATAGCAAAGCAGAAGAGGGAAAAAGAAAGAAGACTGGGGACTTACCAGCTAAACTGTTATGAAATGACGGTGATGCGGGCAGGTGACATTAAATGCTACTGTCTGCATCCTTAATTGTGAGTTGTCATCACCTTGACCATTTGAGGACGATAATGTGCTGTTCATATTCCAGATTTCTATTCTTATTCATAGGACTATATGTTCCAATGTTCAAATGTGTATGTATAATTAAAAAACAAACCCTCAGGTGTTTTGGGAGTGTTTTTTTAGTGGGGATGAGGAGGGAGGAAAGATATGAGTATACCTTGAGTGGTATTGCATGTGGTTAACTTTCCTGCCTCAAGAGTGTAGCAAGCTGACAGTATCAGAAAGCCCAAGTGGAATAATGGTTGCTTCCAAGATGTAATGAAGATTAAAAGCAAACAAGTGGGGCTGGGAGGTAAGGGGGATCTTGCTCTGTAGTTGTTTGCCATTTCTGATTTTGTAAATAGCTATGCAGTGTCATTTGGTCTGTGCTTCAGCATAATTTTTCCAGGAGATATTTCTGGCCTTTTGCTTTACAGTCAGATCTCTTTGCTGGGCTATTAGGTTGAAAATGCAGTCAAGTATTAATGTTGAAACTGTTTATGTAACCTCCCACTGCATGGAACCCCTCCAAAATACCCTGCAATTGAGGGAGGGAAGGGGAAGGAGGGATGAAAAACAAGAGCTGGATAGAAATAGTGCCTGCTCTGGGATTTAAATAGGTCAAATTAATTCAATAAATAGAAGTTAGGCTTTTGATATATGCCCATCTACTTAAACTGTCATCGAAGTTCACTTAACTGTATTACAGCAGAGAATATTGGCCATTAAAGAGACGTGAAAGACATTGTTACAGAGGACTTAAAGAGGGAAGAGCAAGTAGGAACAAAGAAATAGCCAGACAAGGAGATCATACAAGTATTACACTTTCAGATTCCTGGTGGTGCTGACAAGTGTTGATAACTCTTTCAGCATCTACCTTCAGAAGACGGAGTCCCACTTTCCTACCCTGTCCCTGTGTCTGTCCCTATAGGATGCTTGTGCATGGCATCAGCCTAATGTTCCTTTTTTTCCCTTTTCTGCTGGAATATATTTAATTTGCTCTGAACAAGAGCAAACCCAAATCCTAGGGCCTCTGAATAAGGGGGAGTATGGAGGGCGAATACAATGAATGTCTTAATCCTGTGTCACCCTGTCTTTGAGACACTGTGCTACATTAAATTGATTTTGCAAATGAAAGCCAAAAGCTAAGCAAAAGCCACCAATCTATTTTGCCTAAAGATGATTTTAGTGCTCTTTATGTTCCCTTAAATGACAAACCATTTTGTTACCTGCCTACATAAACATTTGCCTATATTAGCCCCAGAAATATTTTATTTTTATTAGCCCAAACTTTATCTTTTTATGAAGACACAGGGGCCCAATAAAATTAGTGTGCAAATATAATACCCAATTTGCATTTTTCCATGGTCAGCAGAAAAGCTGAGTAAAATCAATTTGATATTAGGTCAGCATATACATCAATAAAGCATACGTACACACAGGACCATTGTAATGGTCCCTGTAATTTCTACGCTGCCAGAGTAAAGAGATTAAATAATATTAAGTGCTCCAAAATAGCTTTGCTTTTAAGAGGAATCTAAAAAGAAAGACAGACTTTGGCATAAAATGGGCAATAAAGGATAACAGTTGCACAATCTCCAACTTTAAAACATTGTCACAGTGATCTCAGAGGCAGGCTCCCTGTTAAACAGCCCCAATTCAGCAAAGCTCTTACACCAACACTTATGCTTAAGCACATTTTTAAACACAGCAGAAGTTTGTCAACCAAATCACGGACTTAAGCACCTGACAGAGTCAGGGCCAGAACCTGAATGAACGAAACAGAACTTGAGAGGTTTGAATCCAGTTTAGAGCATTGCATGCAGAACCATTGCTGGATAGAAGGTCCATGCACAAGTGAGGCATTGGTAACAAACCCCCTCTGCGCTTCAGGTGGGACTGTCTTAACATGATGGTAGGTGAGGTGAGTCAATGAGCAATGGGAACACCGTGTAGCTGTGTTCCTCCCTGCGCAGACCCGACCTCCCATGGATTTTGCATGGGAGCCCAGATACTGCTGCCTCCCTTTCCACATAGAAGTATGTAGGAATAGTTGTCTGACTTTCAAAAGCTGTAGTCCAGTCTTTGCTCATCCCTTTGCGTACAAATGGCATCATTCGTACCTTCTGTGCCACTTAGTTTCTTTGCATGGCTCAAGCCAACTATGAGAAGACAAGAAAGAAAAGCTTTTCTTTATTTGACCTCATCAAGTCCAGCGGGACTTGGTAGTGACCAAAAATGGAATTCTTTTGCACTCTGTGTTGCTGAGATATGCACTTTTTCCCAAAATGACATTTGTGACCAGATGTAACAAAAATAAATGGAATTAGATGCTAATCTGGTCTCTTAGGAAAAGCCAGAGTACAGTAAATGTTTCTTGGATTTGATTTGCTAAAGCAGGTTAATGTGGTAGAGACTAGGCTGTCAGGACAGCAATGACATCAGTGCTTGCTTTCAACGCAGATGTTACAGTTTTGTTGCGCACAGACAAGCCAAGACAGCACAGTGAAGTGTAATGCCATAGGCTTTTTTGATTTCCTGTGTGGAGTCTCTATCTCACATGGTTTTGAATATAAAATGCTGGCAACAGCCCACCTCATACTGCAAAGTACCTGAGAAAGGAAGACAGTACGGAATTTATTTGTAATGGATACACGTATTTCATGAAAATATATGTGGGTATTTAAATCGAATGATTTTTTTGGCCCATGTTCGTAGGGTGATCAATTTCCACTTCTGCTGATGAAAAACTTCTGTTTTTCTACTGATGTAGTGAAATGTGGGAGGGGAGAAAGGCAAGATTTTCCTAGTACCTTGCCCAAACTTTGACATTCTCTGCAAAGGCGTGAAACCCACTTCTAAGTTCTCCTGATGGGTGCCAGTTAAAGGCTTTCTGAACTAGACTTCAAGGCTCTGACTTGCTCTTCCTTTTGTACTCCATCAGCCTTAGTACTAATTTGTGCAATTGTATCATCACCATACCATGGCTACGAGATCTAAAGAAACCACAAATCTGCAGTCTGTTTCTGGTCTGACATGGTAGCAGGAAAGATCCTGGACCTTGAGCAAAGTTCTACCTCAGTTCTGCTGCAGTACTTCATTTTGGTAGTGCAAATGGGATTCCATATAATTAGTATTTCTGTGTGAAATTTCTAGATACTTATTACTAAGCTACTACATAGAACTATGGTCATTTTCATGTTTTTATAGCAGCATAAAAATGAAAATGAGTGAAAATGGCGAAGTGAATTTGCTGCCTTCCCATGAAGGTTTATATTTTGATTTGACTATCTTTTTTGTAGTAGAAAAAGGGGACTGTTTCAGTTGCACTAGGGTAATATGTAACCAAGACTGGAAATCATTATTTCCCGTGTGAGAGCTGGGGGACTGTTGCCCGTGGGATTGCTCCAAGAGGCTTGCTTATACATGCTTTAGCATTAGAGGAGGAGGAACCTGAGTTGAGGGCCTAACACCACGAGTTATATTCAGACCAAGATTTGAGTTGCTTGCTTGAAGCTAGCTGGGTGTCTTTTCAGTACGACATTAGCTTGGTGTTTATCACCATTGTGGTAGCTGTAGAGCCAGAATAGATGTTGAGGTTAGTGTTGTTTATTCTGACTAGCACCTTAGATCTTCACAGCTTTGCCCAAGGTAATTCTCCTCTGCAGCAGTGTGACAGGATGGTGGTGGGTGAGTAGCAGGCTGTGAGGGCGTAACACGTAGTGGCAGATTGTTCAGGTCCCAGTTGGATTCTTCAGTCCAGGACTATATCAAAGATGATTGTAGTGGTAGCCTTCAGAGGGAAAAGAAAACATTTAGCTCAATCTTCAAGATACTTTCTGGAAGAGAAAATGAAAAAGAAACAATTCCAGAAATCTCTAAATTTCTTCCCTTGAAAAACTTTTTCATCAAATAGTTTGGTTTCTAAGATTCACTGCTGTGGCGTTTGGAAGGGTAGAAGGGGTACCACAACAGACTAGTCCTCTGCATTTCCACAACTGGCAAAATCGTGGCTAAATGGAGCGAGACTTTCTGTCATGTTGCTTAAGTGCTTTTGACATCTACTGAGCAAGGCTATACGCTTCTAATCTTTTTAATTTTGATTGATCTTTTCAATTCTGAACTACAAAGTAGGATTCATTTTCAATGTAACATTTAAAATATGAGATGGTGTTTTGTAGTTGTTGTATCCATTATTGGTTTGGTGGGTTAACCTCGGTCAGCTGCCAGATGCCTTCCCTGCTGTTCCCTCTACTACAGGACAAGGGGACAAAATAAAATGAAAAGGCTCATGGGTCAAGATAAAGATAGGATATCACTTGCCAATTACCATCGCGGGCAAAGTAGACTTGATTTGGGGCAAAATGAATTCAATTTATTGCCAAGTAGAATAGAATTGTAGAGTGAGAATCAGAGAGAAAAATTAAAACGACACATTTCCCACCCACACCCTATTTTGCCAGGATGGATTTTGCTCCCAACTCCTCTGCCTGCCCCCATGACTCTTGGTGCTGTGGATGGGTAATGGGGTTGTGGTCTGCCCAAGTCAGCTCCTCTATGCTGCTCCTTCACCTCCACACATTTCCCTCTTGTTGCTCTTTGGACTTAGGGGAGTGTTTGGAGGCGGGGATGTGTGTACACGCGCACTTGCCATTCCTTTTCTCACAGGATGTTGTGGAGACCAAGACAAGTGTGCAAGGCTGAATATATGATTTCCAAGACTACTCATGGGATGTCTGGATGGATAGGTTAGAATGTGCTGGTGCTGGCTTAGGGTTCAAGCTGGGAGCTCGGCCTGTAAATAATGCATGCCCTGCACCAGCCAGGTTCAAAGTCACCATCTCAAAATCTTAGGTGTGTTACAGTATCAAGTATGAACTAATCTTTGGTTCATCTTGGAAGCCCTTGGTGCACCTTGTCCCATAGGTTGGCTAATGGGCATCCACGTTGCCTCTTTTACCAGCATTTTTACCAGCATGTTCCCCTTTTACCAACATTTTCAGAGTGACTGAACTGTGATCAAAGACCTGCAGAACTGAAAGCTTGTCTCCCAATTTAGTTTCTTACCATATGTTTACAGAGCTTTGTACTTAAGCAGGGATTCCACTCACCAAAGCAATTCTTACCAGATTCACCCACATGTAGACCACACTACTGCATTTTGTAGGCTTTTCAAGCAGTATTAAAGATATATGCTTTTCCAAAATGGTAAGAGAAACATTTAAGAAATGTTTTTTTGCTCGTGCAGATGCACACATTCTGAAATCCAAACACTAAAAATAAAAATAACTCTTCAAAAAGTTAATGGGACACATTATCACATCAGCCCAAATACCAGAAAGAAATACACATGTGCACAGTTGCACAAGCTGTGTGTGTTACTGTTTCTGTATGAATAATGCAGGATATTGCTTAAAGAAAACGGTTTATTAAAGGTATTGCTGAGCTTGACAAACTTGAAGAAAACGTCTGCTATGTGAAGGTGTACAGCCATCTGTGCCTGTGCTCCTCTCGCACATCGTGTGCCTAGGGGGCTGGGTACTGTGGATGGGTCTGCACCTTGAGAAGCTGTGCATTCACACTCTGCAGAAAATGTACTGGGCTGGAAAGGGAGTGATGCGCTGGGGATTCTAAACCGAGGCGGAGTGAATTTGTTTGGCACTGAGTGCATGGCAGCAATTTGGTGCTCTTCCATCCGCCAAGGAACTGGGCAAGAGAGGTTCTGGTTTGCACCCAGTGCCACTTCTCCCATTGACTCCAAACAGGTTTGCACTGAGCCCTAAATTGGGAGAGTTCCCCTCAGCTCCAGAGGGGAATGAACTGACTAATGATTTTAATAACTGTTACAAAGAGTAAAGCATGAATAACCAAAATATTGTAGTTAAAAACAAACAAAACCAAACCTGCAAAAACCCTCAAACTAATCCTCTGTCCAAAAGATTTCCTAACCAAGGAGCTGTTCCAGCTCCAAACGGTAGCAGTCTTGTTGCTGAGCATAACTTCTGTGCTGAGCCACTCTCCCTTTAATGTAATGCTGTTTTGCCGAGAGAGGAGGAAAACTCCTCTCCTCTTGCAAAAGTGATCCCAGCCTCCTCCTTTTGCTCATTAAAGTTGGTTTGCTGATTTATATCCTTCCTCCTACACTACTTAATGTTAATGCAAATGATGTGGGGTGGTCATCAACTTCTAGCTGATGGTGTTGTGTTCCTTTTTGCTGCCTCCCACTTTTCTTCTGCAGACAGAATTGACCTCACCAGCTGCTATGTTTGTCAGAGACATTCTTTCTATATTTCTTTGCCTCTGGGGCTCAGAAACACCAGAGAGTGGTGAAGCTGAAGTATGAAAGAGCAAACAAATGGCTGAGTTACAGGGTGAGCAGCTGTAGGACATTTATAGAGGCTAAGGAAATGAAAGAAACCTGCTGAGATTGTCTCCTGAGATGAACCACAAATACATCGATTATTCCTGTGGTGCTGTTAGGTGTGATTTACCATTGGGGAAACTGAGCATTTCTAAGAATTCAGGAAGTTAAAAAAAATAACTTAGGTATGGTCTCAAGGACTCCCAAATATCTTTGAAATGAAAGGTCTTTTTTTTTGGGTATATATGTAATGCATTTAGCTAATAAAAAAAAATAAGGCTTGGATTTAGTTTCCAGTCTCCTTTCAGTGCATAAACTTTTTCTTTCAAAACAAAGATTTAAACTGTCTATAGTAACTGGATCCTGATGTGTTTAGTATTACCCTGCTGTGTGTGTTCATATCTAGATACGGCATCTAACTGAGGTCCCAACCTCTTATGGTCTTTAAAATTCCCAGAACCCATTTTGAAAGAGCATCATTTTTATTTCCTGTTTATTAAATGCAGTTACCACACAGAGAAAACCTCCTGCTTGGCCCACGCAGTTCATGGCTGAAGCAAGTGGCCAAAGTAGTGCGGTTTCAGTACTGGGGGATTAACCCATGTAAAGTTCAGTGTAATTGGGATCAAAGTCTCCTTTCCACCTATCTGTGAATTGAAGGGGACCTGGTACATTTTCATGCCCTTGCTGGAGAAGGTTGCTGGATTTAATCCTGGTCTTTTATCTGTACTTTATTTTTTTGAACATCTCTTTCAGTTAGGGCAGATGCAGTCCCAAGTAGTTAGGAGATTAAAAAAAACCCCACCCCAACCTCCTAAAATCCCCCAGAGCAAAGACTAATAAATGTCATTTATTAGCACTTTACCCTTGTTTGGCACTGTTAAGGCTTGTATCAAGTGTAATGTGGGGTGCAATTGTTGTGAATAGACCCCCGCTGTTCTTGTCGCCCCAGGGGGACATTTATCACAAGTAAGGGAGCAATTACAGTGCAGTTTAACTCACTATAGTAAATCTTGGTTTTTAAAAAGAGAGCTAACTTTGTTGTTGCGGATTTGGCTGCATGTCATTAGTTTTGCAGCCCTCGTGCAGTCTGCTGTATGGCCTGGTATGGAGACCCAGTGACGCTGCCTCCTTTAATTATAGATTGTGCTTATTTATAATGTATGTCCAATTTTAATAAGAGGATGTGCTTTAATATTAATGGCCCTTTATGTCCTGCATATGGGACTCGGTTTGAGGATTTTTATCTCTCTTTTTCTCCCACTCTGTCCCCTGCCCACCCCCTTTTACTGCAGCTAACCTGCGTCCAGGGGCTGAACAGAAAGTGGTGTTCATCACTGCGCGAGTCCACCCTGGGGAAACACCATCTTCCTTCGTCTGCCAAGGTGAGTGTCTGCATGAAGATGGCAGATCTGATGAGATCTGATCTCCTGTCGTGCCCATGTTGGGTTTGCATAGCTTTGCGTCTCATAGCAGGCTGAGTTCGCGCGACAGTTTTTTCCACAGTGAGGATATTAGCAGAATCTCTCTTCTCTGCCCAGCTACCTGTCTTCTTGGAGGTAATAAGAATATACTACCTCTGAGTCTTGTGAACGTTTGCTGAACTTCGTCAGAATTGAACAGTGGGCTCTGCAGCTGTTCGGGAAGAATTGACAGTCGCACTCGTGTATATGCAATGCAATCATGTAAGGCTTCTTTCCTTAGGAAAATAGGCTGAAAAAGCTCTGGGAGTGGTTCTCTGTTAAGTGCTTATATTTTCTTGCTGTCTACCATCTTCAGCTTCTTTTTCACCACAAAGCAGTGACCCTAGTTCTCCAGTTTAATTCTAAGAGGCTTCTATTTGTCTGAAGCTGCTACTCTGAGGAGCACAGCTCCCAGTGGCTGACAGCTGTTCCCTGCACAAAGCATTCCTGCTAAAAATAGAAAGCAAATTGCCCAGCTCGTGTTTGTAAAGACTTGTAAATCTCAGGCTTGTGGGTACAAATAAACAATCCTGGCGTGTGTTCGTGTAGCTTCGTTGTATGGGTCTGAAATATTGTACTTATGGTATGTGACTTTCTGCGGGGGTAAATTGTTAATGGTGTAAGTCAATGTAACTTCCCCAACACTGAGGAAATATGCCAATTTACTACATCAGCTTGGAACCAATGAGTTACATCAATCAAGCATATGCAGTGTTTGTTAAGTTGGCTGCTTGTAATGCCACAGATTGGCTTGCCACTAGCCCTGTTGGTACCTAAAGACCTCGGTGGGAAAGGTCTGGCATAGTTTCACACTCTTCTCTGTGTGCTCTTCATCCTGGCAAGGTCCTGAGTCTGGCATCTCTCCAAGGCAAAAGGTCAACAGCTGTCACTGCTGCTGTCCTCGCCCGATGGGCTAGCAGGACACTGGGCCTTTTCCTCATGGCCCCTGGAGCAGCAAAGGTAAAACCCTTCCTTTAATAAAGTGGTGCTTCAGACTGAGAGCAGGAAAACTCAGTGAGTTTCCCATCTCCTGTGGTGGCATAGTCAGCGCAGGGCATTATAGTACACATAATGTTTGTTAATGAATATGGATTTTTAATTGGATGCTTTGATTTTGTGACTGCTGTTGTAGCCCTGTGAAATGAGGGCTGAGGTATGCTACTGAGGTGGTACTTTATAAACGCTGTTATTTTATTTTGATAATGGAAAGTTTATTCAAAAAGAGAAAAAAGGGAACGTGAAAAAGCAGGTGGCTTGCTTAGCCTGATGAAACAACCGGATGGAAGTCATGCTCTGATTGTCTCAGAGAAAATTCATGTTTTGTAGGAAAAATTAAAATAAAACGTGGAGGGGGGGGAAGGAAATAAGAAAACGAAAAAAGAGGGGTCAGTCTTGGAGAAGCACATCAGAAACTTGCTGTGACTGCAGTTATGATGCACGCTTGACTCACTTGGAAACGCATGGATGTGAAGGCACTGAACTCTGCTGTGCATTGAGCCATTCTGCCCAGTGCAGATGAAGCTGCCTTGTGTGTATAATTAGTGTCAAAACAAGCAGAAATAGCAAACATTTCAAGGCCATTGCTGTGCTGTTTCTAGTATTGCCAAATGTGAAATTGGGTGCGTGCTCTATCTTTGGAAACTTTTGTGTGGGCGAGTCAATAGAAGGGATAAAAAGGATCCCTTCGAGTCAACTGAGGGCACAATGAGGAGTTTTATTTCTGGACTCTTGGGAAGAACTTGGCAAAGTTATGTGTTGCAGATTTAATATCCAAATGCCAGTCCAGTGCATATGGAACATGTCAGGATTCATTTTTTTGGTAGAGAGATTTCTTCTTGAATGTTTGATTATGCTCACCACCTGAAGTATAAAGATATGGAAGTTAATCCCAAAGATTCCCCAGGTGCAAGCAGCATCTCTTATATGGAAGAGCAGAATTGTGACTGACAAGGCCTGGAGTATTAGTCCATGGGGAACAGACAATGAGTTACAAGCCTTTTTTTTTTTGCTTCTCATTTTTTCTTGGGTTTCACACCGTTCAGGCTCTGTCTTCCTCTTTAAAGCTTTAACCTCGTAACTAACTTCTTTACTCATTTTTCTACCTGTCTTTGAGCTAACCAGGTCTCCTTCTGCCCTCTTGGCCTGCTCTTTGCTAAGGATATATAGCTATGTGTAGTCCAAACACAAGCTTCCTGGGGCCTGACAGAAGCTCCCTATTAATCTTCCAGTTTTTTTTGATTAGGCAAGATACCCTGATGAGAAGCAAGTTGTCTAGCCTTGATACAGCACCAAGTATATCCTGATGTCTGTTGGTCCTTTGTCATTCGCTTTACCCGCAGATTAAATCTAAGCAAGGATCTTTGTGTTCCTGTGGGAAAAGACCATAAGGTCATCTCTTCATTCAGAGCTGTATTGTTTCTGTGTCATCCTTCTTCATATTCTGTTATGAAAAATCCACTGAAAACTGAATCTTGGATACAAATACCCCATACTCCTACAGATGTACAAGGATTGTAAACTTGGATACTCATCTCTGTCTCCTTACAGCTGTGGAGTGCTTGCAGCAGTAGCCAGATCTCCTTAGAATCATTAGGAACCTCATCCAGCGTTTAAAAGCAAGTGCTATATTTCACACATGGTGCAGCTGCCGAGCTGTAGCTCACTTCCTTAGAAGGCAGACAAAACCCCAGAGGACCTCTTCGTAACGATGGAATAAGAACCTTTTATTTCTGTTTTGGTCTTCAAAGAGTTATTACGATGCTTCAGGTTAGCCTTTTTAGGAAGCTTTCCTGGTAATTCTTAACTGCTTGTTATGAAGTTCAGGGACAGAGATGGAGAGTTAGTCACCAGAGAGTGTATTTGCATGAGTACCCTTTACGTCCAAAGGTAGGATGGTGTTCTCCTCCTTAGGCTGTGACAGTCACAGAATCACAGAATAGTGGGGGTTGGAAGGGCCCTCTGTGGGTCATCTAGCCCACCCCCCCTGCCGAAGCAGGGTCACCTGCAGTAGGCTGCACAGGATCTTG
>Ga0181612_120863_pt1 | contig 19341 bp, 15 predicted proteins | sample HoacroProtozoa21_FD_119630 | JGI IMG/M metagenome (GOLD analysis project Ga0181612, IMG submission 119630) | Hoatzin crop microbial communities from Cojedes, Venezuel. Combined Assembly of Gp0051906, Gp0051904, Gp0051908 | reverse complement strand
TGAAGATCAAAAGAGCTTCTGCATGTAAGGTCTGCTTTAGGCCATGTTATCAATACCACACAACATCAACTATTTTGACTAAGACGGATACTGAAATCAATTATTGCCAAACGAGAACATGAAAGCTTGAAATTGTGCCTCTATGTTTACAACACAGAACTTCTAAGGGATATTATGAAACACCATACACTAACAATGGTCCCTAACCAATAATTAACAGATACCCAAAGAAGTAAAATGTCTTGGTGAACTATACCCAGGTGTTGGGTTTTTTTTTGTCATTCAACCTTCGTATGTAGGAGAGTGACAGGTGTAGAAACAAACAGGAAGAAAACGCTCAGTTCTGACCCAACAGTGCTTTCAGTTTTGTCTCTTGCACACACACACCCCGACCACTCAAGACACGTGAAATACATTTTTAACCAGGAATCAGGTAACAAGTACCAAAAAAAATTTTTGGTGTGTAAGTGCTCGGCCTTGGAGCCACTCGTAGGGAATATGGCTCCATACAGTACTAAGGTTTGCAAGCTTACTGCTATTTTTAAACTTGCAGTTGTTATATTCCTTGTATTTATAGGCCTGAGAAAAGTAACATTGCTCCAGGCTAAGCGTGCCTGGGACAAGCTCCCATTAAGAACTCCTGGTACAGTCTAAACAACATCTCTAGAACATGTAGTACCCTCCTTTAGCCCAGTTCATACATAGCTTCTGATACAACTGTTAAATACCAGTTTACTTGCTTCCTTAAGAATGCCTAAAAAGGTGAGTTATTTTCAAAATTAGTATAAAGTTAAAAGAAACTCAAACTAGCTACAATCTATTCAACTCAAACACAGCACCGCCAGAAGTTTCACACACACTATTTGCTGTTTCATGTTGGTTTTCCTTTCACTCTTTAAGGCAGTGGTTTCCACAGGTCAGTTTAGAGAACATAACGAAGGATGATCCATGGCAATTCATGTTGCAACTCCATTTTTAATTTGGGGGACTACTCCCCAACCATTCATGGTTTTGTTCAGGGCTCCAGAGTTCAGAGATCGAGTTGACAGGCTCTGTTCTGGCAAAGAATACAGCTGGCACCTTTTTCATCAGGACCTCGTTCTCAGTTATGAGATGGTTCAAATTGGTGGGTTTTTTTTGTTGTTTTGAATTAGCCTGTTATTCAAAGGTCATCAAGTTGGCAGGAACCTGGAAACAAAAATATAAATGATAGCAGGTCTTACTTTGGGTGGCAGCTACTTACATTCCACTGCTTCACAGACTAGCCACCTGTTTAAACGCGCATCGTTAATGCTCATTCCGTCTCAAAATGAGGGAAGGAGGGAATGCAACTATCACTCTGCAGTACAAGTATACTTAGAGCTGTAGAAAACCCAGGTATAACCAAAATATTCAACTGCTGCGTGGTTTATAATTTTATTACATGGCCTTAGATCTTACTAATTTTGATGACATTTAAGATTTAAGCTGTCAGCAAAACCACCTTAACACGATAAATCTCAGCATCGAACTGCACAAGCAGAACCTTCTCACTCGAGTCCCAGCTAGAGAATTCTTGGCACACAGTTCAGTGATTGATGTAGGCCCTCTAGTATTTTTAAGACTAATTTAACAAAATGGGGCATAAATACTTGACTAGGCTTTTCCCATAGGAAACCTGAATGCCTGCTGCAGACATCGCTCCCTTTCATGAAGATTAAAGCTAGTTTGCATTACATTAGTTTGCATCCCCATTTTCTCCCCATCAGGAATTTGCCTGACAGCAACACCTCTTGTTTACTGAGGTTATTAAAGAGCCACCACGCTCCTGATGACTGTCAATATATACCCAGGTTGCTCAGACTTGAAGCAAGCATTTCTTGCTTTGCATTTACCATTTACCTGTAGAACCAAGAATGACCAACTGGGCTAAAGCTCCACCATTAAAATTAAAAATTACTTCTATTAAAATAATTCCCAGTATTATTCAGCTGGGTAGGTGTCTATATTCTATCGGAAGCACGTTTACACATTCAGTCTTTCTTAGCCAGTCATACTGTTAACAAGCAAACAAGATCTTCCATTTTAAACAGTACCATAAAGGCATCTCTTGAGGGAAAGCACTGTTCAGGAATCAAATCACAATCAAGAGAAAAATGTTACAAGATATTTTTTTTTTTTACTCATTTAGTAACCCAACCTTTGTAACCTAATGTTTGTCTGAAGCACTGCTTCTATGGGAGCAACTATGCTGCAAGAACCCATATCGTACCACTACACAACATGCCAGAAAACAGAAAATAGGCAACAAATTATGGTAGCAGGGGTTTTGGCCTTTTAGTGGGAGGTTGTTTTCACTAATCCTTCCCTCTTTTTTTTCCTCTTAAAATCTCCTACACTTATCTTCACTTTGCTGTCATATTTTCCACAGGAGGCTGCGCCAAGATCCTGAAGCCTGCTGCTTTTGCACAAGCTAGGGGCTGAATGCTTTAAACAAGTTTGTATTAAACAGTATTGTTAAGCCTTGTGGAATAAAACCTGTCCTCAGAGGGCAGTTTTCAGGCTTGCCTGGAAGTCACCCCTGTCTTACAAACTCTTGCCACTATTTGCTACTATTCCCACATTCTCCAGCCAGGAACACAATTTCCTCTCCTTTACACAGTCTCAAATACTTTCAAGGGAGCTTCTGCAACCCTCCTTACTCCTTAGGTTTCTCTAAGAAGCAAAACTGAACAAGAAAGCACAGAGGCATCTGGAAAGGTCCTTTTCTTTCTCCTTGAAATTCAGCAGTACTTTTGCTCTGGGAATTCCATAAACAAGTGTGCAAAGGCAAAGGGAGATTTCAGGAAGACAAACTGGAAAGGATTTTGCTGATGAAAAAGGTCAGTAGGGATTTGTACGGGAACAGAATTTAATATGGGTTGGAGTAGTCTTATCTTCCTGTTTGATTCACAGAAAATTCTGCTTTTGCTTTTGAACTCTGCCAAACATACCCAGGATTAAACTATTTTAAAAATACATTTTAGAAATACAAACAACAGAAAACATGCATGCCAAAGACCTGACAAAATGGCACTACAGGAGAGTCATCTGGAATTGATATCAAATGCTACACTTTACAGCTTTTTATATAACTGTAAAATAGCCTTTTAAAAACGGACAATGACAAAAATCCTGCCACTCAGACAGGTATTTTAGAGCATTCCTGCCATTTTCCCAATTGCTTTGAATCAACCTCAAGATAGCCCCAAATCTTTCTTCATCACCACAGAAGCTCTGAGGACTTGTTTACAAAGGGACAAACAGGAAAGCTAACGCAAATCAATAAGCACATGAGATTGATGTACAGGCTGCTGTGAGTAGACTGCTCTTCATACAAAGCCACCAGTTACAGCTCTGACATCTTGAAGATCTATCAGTTCTGAGCTCTGAACAGTTCATCTTCCTTTTCAACACCTTGCTCTCACCTGTTGTCTGTTGCTTTGGCAGGCAGCACTCAGGTGTTTAAACCAGAGCATCGCATTCATTCTGTTTCCAGCTTGAAATTTATATGAATTTCCTAAGTGAGAAAGGTAGAGAAAAAGAAACACAAAAATTACTATACATTCAAATCCTACCCATACTCAAATAACTCTGAATTAAAACATTACGAAAAGATTTAATAGCAGAAGGTTCATACAGCTTTACACTCTGGCATAGGTGCAACTGAATTGTTTGACCTAGTGCAAGAGAAGTTTCAGCTTGCCTGTCTTTGTTTCCAACACTCTAGATTTCAGCTAACACCAGTGTCAACTAGGAAAGAACAAAACATTTCTCGGAATCAAACAACAAAAATGTTTTTGTTCATTGCCATTATTGCGATTTGTTTATAATACCATTTCATCATTTTTTAATGAAGTGCAAGACAGCACTGAAATGCACTCCAGAAAGCTACACTTGAAAAATATTTAAAAATTGTTCCCAAATGTATCAATGTATTTCAGACTAGTATCTTCAGTGTCTGGTGTTGTACAGTGCTTGCTTAGGTTCATGAAGGCCAAATATTACAAAAACATTTCAGGTTGCTGTCGCTGAATTGAAGCTGACAAGCATTCGTAATTTACACCACAGATCATCAGGTGCTAGAACAGATGCTCAGAAATAAAAGGTACTAGGACTTGAAGTAGACAAAGCCATAAATAATGTTAAGCTGCTTTATCAGAACTTCTAATCATGCTCTTTCTGCATAGTTTGAAGTGCTATGGAAAAGTAACAATTTCTTCACAGTTTAAACTGCAACCAGGGCTCTATGCTGCACTAACGGAAACCAAGGCTTCTCTGTGAGCCAGTCAAGATCTCGTAGGGGGATTTTTCCTGGTAACAGTGCTACATTTGAACAGATGGTTTGGTTTGGGTTTTGGTTCTTATTTGGAGAGGGGACTGGTCAAGCACCTAGCGTTAGCTGAATATTGAATTTTGTTACTTACATTTTCACAAATGTGAAAACGCCTCTCAGTGGTCTAAATACAGTTTAAGAGAATGCAAACGAATACTTCCAATAAAAATCAAAAGAGGAGTTCAGAGAGTTCTTAGAACTTAATGAAGACTCTAAGGCTTCTCCACACAGAATTGTTCCCATAGCATTCTAAAGGCAAACGTGACATGCTGGAGAGCAGCTGAGTAAGTGAAAGGGAACATCCTTCCAATTTCATTTAGTTGCTTATGAATACCTCAAAGCAAATGTTTATTCTGGGAATCACTACGCTCCTGGTGCTAGCACTGCTTACCCTTCTCAGAATCCGTCAATAAGAAGAGATCTGGATGCTCAGGGTCATCTGCCATCATCACCATCCAGCCCACCACTGACACATTCTTACTCGGCGTGGATTTGAACTGAAAATACAAGCCAAGATGTAAACAAAGTAAAACAAGACGCTTCAGCAGTGGCACAGAGCAAGTGTTCAAAAGGACAGTTCCTCGCAGTGACGCTGCTAAACACACAGAGTAACTTCAAAGGAAACATAGCACTTCATAAAATTAAGAAAGTTTGTATGGAATTAGTGAAAACAGAACTTGCCACAATGAATGATACTCAAAACTAAAAAGGAGTGTCACAATACCCCCAAATGTGTCAACAGACACCTAAACGGCACTGTATGAGTACAACAGCATTCCTAACCATATTACTGCACATGTATACGTATACCATAGCTCAAGAAAAAGCGCATTAACAAATGCAAAGCTAATCCCTCCATTGCTAACAAACAGAATTAAACTTGTCTGTGCCATAATTACTCAAAGTTAACATGCATTAATATAAATCTGTAACTACACACAGTATGAGTCCTGTGGACAAGATAACACAACTGTGTAATTAAATATTATGACCTGATGAACGAAGTGGATCAAAAGAGAGTATAGATTCAACAAACAAGTGTGCAGAACCCATATACTAATTTATTGACAAGATGTTCAAAATGACAGGGATTTCCTGTTTGAGCTGTTACACACTGACATGTAACTTAGGCCTTTTCTAAGCACAATACCTGTCTGCTACACTCTCCCCTCTCCTGGCAGCTCCTTAGTTCCACTCTCCTTTTCAGTCACCTGGCCAGTGTTATTTTCTACTTCTCGGGCTCCTCCTCTCAGTTCCAGGGTACTTGCCCACCATATCCAACTCATTTCCAAACCAGAAGCTTCCTTCTCCCTAGTCTCCTTGCTTATCTGTTAGCAGATGCTCACAATTCACCCCTCATTACCTGCTCAGGCAGTCCCATTCACTCCCTAATAACTAATTCATTCAGCTTCTCTCAAGCCTGTAGTTTCCAGTTCTCCTCTTCCTACATTCACGCACCCAACAGAGTCTTCTCACCAAACCTAGCACTCTTACCCTCTGCACTGCTTCACCTCACTTCTCTGCCCAGCAGGTCCAACTCTGCTATACCTTCTACCTATGTCTTCCTCCTGCCTTATGAAATCCCTATTCTAACCTCTTTATTAGCACAGTAATTTTGACCTCTCTAATTACACTGCTAGAAACCACAAAGCTAAAACAATCTTGGGGACATTTGAAGTCATTAAAATGAATTTATAGTTATAGAATACTTCTATTCTTCATACTAATGCCACATAGCAGATATACAACATTAAGCATCAAATGTCTTTTGTATAATTTTAGAAATATTGCTTTACCATTACAGATCTAGAAATCTGGTTCAGCAAAAGGAACCATCACTAAGTTTCAGGGTATCACAAGGGAAGTAAGAATTTATAAGAATATTCCCTATAGGAAATACAGTAACTTTATAAATAAAATTCCACTGCAAGTCTGGTATCAGTTATTCTATGCCTCACAGTAACTAGAGACCTTGAACGCCCAGGTAAGTGTACTCGTGCAACAGGCTTCATTTTAAACCTTGGTTTAAAACACATTAAAACTTCAAATAAACAAATGTTAGACCAACACAAAAAGTATTTTCACCAAGTTCAAAACAACAGCCCAGTCTCTCTGTATCTTATAAACTTTTGAATGCATCATCTGTGTACTGCCCTCTTCACGTCGCTATAGCTACACTTGCAGGAACCATTCCATCACAAGTTCCTACCAGTCATGTTCAGCTGACATTCGCATAACGTCAGTGGAAATACAAAAGCTTGGAAACTTTGAAGAGATGCCTGTACAGATAGCTTAAGCATAGAAGCAATGATGACTGTTCTTAGGAAAGACCTGCCTGCCAAACTTCAAAATGGATGCCCTTTTTTGCTATTACTATGGATAAATACGTGGGAAAAGGCCACTCATAAAACCTGTAGAACCACATACACTGGAGTTAAGCAACTCTACTGCCTTTGGGATGTGGACAGATTTGGTAACACCTCATAAGAGGAACCAAATTATAAAGTTGTATCAAACAACATTTCATTATAGTGAGGGTTGGATAATGTAACTTCTTCCCAAATAGAACCTAAAATTTCTTTGAAGATTCCAGTCAGTAAATGAAGAATGTTAAGGAATTTTATCTGAAAGAAGGAATAAAGACACGGAAAGGGAGTAAGATAAAGATATAGCTCATGAGTTCTTTAAAAAAAAAAAGTATATATTCAGGACTCGTTATGGACCCACTGAAGACACTGCCTCAAAAAATAAGATGACATAATTTACAGTTAAAAGGGATCTGCAAAATGCAAAATTCCAAGTAGTCCTACCAAGCACTAAAAGGTCATTTTCAGAGAGGTGGAAATTTGAGTCACAAAGTGGTTTTAATAGGATACAGATGGACACTGCACCTCCTGAACTGCGCTCGTTTCTGGAGTCTCATGAAAATGGTGCATCTGTACTTTCCTGTCTTGGTTATATGTCATAGCAGTATGTATGCGTGGTAATTTCACATATTGTAATAAAAACTGCTAGAGCTCACTTGGTTTTTCATTTTATTCAAAACAATTATTTAATCGTGGTACTTCTCCAAAAAAGTAAAAAGCTCCACACAAGGCAAGTGTTTCCTGCCAGCATCAATCCATCATCACCTGAAACACACGTCAGTTTTTCACCCCTTGACGCAGCTGGATTTGTATTCCATGTTTACACAGTTCCCAGGGCAGTTCATTCTCCACCGATGCACAGAGCCTTGCTAACAGCAAGTCTGCTTTGTTTACATGAAGGGAATGAAAGCTTCATTGTCATTTAATGTTCCTGGTTCCGCTTTGCTTTTTTTTTTTACATGGGCCACTCTTATTAATACACATAGAAAACTACACAGCTCTGGTGCTAGGCTGCACATAACTCATTTTTGTTGTTGTTCTGAGCTCCAAGGCATTTATACATAAATCTTTGAATCAAAAACTCTGAATTAATCTGTGAACAGACTTTTCATTCCAACCTTTCAGCACCCATAAATCTCCTCCTCCTCATCTCTTGTTGAGATTGTACAGCTTTTAATATTCAAATAATTTTCTTGGTGGCTGAAAATACTTCCTAGAATGACAGCATTCTTTGTCAGGGTATTTCAATGACAGTGCCTGAGCTACAACTACCAAGTTTTCCAGAGTGCCAGTACATGAATCTAATTCTGAATATAATGTGCAATGGAAGGCTTGGAATGAACAAGGGTTCATGCTCGAGCATAAAGCCTCAAAAAGTCTCTGTTGCTTTTCCAAGTACCTACAAACATGGAAAAATCTCTCATGCATGCTATGTTGTCACACAAATTGGCACGATTCTTCCAGTCCAATCACTATAAACAGTTTTTTTATGAGCATATTCACATTTTTCAGGGCGAATGCTTTCTTTAAGACTCATTTTAAGTTGGCTATTTTTACTATTGTCCCTTTCCAAAGGTGCACAAGTGCTATAGCTTTATCACATAAACTTGTATTGGGGTATTATTTCAGCATATGAGATAAAACCTTAAGCATTCTACACACATTCCTCTCAGATTCTCCAGTAACACATCTCTGGGCTCTGAAGTTCACATGCTCATTATAGACAATTTTCCATTACTGTGGCAATAAACCTGTTCACTATCTAAAATGAAAAACTCATTATATTTCATAGTCTTTCTCAGGAGATGCAGCACAAGAAAGTTTGTCACATCCAGGCATCTACAGCACCCTCTTCCTTCGGACTAGATTCTATATACACTATACTGGATGCACTCCTTTGTCTTTGACCATAGGCATGACAAGAAGAGCTGGCTTGCCCATGTCTAAAATGGATGGGGTTTCTTGCCCTTTTTGCTGGATTACACTGGGATTTCTATGAGGTAATTTTCCAAAGAGGTTGGCTGTTATAAGCCTGGAAGAGCTTTGAGTGTTGGTGCATTCCAAGTCCTCAGTCTCAGCTGCCTGAAGCAACAGGAGCAGCAGAACAGTCAAAAGCATGCCTGTAATCAAAACACATTTACCATGAGAGCTCTAGCCAGGAAACTTTATATAGCAGACTGACTTTTTTGTTGCCAGTGTTCCTTTCCATGTCAGAGACCTTGAAAAAGGAAGCTGAAAAGACAGATGTTTACGTGGCTCCAGAAGATACTTCGAATGTTTCACCTAGGTAAATCTCAAATGTATCAATCTTTGAAAAAGAAACCTGCTTCAAAGTAGACAGCATCATCTTTTTTATCCATTTAATCTGGACAGTAAGAAAACAAAACCTAGATTTAGCCTCAAATCTCTATTTTGCAGAACAGACCTCTTAGGAGTATCACTGGACAGTATTTGTGCAGCGAACATACTCATGCACTAGCTTTCTACAGACGGTTGACCATCTACAGTTTATTCTCTCTTGATTAACTTTCCTTCCGAAAATGAAACCAAATGTGAATTGAAGCACGACACTTGACAAGTCATCTTCACAGACTCCAGAACAAAAGCTGAGGCTTTGTACAATAACCCTGTAGTGAAACGGATGGAAGTCTAAGCCATCAGTAGCCAGGCTAGCAGTGCAAGACAACTGAACAAAGTTACTGACCACCTACTATTAGGTTGTTTAATAAACTGGAGCCTCTCTCTAATCCCCCAATCATAGTCTCCCACAGATACCAGGTTATTTTCCACCTTAATTTCAGCATGAAGATTATACTCTGTGTTATAACCACCGTCGGAGCAAAAGTATGTGTGCATTCACTGTGAACTATTTGTTTAAATAAAAGACAATCCAAACCGTAGCTAATAGGTATTACATTATTTTAACTGTGACTGCACCTGGGAAACCAAATCAGAGACCGGAGCTTCATAACATGCTTTGTACCCATAAACAGAACAAAATATGTTCACTGCCATAAGAAGCTAAAAGCAAGACATCAGCTGTGCGCAGACAAATCCAAGGTTGTGCTGGATAGTTCAGTCCAATTTCATAGAGCCAGCTGTTAAAAAATAAATCTCCTCCAGCAGTCATCGCTTTTTACTACTGCTCCTCCACCTCCCTTTCCTGTGAACTGCATTGCTCAAACTCCGCTCAGTATTTGCAAGCCATAATGCCGGCAGGCTTCTGATGCGTAGTCCTGTCAGCATTACAGACTTAAATGTCTCCTAGCCTCTATCTGCAAACTATTATTGGTCTGCTGGCACATCCTTGGCCAAATAAACACAAGAACATAAAGATACAAGACGGATTTTAGCTGCTTAGGCATTGGTCTCTGTTCACTAGTAGTTTAGCTGTAGGTACCACAACACATCAGTGACTTGGGGAATCTTAAAAAGTCAATTCAATAGGTTCAGAAAAATCACTTTTGAAAGAGTATTCTAAACAGATATGACTGCATTTGAAGACAAAAGTAAATGCTTTTGCAGTGACAGAGATTCAAGAGGATCAGATACCAGACTTGAATGTTTGTTACCTTTTTAGTTCATTTACTTTTCCTAAAGAAATGGCAAGACCATTTAAATGATTAAAATTGCTATTCTGAAGGAAACATTAAAGCAAATGGACCACATAAAAATTCAATATACTTAATTTCCAAACAATAAAATTACCAGCTACGCAATTTTTCCAATTCTCTAAACCTGTATGTTATTTCGATTGTTTTAAAATATTTACAGACAATACTGAAAAAGCTTCTGATTGAATAGGTACAAGCATGGTAAAGTCTTCCATCATTCAGTACTTTGACAGAGAGTGGACAACAATGACTTAAAGGCATATTCTGCTCTTAAAAGAAAACAAAATGCAATTTTGGCATAATGCCTAAAGGCATCACATCAGTAACAGGAGCACAAGGTCTGACATTACAAAAAATTTCTTTCCCATTTCTCAGCGTTTCCAGAAAAAACAAGCAACTAACTGCAAGTGACATAATGCCAGCACTCTTGGTTCTTTCTTTTGCTTTAATACTTTGCATTTCTGCTTATAACAATTTACAAGTCTGCTCTTTCCTACTACCTTTACTGAAGGAGTCTGTCTCATTAGTAAGGTTTTCACTGATACCAGAGACAAATGCACCCAAACATACAGGCTTCTCTCTAGACACATGCCGGAGACCGGGCGCTCGGCTAACAGGCCTTTGGTCTGGGCTAGTATTAACTGGCAAGACAAATTGGGTAGGATCAGTTTCTATTTCACCTAAGCAATCCAAGCTGGTGGGGTGGGGCAGATGAATGATGGCAAAGAAACTATGCAAGTATTTCTACAAGTAAATAGCTATTATTAAACTACTTGGAGTATTAGAATACTGTTTCCTAATGAACAAGCGGAAAATACTCAATTTTGCAACATCGCACACAAACCTTCCACACAGAAAATTCAAACACCCAGGAGTCTACTAGTCAGAAATCTTAAGCTTCAAATCTCTACCCTCTGAACATAAAAATGTTAGGATAAGAAAACAGTATTTTGTACCAAAAAGACATGAGATAGTCCCCTTAAAAGGATTCTAGGAGCACAGCTCAGTTTGTAAAATTACATAAGCTTCAGGCAAAGCAAATGTGCTCCAGTGACAGTTGTCATAAATTAAACTGAAACACTGGCCAAGGCAACTATAAGTAATCGTTCCGAGTAGCAACCCAAGTATCTTGAATTTTACCAAGTTTCTTAAGAGAATCTCTGGCAGCATCCTCTTCCATTGTAATTAACCAGTGAAAACAGGAACTACGCACATCATAACATCCCCGGACCATCAGCAGAAAATCCTTTTACTACTGCTCCACATAAGCAAAGTACTTTTAGCTCCTTTCAAATGAAGTTGCAGCGTGTAAAAGGAAAGCCAGCATCATGAGCTATGTTAGCTCTGTGTAACATATGAAGTCTTTTGTACTCCACTGTAGTTAACAGACTACAGCATTAGACAGAAAAAGAGTAGTCTAATTTTACCACAGATATGTGACCAGTACATGTTTAATGTCACATGTAGTAACTTCTCAGTCTTTCCACATCAATGCTTGTTTGGATTTCAAGTAGCAACAAACTGCTGCAAGACTCAAGAGATCATCAAAAGATACGACTTCTGCCTTAGAAAAGCAGACAGACTCAATGACATAGTTCCCTTCCTCACAGATCAACAAATTCAAGGAGACCCATGGCATATGCAAAGCAGATGTCCTTGGCGTAGCATATAAACGTGAAATATTTCCATTAGGGTATATCCATATGAGGTGACTGGCTGACTGGAAGACAGGATAATGCCGACTAGAAATCACGCAAGTCCTGAACTACTCTCAGTGTTTACATCAGGAAATCACATTTTAATTTTGGCAGATGATACTGGAATACGCCTGGTTTACATACATGTTTTCTCTCTGTAGCCTTCAGAGATTTTGCAGCGTAGTAAAAGAGCTGGGTTCCACACAGTGCTACCCAGTATTTTGTCCAAGATGCTACCTAGAGAGAAGAGAGGAAAAAAACAGAAGTGAAATGTTTCACAATACTGCGCTTTATAAAATAGCAGGCATGGCGCTGTCATGTTCTTGCAGGATGAACTGTCCAGCCAAACCATCAGCGATGTTTCCAAGACTGTTTCTAGTTAGTTGTGTAGGCCTATAAACGCATTAAAAATCTAGAAAGCAGAAAGAACATGTGCCTTTTCTCACTGATCTGAGAAAATTTTTCTGCATCTTACTCTACTTTCTGCAACTCTTCTTGAACAATTCATTAAGAGTACACACTTGTCCCTTTTCTTCTCCATCTTACTTACTGCCATAAGATATCTCCTATTGCCATGAATACATAATTTGATCTATGATCCACAATCAAGTATTTGCAATGCAAATGCCACGGGTTATTATTATCTATTGATACAATTGTTAGGATCCACCTGCCATTCAGCAACACAAAACGTGCTCTCCTCTTTAAAAAGTAACAGTAACTCTAAGAAATTTTATGTAGCATTACACTTTTCTACTCCCCAGATTATGGGTATAGCCTTCTAAACAGAATAAATCCACTAAGTAGAAGAATGCAAATACTAGAAGTGACCCTAAACCAGCAAGGCAAAAGAGATCTCAGACACCTGAAGTAGTTGCAAAAGGCTATTTTATTGTATTTATAATTGGGTAAAGGAAGAAAGTGAGAGAATGAATTCAAAATCTTACTGTAGGTTTTTTGCCTTCCTTCAACAAAGTCTTCCTCCTGAGTACACCTTGAATAGTAACTGCTCCTGGATACAAATGAACAGCCAAATCTTCAGATTCTAGGGAGCTGAAAGGAGCATGTGAAGACTTGCGTGAAAAAACATTTTTCCTAAAGTAGTTTTCCAGTCATTACCACAAACTAATGCAAGCATATGTATTTTAATTTAGAAATACCAACTTGTTATTTATTGGACTTCATTGTGGAAAAAGACTTTGGCTGTTATAAGGAATTGCTGTTGTGGAATTTACACTCACAAAAATCATCAGAAAAATTAATTAGCCAAGCAGGTAATCCTTAATTAAAAAAAATAAAACTCAAGACAACTGAAATACAAGAACAATTAATTCTAAAAAGCAAACATTTGAAGTACATTCATACTGTTGCTGTATGTGTTAAAATTTCTCCTTCAGCCCTTGCAAGAAAGATTTGAGTATTTTTGGTTAGAAACACTGGAATTATTAGCACATCAAAAACGAAGCACAGCTCAAACATGCACAGTCTTTAAAATAACTGAAAGCAAGAAGAGTGGGCAGGAGCAGTAACAAAGAGTAGAAACCCAAACCGCAGCTTTAAGGTGTTTTAACGCATCTGGTGCTTTACTAGTCATCTACCCTATGCAGGATCTAAGAGCAATGGGCCAAAACAAATGTCAGGTACAGCACTGCGAAAAGAAAACTTCGCTTTATTGAAATTACAAAGCTGAATGGCCTACAAAACATTTTCAATCAGAAAAAAAATTATATCAGGTATCATTTCACTAAATGTCAATCGGAGCATACAACTAAACTGCTGAACTCAGCAGCTTTCTAGAAAAGCCAAGAAACTCAACAGCGCCTGAAACTCATTTTGAAGTAAGCCAGGATTTGCTGTTTCATCCATTCTAACATTCACAAATGTTCAAAGTAAATGGGAAATCCAGCAAACATGTTCATTGCAGCACCAACTGAGGATGACGATATGGAAACAGTTTTGGACGTTGACAGATGTGAACATGAGTTTAATTCAGGGAGACAACACCTGCTTCTTGACATGAAATAAGTTTCACAGTTAATGGACATCTCTTTCCCAACTACAGTGCTGTGCAACTGGAGATAGAATTTGTACTTTAATCAGAATAATGAGTTATATTACTATGTCAGCTTGCAAATAATACTATACGTAATGAATTGGGGCCAATTTTAATGCGGTATGCATTTTTAGCTGTATTTCTAATTTCAGGGAAGACGGGAAAAGAAATTCAATACAACATTGCCAGCAAAGAAAACACCTTGACTGCCATCCATTAGCACAAGAAGCACCGCTGTTGTCCACATAAGAACCACCAACACTGCTACACAGCGGTAAGCAGTTAAAAAGCTCCCTCTGGTAAAACATCTTTAAGCCTTCATATAAAGATCTAATGGTTCGGAATTTGGATTTGCAGACCAGAATGAACAAAAGCTCTTATGGTGATACAGATTAAGTCATAGAATAGGAAAGCTTTAGGTCTGAAGAAAAAGGTCTCTACCTTTATTTTGACATGTAAGTTAGAAAGATAACATCAGAAGACACCCACTTAATTGTTAAACCAAACCAAATCACCAACACCAGAGGGGAAGTTCGACACCTCTGGGTGCAGTGGGGATTGTACCTGCTGGCCTTCATGTGGCCTCGATAGCCATTTCGTGACACTCTTGTCCCCGGACCGAGAGAATGGTACAACCTGTTCCTGTTGGATTCCATTATAAATTATATGTATTACATATACTTTTATTCACACAAACAGCATGACTGCTTAAACAGAATTTTTTTTGTGTGCGCATATCACAAAGCCACTTCTTCCACACAAGAAACAGAGGAAAATTATTTAGAAAAATGCATGCAGGGGTGGATACCACGATTTTTATTTCATCATACTCGTAATACTCAAGTGGTTTACCGGCACTGAAGAATAATACATTTTGAGAGCAAAGTCTGCACTTAGTTCTTAGAGGCTAAATCAATGTAAAGAAAGCATATTAATAAAACTTCTATGGCTTTAAGTTCTTACTCTAGATGTTATTACCAAAAAATTATTCAAATTCTATCAGTATGCACACACACAAGCTGCTGGGCTGAAAGAAATCAAAAGCACTAACAAAACAGGACTGACACTGCTTAAAATAGTGTTGTATTAAGTAACATTGAAGTAAGCTAAGCACCATTTCAATTCTCCCGTTCATACCAGCTTTAAACTTTACATATAAGCTCCCCATTTTAGAGTCCTTAAACTGATCTACACTGCCACCCTAGCCAGGACTTGTCTTCTAGACCTGCCTTTTGAATATTGCTTTGCTCCATGGAACCTTCTTTTTCTGGAACAGATCCCTCAGTTGACTGAATTCCATTTAAGTCAACACACACATACACTTTGTCCTCGCCTCCTATTTCTTAATCCATTTTTGTAGTTGCTTGCATTATGCTGAAAGACTGAAAATCAGCTCTAATTCTGCAGAAGCAGGCAGTTATGTACAAGATGATGAGAACTTTACAGGCAAAAACTCCTACATAATGTAAGTCTAACAATGTCACTTGTGAGAGGGACTTGGTGTTAGCTGGACAGAGCTGATTTCTCAGCACGGGAAACCTAAACAAGTAGCAATGTCCTGTTTCACTCTGAGCTCAGAGCAGCATACAGCAGGCAGACAAAACAGTCTTAAAGAAGGGACACAGTAAAGGTCAGCAGCGTTACACAAGAAGAATGGGTTTTGTTTGTTTGGGTTTGTTTTTAAACCAGCTGAAGGTATTGCCTTTGCTGCAGGAATAATTATCGAAGATACACTAATGAATTGCCATCTATTCATCTATCCCACAATATGCCATCACTTGTTTTTAACTTAATTGATATTTTTGAATTTTATACATTTTTGCTTTTAAAATACATTCAAGATAGACATATAAAACAGTAATTAAGATGAAGGAAAGAAAACCATAAGATAAGCTGTATATTTGTGTGTATGTATATTTTGCATGCAAATGAAATACATTTTCTTCTCACCTTAAAGTTTTTTTTTTTGCATAACGAGGAGACTATCACTCTTGCATTCAAGCTATTTCAGGGACTTCTACACAGAGACACTCAGGATGACAATCAATGCAGTGTCACTTAGTATACTGCCCTTAACACAATGTAACTGTCAGGATTTGGAATTAAAATCCTTCAAGTTAATTTTGATTAGCCTAAAGGAACACCCCAATGCCAAAAGCTCTTAACTCAAGTTTCAAACTCAGTTTCTGTTGCACTTAAAAACAATCAATGACTCTAGTTCTCATCCCTTCCGCATTTCCCAGTTACAAGCAACAGGAGAGCCAAGAAAACCAAGAATATTTTATACAGTTCCTTCTGTTGCCTGGGGAATGGGTGTATGGAATATCCAATTACTTTCTGTTAGGCATATTATACAGATTTAAGCCCTCCTACCCAAAGATCCTGTTCCCAAATCACTGGGGAATGTTGAATTCCCACTCACATTGCATAGGAAGTAGTCCTTAATACCACTGGAAGTATCCCAATTTTGCCAGTAGCTGTTAGTTCCAGACGACAATGCCTCTCCCTCACTTGAAAACTCTTTTATAAGAATGAAAAAACAGTGTACAGGCCAAAACCAGAGAGACTCCCTCTCTCTAGCGACCTCAAATTTTAACATTCACATTTCAGTATATTACCTATTAAATTCCAAAACACGCTTCATCATTTTATAAACCAAGAAACAGACACAAGGTTGCCACGTGTGTCTAGGAATTTCACACATGATGTTCTGAATGTCTGTAAGGAACCCAATCCCTCTTCCTGGAAGCAGGCAAGAGAAGTCATCCTCAAAAGCATGCAACTTGAGAGTTCCCAAAGAGCTCTTAGGAGAGAGGAAAGCAGTGAAGGCAAGTGGAATTTGGAGGAGGAGGAATCTTCTGACACAATTGTTTGACATGGAGCAAATCTTTTTAGCTGGGAGGGGAGTTCAGGCCAGCCAGTTCTGACTACAACAGGGATGAAAAACCTCTGCTTCATCTCAGAAGTCCACACAATTCTGGCACGTGTTACCATTCTCTAAAACCAGGAGCTTAAGCCTGAACCTTACTAAAATTTTGAAGTTTCTCAGGCTACTTAAGGTAAAAGCACTCAGTTCACCACTTTGCCTAAGGTTTTCCCATGTAACTTCTTGGTTTTGAGAAATAACCTGAACTTGATGAATTCCGCAATGCAACAGGGAAGGAAAAGCAAGAAAACCTTCTGCATGTTGCAGGTTGCATCACTAGACAGATGCAAGTTAGAGATGTTTTCTGACCTGATTTTCTTTCTATGCTCATATGCAATGTTTTTATTTCTCATCTAATGGAATCCAAGGGCATTTCCTCATGTATGTAGTCACATTTATAGTGTGAGATATCAAAGAGTTCACCTCTGGCACTGAGATACTTTCAAAAATTTCTGTCACACATGTCTTCATAGCACAGTAGAAGTAGTCATCCATGGCAATTCTGAAGCCGAATTACCTGAAATTGAGTTATGGAAACAAACTACGCGCTGTATGGCACGTCTTACTGAGCTGTGGAAAGATGAAATTTCCATCTTTTACTGTATTAAACTACAGCTGTTCGTCTTTCTCCACATTCTCAAATACAACATGGGAAAGGTCTGAAGTGGGCAATGTCACCTGAGCATTTGCAGGTATTTGGATAAGGAGGAAGGTATTAATTCTGAATCACAAAATTAGACATTAGCAGAGGGCATTACTGTGGTTTCCCATGCAACGTCGGCAAGTAACAACAAAGTGAAGAGCAGACGGGAGAGACAAAGCTGTCACTGACAAGAACAAAGGGACCAAGAATGGATGAAATGTCTCAGGGAAAGTGAAAATGAGAAACAGACAGGTCACATGAATAGCATAGACAGGATCTGCAAATACATAAAACAGAAAAATCATTCAGGGTTTAATGGTACTCTGGCTGAGCTGTTCGGAAGAATGTGTGCTGAGCATTCAATTAGACAAAAGCCCTATTAGCTACTAACGAGCAGAAGCTACCTCTGCTGTTTTAACAGACTCAGTGAACGCACTACAGTTTACTGATATTCTTACATATAGAACAGTAAAATAAAGCGTCATTTTCAAGACAGAGTAAGTAGCAATGTCTGAATAGAGAAACGCAATTTCTGAGTGGCACTTTTTCTTACCTTTCAAACGCTGGCCAGGAAGTCTCTTCACTGAGTTCAGAACCATCGCTGCTACCTTGAAAAAGGTAAGAACGAATGACAGTTTATTTCATCATCTACAACCCAGCTACTTCAGTCATGTCTGTTTCTCCTCAGAATAGTAGATATTAGACCACAATGAAAATATTTTGTGATTTGCTTCAGGAATTTCATTTAAACCGAGGTAGAGATTTGAAGGAACTAGGTCTAGAGCAGTGCTAATAAATAGGAAAGGCATTTTCAAAATTTAACAAACATCCTAAATGCAGATTTGTCCAATTAACACAACAGTGTTGCCCTGAAGAATAATCTGTACAAAAGTAAGTCTGGATATCCACTGAGTAAACACAAAGTAAAGATGGAGGCAATAAAAATTCACACACAGCAGGGGTAATTCCAGCCAAGAGCCATTAAAATCTCAGCACAGACTGAAGTTCTGTCTGTGCAAAGTCCAAGAGAAAATACATGCTTTGATCTGCCAGCCAATTCAACTTAGATGCCTCTTTTCCAAACACTAGCTCAACATCCTCCTATTAACATGATCTGTAAGGGACAGTTGGGTCTCAGCTTATGCTGAACTTTTCCTAAAGGAAGGTCCCAACCTGGTTCACACTAACATTATTGTAAAAGGGATCTGCACAGGGTTAGAAGCTGAGAGACATAAAAGTGGTGTTCCAGTGGAGCTACTGGCTCCTAAGCTAGGTATAAAGGTCTGCACAAAGACAAGAACAATACTCAACAGATGAGTAATTATTTTCTGGAAGTGTCTTTAAGATTTTACATTCTCAGATCATTGACCCTTAAGTAGTCAACTGCTTAAAAGGTTACAGCAACAGGTAGCTTGCCCATAAAAGAAAAGTACAGTTACTTCTACTTCTGTGACTTCCTTTGTAGCTGTGAGGACAACGTACTGAAGAGCCACAGTTGCTACACCTGAGTACGTGTTCTTACTTCAAGTGATTGTCCGCACAAATTTAATCTATCAGCAAACAGCCATTCTGGTGCCACAAGGCACATAAGAAGTGGTTACAAAAATCAGCACAGTTTATATCCAACCCTTATTACTGTACAGATTTAGCTTTATATTAACAAGAACTAGAACTTTAATATGATTAGA
>Ga0181612_175920_pt1 | contig 19342 bp, 19 predicted proteins | sample HoacroProtozoa21_FD_119630 | JGI IMG/M metagenome (GOLD analysis project Ga0181612, IMG submission 119630) | Hoatzin crop microbial communities from Cojedes, Venezuel. Combined Assembly of Gp0051906, Gp0051904, Gp0051908 | reverse complement strand
CGTGTTCTCCTCTGTGGCCTCCCACGCTTGTGGGCATGACAAAGCATAGAGGGGTAAGTGACATCCTCGATGTCCCAGGGAGTTGGTAGTTACATTTGCAGTCTTGGTCTCCTTGGTGAACTCACTGAACTGTGTCCTTACCTGAGATTCCTCAGCAGCTGCAGAATCGATGCCACGGGTGTTTCTGAGACCGATTTCTGGCTTCCTGCAGTGCAGAAATCCTCTGGCAGGCAGTGCTCTCAGGTGACACCGTCCCAAGTCAAATGGCAGTGGCAGGTGCTGGAGCAGGTAAGCAAGGCTGCAAGTGGAGTATGGGCAGAGCAAAAGAGTCAGTGCAGATCTGTGCTCTGATGCACCCAAGGAGCAACATGGTGCTTTGGGAGGGCCAGTTGCTTGCACCCTATGTGTTGTTCACACCAGGTGAAGGTGGTTCATTTGTGCCTTTCCAGATAATGAAAACACATCCATGCTGAGCTACGAGGCAGACTATTTTGTGAACTTAGTGGGGGCGAGTGGAAGGTGCGTCATCTGTGTATTTCCTCTGATCTCCATGCCACTCCTCTCCTGGGGCTTTCAGCACTGACCAATGAACTCTAACAAATCTTCCCTCATCATCATTTTCTTCAGAGGGATCTCAGACTCTTTGAAGCCACTTCAACCTTAGTTGAGCTTTTGAGGGCGATGGGGGAGAGGAGACAGCAGCAGATTTCAAGTCAGCTTGTACTGTCCCATGATTCAGTCGTGCTCATGGCTATCAGCCAAGAGCATGCCTGTAGGAAACCGAGCTTTCAAAGAGACGCATGTAGGGCTTGTGCCTTGTGGGATGGGAGAAAAGTATCTATGCCTTGTGGTGACATGAGGTCGCAGGACTATAATGGAGAGGACTTGGCTGAGCGCTGTGAACAAGATTAACTCCAACCTCAGAAGACTGCTGAAAACGCAGTACCTGAGACACAAGAACATGGCCAACACCATGGTGACACCTTGTCTGTTGTGAGATGTTCACCCTGCAACCCCTGCTGAGTTGCAAAGCAGGAAAAGCCTGTGCCAGGCGCTTACAGCTCCCCATTGTACTAGCCCTTGGGATTGCTAGCTCTGGGTTTTGGCTTCCAGTACAGCTTGGATTTTCTCCTGAGCAGACCTTATGTCTCTGTGTTGAGTTTATCCAGCTGTTATCAACGTATGTGCTTCCTTGGTGACTCATGCCCTGTTCCCTAACCACATCCCCTTCTCTCTTTTTGCCCCCACCCACCATAACTGAGTCACTTGGCTGCCAGTCACAAGCCAGGAGTCTCTTCCTTCAGTCATGCATGTAGACATTTCTAGCCGAGTCTGACGTAAGCTCCTCCTGACCTCCTTTTTCAAAGGAGGCTCCTGAGTAAGAGCTTGCTGGCTATAAATGGGCTGGTTCTGACCTGCCCACATTCAGTGCATGCTGCCTAGACCAGGTATACCCAGTCTCTTTTGCCCCCTGTGCACGCAAAGGGAATGCCTTGGTGCATGTTGTCCTCTCTACCACTCTTTTGTTCCCCAGAGGGACCAGTCCACCACTTAGTGGTAAGTGGAGGTTACTCAACAGCCATAGGCAGCACTCCTCAGTCTTGGCTGGCTTGGCAGAAGTAAGACATGGCTCACAGACGTGGGAGCTGAGAAAACCTGGTGCTCAAAAGCCTTTCCCATCTGCTGGCCCTCCAGCAGCTCACAGTAAGTGAATTTATGGTTTTATCGCAGGCTCTGGTAGCTGAGGAGCCGCTCAGCCTGGTCACCACTGAGCCCAAAATTTTACAGGCTTCACTTCCTGAGGATCATGTTTATACACAATATGAAATGCAAGCACAATCATCTTGCTTTGAAGGTCTGCCCCACAGCCAGAAGGGTTCGGGTCTGTGGTAAACACATCAGACCAAGCTGGTATTCAAGCTGGGTGTATATTGGTAACTATTTTCCTTAATGCTTCCTGTCTATGGTCAGCGGTTCCGTCAATCACGGTAAGCTTTTGCTGGATGTTTTCTTTGTCAATGGACAAATACACACGGTTTTATTTACCATCATCCTTCTGTGCCAAAGCTTGTTCATTGTTAACTTAAAGTAACTTGCCCAGGACTGTCATTTGTATAAAGTGCGGACTGAGTGAGGGAGGAGCTGAATTCACCAGATTCTCCCTGCAGATCTGATACATCACATGGCCTCTGTCCCAGTGTCAGCATTGTCGATTGAAGAGCATTTCCAGCTACTCGAGGAGGGCATTTTGGCACAAGGGGAACACTAAAAACCAAGGTGCCTATTTCCTTGTGCCTGCTGGTGAGAGAGCTGCTGCTGGGCACCTTAATTTAGAGCTATCTCTGTCCCTCTCTATCACGTTAGACGAGAGGTTGATGTAATGTTTTATCTTCCCAGTATCTTTGTGAAACAGTGCAGTGTAACTTTCCGGGGCGGGAGGGCTACACTCAAGATAAAAGCATAGACTTGCCTATATCAGAAGGTTATAATGGTATAAAACTGGGTGAATTTTACGTGGGTGTCACTGTGGTGACTGCCTTTAGTTTGGGGTAAGATGTACCAGCAAAAACCAACACCCAGATCCTTTCCTTGGAGAAGCAGCATGGTGTGGGTGCAGTCCTGGGCTGGGAAAAGCTGGATCAGACCCTGGGCCATCTGCTTTAGTCATCCTGAGTGAGCAGATGTGGCCACTGCCTGTCCTGAGGTCAGACACAGTGGAGGAGGAAGATGGATATCTGGCTGGCCCTGCTACTGATGACTCAAATGTATTAATATCCCCATGCATACCCCACCAAAATCTTGCAGATAAACTTGGGAACCTTTGGATGTTTCTTGTGAAAACAGGATTGTTGTTTTTCTGCCTGGCATCTGATGCGGTGGGCTGGCTCGCTGCCCTCATCCCCTCCCTTGGGTGATATAAAGCTTCCTGCAGGGAAGCTGTGGCAGGTCACAGAGCTGGACCCCCATCACCCACCCGCCCTCCCCAGTGGTCCAGCTTGTCCCTGTGTGCTGGGCACACTGGTTAGGAGCACTGACTGTAGGCACAGGACCTGGATGAACACTTTGTCCTGTCCCTGATTTATGCCAGAAGAAAATCCTTCTGATGTAAACACCTTTCCACTGGGAAAGCCAGGCTAATTACCATGTTGCTGCCTGATTTATTTGGCTCTGACACACTCCCCTCACTGTCTTCATTTTTCTCCTGTGGCATTTATGTTTTGTTAGTCCATCTGTAACTGCAACTTTTCCTCTCTCCCTCCTTGCCCTCCTTGATCTCCCATTTTACCTTTTCAGTTCCTCTGCCACATCTCACGGGCTTGTGAGTTCCCCTCCTGGCTGTTATCCCTGCCAGCCTGCGGGTCTGGCTTCTCCCTTGGACTGGAAAGGCATTCCAGATGTGTGCACAAGTCGGTGTAAATACTTCCTCATCGCTGCCAGAAACCACTAGACTGCCCCTCCTGCAGAAAAGAAAAGAAGAAATTCAGTGTTTCGGTTTCCTGCTGGAGGAAGTTAGTGCTGTATCCCTCCGAAAAGCAATTGTTTTGCTCCAGAAACTATGTAAGATGCCATAGGAGTGGTGTGTTCCAAAATTTTTGGAGACTTGATGGAAATGCCGTTGTGGTAAACCAGTCGTTGCTCAGAAATGTCTTTTGTTTTACTGGTGTTGATTTTTTTCCTCTTTGTCCTCAGCTTCCCTTATAATTAGGAGCTGCAGGCTCAAAAGGCATGGCAATTGCCCTCCCTGGGCACGGTGCTGAATGGCTGTGAGCTCAGGTCCACCTCACTCCTGCTGCAGGCTACTGGAGTGATTTCTGGCCTTCAGGGTGAACCTCACTGGCCACTCTGACATGCAGGGAGATATGCCACATCCCTGTTACCATTAGGGGACAATACTCAGAAGTGAACACCAAGGTCCACTAAGGGCCCTAGTCGCCTCAGCCTGTTGTGCTGTTTAGAGACTCAACGCCTCTTGGTTTCAAAGTGACTGAATCACTTGTGATTCATGCAAAGCCTGAAGCAGAGCAGGCGAATAAATCTCAGTTTCTTATGTCCCCAGCTGGTGCCGTAACCTTTTCTGAACTCTCTCCTCACCTCACAGCATATCACATCTCTCGAGAGCAGAATGTGTGCGGAGGAACACGCCAGGTCAAGATGTCTCTAGGACAGCGACAAGCCCAGCACCATTAGACTGGTAGCCCAGTGCTTCTCAGCCCGTCTGGCATGCTGACAGCGCGCGAAGAAGGGACCTGAGTGCAAGGCATTTGGACAGGCAATAGCTGGAAATCCTGCACCCCTCCCTTCTGCTGCTTGCTTCATGGCAGGAGGAAGGATGCAGAGAATAATTACAGCCTAGTGCTGCGTGTCTCAGTGAGCCGGTGGACAATCTCAAGGCTAGCTAGGGTATGCAGAGCGCTTTCTTTCGAGATCAAAGGAAGGAGCAGTGAAGTCTGTCTGTGCCACGTCGGAGCTGGGTAGCAAAGGCTACAGCTGAAGGCAACCATTTGTGTGGCAACACCTGCAATATGCAGCAGCGGTTGAGAGGTTCACAGATGGATTTGGGTGAAGTGGGTCTTCTAGGAAAACCAGAAACGCTGCAGTATGTGTAACCCTGGAGGAAGCAGAGAGAAGCTCATGGGAAGAAACCTTGCTTGCAGGGTGAACGTGGGGATTTTGGAGCAGGGAACTCCCTGCTGATCTGCTTCTGCTGGGTGTAACTGCACATGCAAGTTCTCTGTGAGAAAGGGAACTGGTGGGAAGAACTCTGCCTTGTGCTTTGCAGACCAGCTCAGCCAGGTCTGGGTTTGGCTTAATCAACCAGCCATAGTTTAAGTCTCTTCTTACCCCGGACTCCCTTGGGTACCGGCAGTGGGAACATAAAAATTTTGAGGTGGTTTCCTACAGATGTACTGGGTAGGCCACGCTTGCTTAACTTCCAAGATCAGGGCACTGAATTCATTGTGGTTGAAAGCCTCAGCTAAATCACGGCAATTTTCTTCTCCCTGAGTTATGAAGCACCATGCTTCACCCTTTGCCTAAATATTTTGAAAGGGGAAGAGGGCAGTCCTTTGGGGAAGGCAGTAAGCACACTATAGATGATAACGGTCCTTCAGGAGGACCCAGCAAGTTAGGGAGATGGCATGAGGGCAACTCTCAAGCCATCACCCTGAGCTGGACTCTGAGGTCTGGCGAGATGCAGGCACACCCATACCCAGATACTCCTGCCTCTGACTTACCCCACTGCCCAGATGCTGGCAGGGAGGTCTGCCTTTGCAGCCAGCTGTGCACTAGTAAAGCGCCTGGGCATTTGTTGTGTGTGCCCACGAGGCTGGTCTGAGTGTGGCTTTGTCCTGGAGTAGCAGAGGCTGGCTGTGCCTGGCACTGATTTTCTCCTGCCTGGGACGGTGGGGACAGGCTGGAGCAGGTCTGGGTTGCAGGAGGCAGGATGGGTCATGTACAGCCAAAGAGCATCACTGTACCTCAGCCAAATGAGTCTCGTGCCTTGCATCTGGGAGTGCAGTGGTGGGCCCAGATTTATGAACTTTTATTCCTGTTTCTATTTGCAAAGCAGGAGCATTTCTTACAGCTGAGTTTTTCCAACCCCCTCTGGCCTTCAGCTTCTGTTCCTGCCTTTTGTCGGCTGCCTCTGAAGACATCGGATGCTGGAGCCGCTCCGATACCTCCCGCAGCTGCAGGTCTGTTTGTGAGCGAGATGGTGGGCTCTGCAGCAGCGAAATCCCTGTTTAACCACAGACAGGCACTGCTGAGACCTGACCAACGTGTGTGGGATTGCCCAAGGAGGCACAAAGAAATGCTCTCTCCAGGCTGGGCCCCAGCTGCTTTCATCATGCAACAGGCTCAGAAAAATGCTGGGGGACCAGCACCAAAATATAAGGTCTTTGGTGGTGGTGCAGGTTTCCAGCAGCCTTCAGCTTACAAGAAGAGGTAGGAAATTCCCCAGCGCTGGGGATTCCCTTCAGCTGAAGCTGCTGTAGGAAGCTGCCTGCAGAGGACCTTCCTCAGAGCTGGGGTGATGACCAGCCAGGGCAGGCAGACGACCTCCAGCAGCAGGACCACAGAGCCACAGGTCTGGGCAGTGCTGTATCATTGGTGTTCTGGGAGGCTCTTTCCTTGCCAGGGTAGCAGGACAGTTTGTTGCACCTGCATTTCTTGCAGCCAGCAGTCCCTTCCCCCAGTTTGGTGGTAAGACTGGGCTAGTGACATCTCCTGGGGCATTCCTATGGGATGTGTCCTGTATAAGCACCCAGCAGTGGACGGCCAGGGACACTGGCCAGGACACTTCATGAGATGCCAGAACTGCTTTCTCCTCCCGCTCCCTTGTGGTTGGGAGTTCTTGCCGAGGCTTTTAGGAGCAGAATGGGATGTCCCAGCCCTGCCTTTCTCCCAGTATCAGGACTTTGTGCAGGAGCAACTCCTTGTGAGCTTGCTGCATCCCAGGGTCACCCAGGGCTCCTGTACAAAGCTCCCTTTCACCTTGGAGCATCCGGAAAACATAATGGGGCAGCAATTACTGGGGCGGGTGCAAGCTTGGGCCTGGAAGATACATGGCAGGGAGCCAATTATTGTTAATTAGGCATGTTGCTGTTGGCTAGGCTGGGCTTTTGCTGCTGTGCAGGAATTTGTTTGCACCAGTGGAGCTTAGTGGCTGGCTGAGCCCTGGAAGGCTGCTGGGAGCCATAGCCCGGGCATGCTTGGGTCAGGGTCAAGCCAGAAAGGCTCAGACCAAAACGTCATGCTGAGCCGATCCCACTCAGGTTTCAGGCCAGGCTTAGCCTGTGTGCTTTCTCTGAAGCAGAGATGGGGCATCAGTCCGGGCTGCTCTCCTCTTTGAAGGGATGAGGTTATGCATCCCTGTCCTTTCAGGCTGGTCCCTCATTCCCAGCTCCTTTTTCTCTGTCATGGACATGCACAGACCACAAAAGAGACGCTGAGCACCAAGGCCAGTTGGGAAAGGGACTGATTGTACTCCAAAGCGATGTCAACCCCATGCCATCCCAGCTTGTCCTGCAGCACGTATGAGTGTGCATATGGGGGCTACTCCATTTCACAGTGCTGTTCAGTGCTCCCCGCGCAGCTGGGGAGATCCTGAAAACCTAGACCGAGAGCCCTGCGCACGGGATGGTGTGAGAGCAGGCTCCCAGGACCCCTTTGTCAGTGCAGGATGGGACCTGACCACCCACAGCACACTCCTTCAGCGGTTCCTTGTCTTGTCTTGGTCAACATTTTTGGTCAGTTGCAAAATGGAAGGAGACCTGGAACCTCCCCCACGTGGAAGGAGACCTGGAGCTTAGGTTTTAACTGCCTCCTCCTGCCTCTGTGGGATAAAACCAGAATCTCTTGCCCTTCTCCTCCCCACCAGACAGCACCAGGTAGCCCTTTGCTCACAGACATGCGAGTGTTCAGCTGGGGGCAATCCCAACCCATGCTCCTCTGGCTAAAACTCATGAGAAGATAAGATAGAGCAGGGGCGGAAAAGCACTGCACTGCCTTTCTGTGGCAAAGCAGGAGCAAGAGGGTCCAGGTTGCCAGCCCGGAGGGAGTAGCCAGACGCCCAGTGCTGCAGCCTGCTCAGGAAATGGTCTTTTTGTTAGGCAGTGCTACTCAGCTCTAATTAAATTACAGGATTAGAGCCATCTCATTCCTCACTCATCTGGTGCCAAACGCTTGTTCCAAGGGAGTGCCCTCCATTAAAGGGAAAACTGCCCGCGCAGCGCTCTGCACCAGCTCATCAAGAGAGTTCAGGCTGCCACAGACTCACTCCTTGATTGCACTGCATTGCAGATGGGCTGTCTGGAGTGCTGTCGTTCCTATGTGGCCTCTGTCTTCCTCTGGTCCTCCTTTGCGTGCCTTTCACAAAACTTTTGGGGTGGATAATCCTCTGCTTGCTGCTCTTAGTTGTGTGCAAGGCTGCTCTCAGGGTCTGAGCACAGAGCAAAGGGTCAACTGGTGCAGAGCAAAAAATTCAGATTATGTTCTCACCCAAGTGTCTGAAGAGGACCAAGGCCTTGCTGTGCAAGGCTGCTCTCAGGGTCTGAGCACAGAGCAAAGGGTCAACAGGTGCAGAGCAAAAAATTCAGATTATGTTCTCACCCAAGTGTCTGAAGAGGACCAAGGCCTTGCTGTGCAAGGTGCTCTATAAATATCACAAGTTCTACAACTGATAGGAAGGGAAGAGAAGGGTGCACAGGGATCTGACCTGTCAGTGGAGCTAGGAACAAGACTTTACCCTCTAGAAAGCACAGCCAACCTTCAAAAATAGATCACAGCAGCCAGTGAAAGAGGAAGCCACAAGATGCAAAACAGAGTTCCCTTGAATTTGCTTCTGTTGCATGTAGTACTCGTTGACAGAGGATATAAATTTCCCATCCCAGGGAAGACGTCTTGCTAGGCTGTGCTCGGTGATTAGAGATTTGGGTGGCTCCTCGGCTTACGCTTTGGCACTGTTTTTTCTTCTGTTGCTTCACAGAGAAGTTGCCAGGGAGGCCTGGTGCTGAAGGGAAGGCTTCTCTCCTTCCACCACGCTCCTTGCACCATGAGTTATCACCAAGCGTTGGGGAGCTGGGTAACGTGCAGCTCAGTGAAGCAAGAGCCCTTTGGCCTGGTCCCTGTGCGGAAAAGCATGGACTTTCCTACGCAGCGGTGCCTGTGCTCTGCTATTTACTAAACACACACATAACAGTAATTCAAGCTTGCTCCTTTCACCAGGAGGAGAAGTGTAGGTGATCAGATCATGAAAGCACCTCCTGCGCTGCAAAGCATGGTCCTGGTGAGGACTAATCAGAGGAATGGAAACATCCCTGCTATGTTATTTGCAAATTCCCCCCTTCCCAGTGGGCTGCTTCTCGCAGGCTGCAATGCGAAGTCCCGTTGCTGCTGTGCTGCACACACAACCCAGCTGGAGGGAAGGACTGCTGGCATCTTCCAGTGTGAGCAACTAGCTCTTTCTCCACAAGGCAGGTGCCAAATTTCTCGTACGCTTTCCAATGTGACATTTTCCCCTGCTGCTGACTGAACACGGCCATTTTGGCTGGGTGGTTGGAGTGTCTAAAACTCAAGTTTCCCTTGCTCATTGTTCAGCGCAAAAGCCCATAAAAGGTCTTCTTGGTAGTGCTGCTGCCACAGGGTCCATGGCATGAATTCAACCTCAGCTGTCTCCCCCCATTTAATCACTGAGCTGCATAATTACTCTTGGAGAAGTTGTTTTTCCCATCTTCTGCCTTCTTGGCTGGAGGCGTAGCATGTCTTAGTTTTAATGTCCTGCCTTCTCTCCTGGACAAGCTCTCAATCTCTTCTGCTTTTGTAGAGTTAAATAAAACAGATAAAATCCTGCCTTAAAAGAAGCATGTTCGCAGACATTTAGTTTATCCTTGGAGACAGTCAAACCACAGTCGGACACAGCCAGGAGCAACTGGATCTGGCTGGATCTACCTTGAGCAGGGGTTTGGACCAGTGGCCTGCAGAGGTAATTTCAAACTAAATTACTCTGGTTCTGTGATTTTTGTCTCCTGCAGAGCCATTTTGCTCCCCTTTTTCCCCCCTTCCCTGCTCTGTTGGTCCTCAGCAATGATCCAATTCATGAGTAAACCCACTTACCCCAGTGTGGAGAAGAGCATCCCCCAGCGCTGCCAAGATCCTGATCTGCGTGCAGAGAGCAGGAGGGGAGCTTTCAAGCTTCAGAGCCAGGACCACGTATTTACCCTGCGCATGGTATGTCACAGGCAATTAAGGTAGCTGAGCCAAAAGCAGAGTGGTGAGAGAAGCTGTTTGCTTTTCAAATCGGACCAGCAAGTGCATATGAAATTACCTGTATGCCAGATAATATTTAGCCATAAATCTTGTTAACAGCTCTCTGCAGTAATGCAGATGTGAAGGAAGGGAAATAAAAGAAAAGAAAATGAGGAGGGGACGGGTTTGGAATGATAAAGAAAAGAGGTGAACCCGGGCTGATCGCTTGGTTTGCAGCTAAAGGTTTTTATAGGAAGGGCTTCAGCTCCGTGAGGAAATCAGCTGGAACAGGTCTGGCAGGATAGCTCTCCAAGTGAGAGCTCTTCTTGCAGAATACCAATGATTTGCATCCAAAAAAAGTGGCTAGAAGCAGCTATTTCAGGAGCTCTCCCTGCACTAGGGCAGGAGCAGGGAGGTGGAGGGAGCAGAATATCAAACACCTGTCTTGGAGAAGAGGAGCAGTCTGAAAGGTCTGAGGACAGATCTTCATGCTAGCTTGCCTTTGTGTCAGAACAGGTGACATTTGTTTTTCATTTTTTACTTTTCTTGCTTTTTTGCCCTGCCACTGATATGGGGGCAGACTGCTGTGCCCATATCCCAAACGCAGATGGGAAAACACACTTGGAAAGTGCGCTGAGGAAGGCTCTGGGAAGGGCTGGGAGCGATGAGAAAGAGAAAAACAACTGTTTGCAAAGGACTGCTGGTTTTGCAACCTGTCTGAGCCTGCACTGGGGCACAGCCACGGTCCCAGCCAGACAGCCCTGCGCTGATGCTTTGTGCTCTTACTGCTGGTTGCCAGAAGCAATTAACTAGCAAATGGAGTGAGGGCAAAAGGCTAGCATGAATTGGAGCCTCACAGGAGGATGCCACAAGCCCTTCCTCTCCCCAGAAGGACTTGGCGCTGGGTTTATCTGGTGCTCAGGCCACTCACCAGCCCCTGGCCACAGTGGCACGGGGAGATGCCACGCTGTGGGCTGCACAGCATTGGCACCCATTCCTGCGGCTGGCTGGTGGGTGTCAGTGTTACAGGCATGCCCTGGTTTGCCATAGCCCAGTTTGCCAGCAGGTTCCAGCCTTCATTGCTAATCTTGGCCAGAGATTCACCTGGGTCACTTGAGGAGGAGCCGCACTGGACACTCCTCTGCTCCGAGATGGGTACCATGCCACACGCCCAGCCATCTCACCTCCAGGAGCAGCAGGTCCTGACAGAGGCTGGGACAGGGCTGCTCACCCAGCAAGGAGCTTCCCACCAGCCAGGCACCACGGCAGCCTCCAACCAGCCCTCCTCAAAAGTCGGCTGCCGTGTGTGCCTCTTCCCTCCACAGGCGCGGACTAGTGATGTGAGAAATCGTGCCTCGGGCATGCTGTTTCCCGAGGAGCGTGGGCGAAGGTTTTGCAGACAGCAAGGCAGCACCCCAAGGCACGTTTCCAGCTCCCCACAATCAGCTTCCCAGCAATGCTGATCCCCAGCCTCCAGCCCTGCCAAAGCACCAGCTTGGTCAGGGACCGTGTGCTCTTGTTGCACCTGGGAGCAGCAAATGCAAACCACAGCTTCATCTCTCCTCCTCCTTCACCTAAACGGGAAAGAGGGGCTGCAGAAAGCTGCTGCAAAAGTTCCTGCTTTGCAGAAGAACTGTCAGGACACTTCCACATATGTAGGGAGAGGACGTGGACACAGCAGCCAGGAGTGCTTTGAACAAACCAAGGTGATGCATAGATCCACAATGGCCATCTGTTTCCTGCAGGACACGGTATCAGTCCAGGTCACAGGAGAACAGCATCATATCAAGCCCTTTGATTCTGGTTATCAGCTGGTGACAAGGGCTGGTGGCAGGAGGAAAGCCAGGGTTTAAAATCTGTGATCCGAACCCTGCTCTGCTGATTGTGTCTGGGTCATGTATGAGGCCGCACAGATCTTATTTGCAGAGTCTGGCTTAGAAGTGGCTGAAACCTGATGAATTTATACCCGGGACAGCCAGAGATCATAGCAGTCACTGCTCCTACTGTGGAGGAATTTGGGGGAGGCAGCAGAGGAGAGAAGACAGTCTATTTTGCTCTTGATTTCTCTTTTCAGATGTAGTGACAATCCACTGAAACAACAGTCTTTTTTTTTAATAGCGAGTGCAAGAAAATATTTCAGAAAGCCTTCCTTTCTAGCTTGCTGTTCCTTTCCAAACCTTGCCCCTGCAACAGCCAGATGTGCATGCTGTCCGCTATGAAGCAAAGCCAAGGTGAAGCCCTCCAGATCTCCCAAAACAAACTGGCATGGCCACAGTGAGCTCTTGCTTCGGTAGGCCAAGCTGCCTGCATGGCTGCCGTGGATGAAAACATGCTGGACCGTCAGCCAGGCTGCATTGCTGGTCCTGGCTAACAAGCAGCCCTGGAGACTGGCAGCATCCAATATTTCTGCTTTCTGCCATGTGACCCTGTGCACAGGCTGCTGGTTTGGAAAATCAGCGTGGCACCATGCAGTTTCTGCTTGATCCTTGTGCGGAGGATGAACGTGCTCCCCTTTCTTTGACTGACGCTCAAGTGGGTTGTTGACCGGACCAGTGATGAGCGATGCTCCCGTGCCTCTCCTGCTGGTTACGTCTTTACCTGTGACGCGCTCTCTGCACAGATTGCGTGTCCAAGGGGGAAGTGGCTGACTCAGACGGCTGGAGAGAGATGCTTCTTTGCAGTGCTCTGTGGGAGCCTGCTATTAAATCCCACAGTAACAGCGTGCCGGTCACAGCACATTAAATAGCAAGGTCACCTGGGCATCTCCTGCCGGGGACCTTGTTGGAGCACAGCCATCGTGCGAGTACAGGCCTTGTAGCTCTCGACTAGCCCAGCTTCGGTGCACAGATAAACCTCCATCTCATCTCTCCTCCCAGGGACGGCAGTGGCCATGGACATTGCTCCACCTTGCTTGTTCACCAGCTGCATTGCTCCCTGGTGAGGAGCCGCAGGGACCAGCTGGCTGGGGATGTGCACGTGCAAGGACACCCTCCTCTCCCCATCACGCTCCTGACGAACGGGCCAGGCTCCTCCGCTACTAGCTGCTTCTTCCTTGGTTAGGATTTTTTCCAACCTTGAGGGCTTGAAAGTTCACTGCTGAAAGCCTGGGTAAAGAGCAAGTTAGGAAAGCATCTTTTAAAGTGTTTTGTTGACGCATTTACCCTATTTTTGTCAAGCCTGAGGGAGCTGATAGGCAACTGAAAACGGTTTCATTTGTTTCTAAGTTCCTTGAGGGCTGCTCTAGGCAGGCGTCTTCAGGAAAGAATTGACTTCCAAATTAGAGTAATTAAACCAAATGAAGTCTTTGTGGGGAAGAGCCCCTGGATGGATGATACACTTAGCTCAGGCTAATTGTCCCAGGGCAGCTCTCATGCTGTGGTGGGGATGAGATGATTTGCCACTGTCACTCAAAACTTCTCCCTGTTTTCCATTTGCCATGGGGTAGCAGGGTGCGCCTGGGACGTCCTCTGTCATCGTGACATGCCTTTGGTGCGCATTCCAGCTGGTGAATTCTACCTGTGCCTCCTGGTCTCACTCAGGATTATTGGTGCCTGTCTGATTCAGCTTACCTCTCTTTGAATCATAGCTATGTTGATAATTCTTGAGCATAGCCACACAGAGGTTTAATGCAATTTGACTGGGAAGCTGCAGATTTAATAGAGGCTACCATTTCTGGGGCTCCCCATGCAAGATGCCTCACTGTCTGGTGGCCACAGCCAGCAGCCGCACTTCTACAGCACCAGTCTGCATGGGTTGAAAACTTGGTCCAGAGTCAAGGCTTGAATAACTCCTGCTGCCATATTCCCTGTGCTCCTGAGAAAGACCTGACCCATGGACTTGGTTGACAAGACCTATCGTCTCAGATCCAATGGGCTTGGATCCAAGCTGTGCCACGTACCAGGGCAATCCTCTCTGAGCAAGCCCGCTGTTGCACGTCTCTGGACTCCGGGAGACTTTGTGGGCTCACATCCCAAGTGTCGGGGAAAGACAACAAAGAAATACCAATCTGGGCAAGTTATGTTGCAATCGTATAGCCAAGTCCCTTCAGAAGCAGTCTGTGTCTCCTATGCAAAACTTCTAAGGGGTCTGCAGACAGGTAAAAAGCAGGCTTGCAGAGAGGACAAGGCATCTTGAGGCAGTACGTAGCTCTCTCCCAGCCCCAACCAGCTCTTCATCCCATCCCAGTGTCTGCAGTGCATGAGTAAGCTCCTCTGTCTTCAAGATCAGAGCTCACAGGATGTTCAGAAGATCCCTTCAGTGTCAGAAATTGTGGGGATTTGCTGACTGTTACAGTGGATTTAAATGGGAAGTGGCCAGGTTGGCATCGCTGTCAGTCGGTTGTGGTCTGACTTCTAGATGGAGACAAGCATTGCGTTCCATTTGGCTTGCAAGATGCTAGGGAGAGACAGTGTTCCCCTGCACCCCAAGGCAAGGGGTACATGTTTGGGAGCAAGGTGGGATTTGGAGTCCTTCTGAAACTGAAAACTCTGAAGTGTTGATTTCTTTACTTGTCAAAAACAGAAGCCAACTTTGCAATCCAAGAATTTCATGAAGGACAGATCTGTAAAGTGAACCAGGGCAAAGCAAGGAGAAGAACGAACTAAATGGGCAAGAACTCACAATTTCACAATTATCACTATTGAAATATTCCCTAAAGACAGAGGAAAATGTCAAACCAAAGGACTTGTCACTGCTCTTTGACCTGGAAGTTAGACATTGCGTCTCTCCTTGGGGATGTTTCTGTTTCTCTGACCAGTTCCCAACCTTTCTCAAAGAGGTCATCAACCACAGGTGAGAGAGAAAGGGGCCTTCCCGTGCCTCACTTCTTCTTCTTGCCTTTGCCACTGTTGCTTTCCCCCACAAATTGTCACTGTGAAAGTATGTAGTAGAGGCATTTGCTTGCATTTTGGTGCCATACCCTGGCACCCCAGCCCACCAGGAGCTCAGACGCACTGCGTTCTATCAGTCCTCTGCACATTTGATGTTCTTGGCCAAGTTGGCCAGAGCAGTGCCTTGGGGAGGGACAGCATGTAGAAGCTGAAAGCTCACCACCTGCTATGTGTTGGCCGTCGAAGTGGGCTCTTGCTCCTAGATTAACGGCTGCCTTCTGGTGAAGCCTTGAATTTACTTCTTTTGACAAAAGCAATGGCTGCAGAGGGTAGCTTTTGGCAGCAGTGGGTCAGATCCCCAGCAGGGGGGAGCTGATCCTGTTGAACTGCTTTCCAGATTCTTCAGCCCAGATCCTCTGGCCTAGTGAGGGTGTAGCAGAAAACGGCCAAAACCCTGCTGCTGCTAACCCACCTCTGCGAGCCAGGAGCAAGGCTGGTGGGCAATGTCCTGTTTGCGGCCTGGCTGTAGCAGTGGATTTGAAGGAGGGTGTGTTCCTCCTCAGTGCATAAAGACCAAGACAAGCATGAAACCCCTGGGGGCTCTTGATGAGCCTCCAAGTATCTGATGGGAGCAGCTATGAGTGGGGTCTGAGGGGAGGTGAAAGCAATGCCTCCTTCCTGCAGGGCAGCTACAGACACCCTGGCATCATCTCACGGTCCTTTCAGAGCATCTATCGTTCCCATGGATCTGAAAAGAAAGATTTCAGCATTCTTCACTTGCAGGGAGATCAAAGAGGGGCAGGAGAAATAGTTTGGTGCATGGTTGCATCGGCTTTGAAGCCTCTGGCTTTACTGGCAGACTCTCAGTAGACCTCGTGGAGTGGTCTTGCAGGTTGGAAAACGGACACAGGCTGGAGGCAAAGCGTTCTTTCTTCTCCAGCTCTCTGTTTTTTTAACCAGGCTCTGAAGCTCTCTCTTGAGTACTTGGATTGCTGTTTTCTTGTGTTTGTTTTGTGGTACTTTCATGGCTGCTATTTTGAGTGGGGAGAATGTGATAAAAGAGAAGGAAAGGTTTCTTTTTCTGTTCTTTTTTCTTAAAGCCAGAAATGAGAAAATGGGAAATATAAAAGAACATGAAAATGCCCCAATTCTTTCAAGATAGCTCCTTGCCAATTTCCACTCTCAAATACAGGTTTTGTGCCTCAGCAAAAATAAAAAGGTAAACTGTCTATCTCCTGTAGACATACAGAGGCATTATTCTTCGTCCACGCTGGCTTGGGTACCAACCCAGAGACATGGGGAGACTTTCCTTTGACTTTGGTGTCTTTGAAAGACCCATTGTTCCTTAGCAGTGATCCTTTATGCTGACATGCACATTTTGTGTGCATCTGTCAACAGGGGAGGGGGAAATTATTGAAATGGGTAATAAAGGAGATGAAAACAATCCATGCTGGTCTCTGGATAATAACCAGCTGACATTAAGCCTAAGCCCAGCTGATAACAGTTAATAATAAATGGGCATTAATTAAAGCTAAATTACAGGGGAAGGTGCAGGCATGGCTCTCAATCCAATTAGATCCCTGTAATTCATAACGGAGAGAATCTGTCCTGCCCGTGAATAAATGATCAAAGGCTAGCAAAGTCAACAGCAGGGTTGTGTTATAGTTTAGATGATGCCTTGATAGGGAAGAGGCCAGAGGAGGATTGACAGATAACTGCAGCCAGACGGTTCATTGGGCTTGCCATGCCATGTGTCGGTGAGATACTTGGTGGGACACGTGTGAGAGCCAAGAGGTGAACCATGGTGTGGTTCCAAAAGGTTTTGGGACAAGACCAAAGGGAGGGTATGGATTTGATGGGAGGAAGATATTCATCATGAGACCCTCACGGTGACAACATGAGAGAAAGGGTCTTAGGGTGGCTGGTCGGGTCTCTGGATGGTGCCACCAAGGTGGTTTAGACAACCATTTGTGACATGCCACTAAAAGACAAAGAAAAAGCAAGGTGCTGATGGCTGTGGTCAAAAGCCTCCACTGCATCTCAGAAACAGTGTCATATCCACAATGAAATTTACTTTGGCATTTAAACAGGGTTGTCCCTGGAGGTGATTTCCAGCTAGACTTGTCTTTCAGCTCCCAAACCAGGAGCAGCTCCCCTCCAAGCAGCCCCACAAAGGGAGCCCAGCACAGAGCCAGAAGGACAGTAGAAATGTGGCTTTACCAGGACTGAAGGGAAGCACCTACATCCACTCCCTCTCCTTGGCCATGCCTCGGGCCAATCTGGCTCCCAGCTCTTCTTGCAGCACAGGGAGTTTTGCACCACAGTGTTGTGAAGGATGCTTCATTGCGCATGAAGCAGAGGGAGATGACAGCTGCTTGCTTCACTGCCAGAAGCAAAACTGAGGTTGATACAAGCTCAAACCTGACTGTGATGTGCCATGTGTGTGAGGAGGGAGAGTCAGAGGAGACACTGACGCCCTCAAAGTTGACAAGACCATTAACAAGGGAGCAGTTGCTCACTGGGAACTAAGGACGTGATCCATGAAGATGCTGCAGGTGGAGCACAACATGCTACCATCTCTGGCAGCATCAGCAGTGCTGACAAACTAAGGAGAATAGGCCACATGATTGCTGAGGGTCACTGACCGGTGAATGCTGCAAGTATGCATCAGAACCACCAGCCTCAGGGTGTTCACACACTTGGGGACAAAAGACTCAGTTTTAAACCTCATGGTGTTTAAAGAAGCTTTAGAATATGCCATCTTCTAAAAGTCCCAGAACCACCAACTATGAGGAAAAACATTTTGAAAGCTTGGCATGTTTATGGCACACTCCAACCTTCAGATGTGTCCCACAAACGATCTTTAAATGCTACATAGCATCAATGACACTCTGAAAATGCCATTCAGGTCCAAAAAAAGTCCACGTTTTCTGCCTGTTTCTCCTATGTCTTGTTTGCAGAGCATCTGATCCAGATGTGCTATTCAAGATTAAAGGGAATGTTCTCATTCAGGAATAAATGTGGGGTTTTTTTGGTTTAATGTAATGAAGAGAATGTGTTTTTGCATTTTGGCTCCATACAGCCTCGCGTTACAAGTATCCACAGAGGTAATTCAGAAGGATGCTCTAGTTTAGACTTGCACCCTGTGTAATTATCCACCAGGTGTAGGCTGATCCTTGTGGCACCCAGGTGAAGCTTAAGCTGGAGGATGGCTGACACAGCTGAGGCGTCGGGGCTTGCCAAGTCCAGGTGAGTGCCAGCTTGCACCCACCCTGGTGGTAGGAGCCAGGGTAAAGAAGCTGGCAAAGCTTAGTCTCCTTTACACAGCTTTGTCAGAAGCAGACAGTTAGTGACTTGGAGCAGTTTTTCCTAAACAGCATGGCCCGTGCTTTCCAGGCCAGCACCTGCATGTGCCTGCAAGCAGAGCAGCCATGCACAAAGGATGCTCCACACATACCGTGCTGGTGGGCAAGGCTGGGTTTGCTACAGCACAGCCATGTTGTCTTCAAGAAGCAGCAAGAGGGAACCTGACTCCCCGGATACTCAAGCAGTCATGAAGAATGAGCTGAGCCTAGAAATATTTTGATTATCCTTTTCCAAACAAATTCGTATTTGCAGAGGCTTGATCTTTCCATATTTCAGGTGCCAGACCTAGGCGTGCTGACAGCAAAAGTAATTTTTGGGGAATGCTCAGTTGAGGCTTGATAGTCCTGGAAAGAAACCAAAATGTTTTAGTCCTCAGTAGCGCAGTGGACTGAGCTCCCCCACGATTCCCCCAATGGACTGGCACCTTCAGCACCCAGACCCGATGTGGACATCTGATGTGATGCTGAAGGCACTGCTTGAAGAGCACACCCTGGATTTAAATTTCCTTCTAACTGAAGTATCAATGTTAAAGATTCTAGTGTGATTATGGGGTCCTGTTGTGTAGCAAATTGCCTTCAATCCATTTGACTGTATCTGAGATCATTTCTTTCCCTTTCTGACTTCCAGAGTATTCTGGAAAAACAATTCTCAAGATGGTATGGCAGGAGGAATAAAAATAGCCAAACAGATGAGCTGGTCGCTCTGACGGTACAAGCACTTCCAAGTGCTTAGAGTGCAGAGAAAAAGAAGCCTGTAGCAGGAAACAAAGGGAATCCCGATACAAAAGAAGGAAATTTGGGAAGAATGACTAATCTAGGGGAGGAAACTAGGTGCTACGGCCTGCTGTTAGCAAGGCAAATATCTCAAAGCAACACGGCAATGTGCATATCGTGCAGGGCACGACACCCCAGTATAGCTGTTCCGTCCTGGCAGAGCAGGGCTGCTGGGATCTCCCAGGGGTTTCAGAGATGGAGGCTCTGAGCACGCCACTATCTGAAGAACGCTGCAGGATGAAATTTGAAAATGCCTTTAAAATGCCAGCCTGGGAAATGCTTACACCTGAGTGTCATCACGGTGATTTAGGAGGGAAGCCCAATTTAAGCTTCCAGTGCTGGAAACTGTTGCTTTTGGGAGGAGTGATGACTGAGACAGAGCTTGCTGGCTCCTGTAGCCTCCCGTGGGTGTCTGCTGTGTGATGTGATCCTCTTTGTTGCAAGAAATGCCTCTCAAAGACAACAAAGAGCCCACAATAAGCAAAAACGTTCTGAGCCATTTTGCCCTGTCCATCCATCTCCTCTGTCATGTTAGCAGAGCTGCCCTCCCTTCCCAGGGCTCCCCACCCTCGGGAATTCCAGGGGCGGGGGGGGGGGGGGGGTGGGGGACTTCAGCCTTGGCTTTAATCG
>Ga0181612_119328_pt1 | contig 19342 bp, 13 predicted proteins | sample HoacroProtozoa21_FD_119630 | JGI IMG/M metagenome (GOLD analysis project Ga0181612, IMG submission 119630) | Hoatzin crop microbial communities from Cojedes, Venezuel. Combined Assembly of Gp0051906, Gp0051904, Gp0051908 | reverse complement strand
CTCCCCCCCCCTCTTGCTCCCCGCCCGGCTGGCTCCCAAGCTGCAGTGCCCAAGATTTTCTTCTGATGCCTGGGGTCGCAGGCAGCAGTTGTTCATGCGGAGCCACTCAGAGCAGGGCCCTCATGTGCTCCTCTGCTCAGATCACATATGTAGAGTTTTTTGTAATCTATAATTTAGCAGTGTATGTTGCTCTTCATCAGGCATCAAACAAGGAGATATAATGCAGGAATCTCTGTTGTTAATTCTTTGATTTCTGCTTTTTATAGGATGCTTTCAAGTGCACTTGAGTTTGGTTGAGCTTTCTAGCTGTTACTTTCATTGCTGCCAAGAAGTTTACAGTTTTGATGCTGACTAGCTGAATTTTTGACATACTGGTCTAAACTAGCAAATGCCTGATCAACATTTGCTGAGATGCAGGAAAGCCTTGATCTCATAATCTATAATTCTATGCATTCATGGCAAACACGGTTACTTAAGAACTCTTCTCAGAGTTAACTGTAACACTGCTTGTTAGCAGGCAGACTGAGCTGTAATAGGATTCAAGTTTAACCCTTGGCTTAGTTAAACAATATTGTTTTTACTTCCTTTGGTATAAGCATTATTTAGAAATCGACCAATGCCCATTTTTTGCTAGCTAAGACTCTTGCCTGCTGCTTTTAATGAGTGTGTGTAAATAAACTCTAATGCAATTAACTAAACATAACTTCTGTAGACTTTGGTGTAGTGGTTGTGTGTCACATGCTTTGAATTTAGGGGTGGGGGTGATAAGACTTGGGCTCATGTGTTTGGTTTTGTAGACTCAGTCCAGACATGAAATTTCACCAATTTGTCTGGTTCATACTAGCATTCCTTGTCACTTCAGAGAGCAAAGACTTTACTGTAAAACTTACGTAAATAAATCAGTTCCAGCTCCTTCCTTATTTGTGAAAGGAACGAATCTTGTGTGACTGTTTCCTGTTTTACAGTTCAGTGACAAAAAGGGGAATGCAGCTGCCAAAAGGGTAGGGCCAGATGGCCAAGAGGCTTCTCCCTCCCTCCGTCCTCATCCCAGCCCTAGTGCTGATTATCCAGGGAGAAGGTGGAGGCGCCTGCCTCCAGGCAATCCACTGCAAATGTTCTTCTTTGCTTTACATAACACAGGTAAAGGCAAGCTATACTTTGTGAATAGGCGTTGTTTTTCCTTCCACCTATTATGAAAAATAGGAGAGATGATAGTCATGACACAGCAACAAACACTAGGCAGGCTGGAGGTGGTGGGGTGCTACGTTCCCTTCTCGGCTGTGGGGAGAGTCTTATCATTGGAGAATATACCCAGGCAGAAACTATGGGGTCATCCTGTGGAGTGACTCTTTGTCAAGACGTTTGGGGAAGTCCCAGCATCAGCTGGGGGTTTGTGTGTTACCACTGACACACAGGGTGTCACACAGGTAGCCCCCGTCAAGAGTGAATCCCTCCCCTTGCCTGATTTTGGACCTGCCCCACAGCACTTGCAAGGGTACCAGAAGGCACAAACACAAGTTTGACTGGAATGGGCTTACTCATGAGAAATGTCATCATAATTTTCAAGAAGTCCTAAATGAAAGTTGAAAATTGTTTTTAAAAAGTTGAATTTTGTATTGGAGAAATAATAAATAGAAGTCTTTCCACGTGCCTGCTTGGAGAGCTGGGCTCAGTTTGCTTCCTTTATACAGCAGGAAATGTAATTCGCAGGTGCATCCCTGCCAGCCAGTACAGAAACACAAACGAATTCACTTTTTTCCTCAAAATATTTTCCACAGTAAGTATTTTTGGTATTTTACATTTTTTCTATGATTTAGGATATTTTTTATTATAGTAGGGGTTTTCCAGTTCGTAAACTCCAGTCTCTAAAAGAAGAGTTATAGAGAAACTCTGTAGGATGTTCCATAAAAATACCTTTCTCTGAAAACTCGTTCCTTACTTGATCTGGCTTCTCATAATTTTCTCATTGCTGCATCTTGCTGGCTCTGTCAGCCTTTGCGACAGTGCCTGTCTCCTGCTGAGGCTTCTTTAGGCTCATTTAGAGCTTTGTTTTAATGCATGCGTTGGATTTTTCTATCTGGTAAAAACACCTGTTTAGCAAACTATATAAAAAGACACAGTGGACTTAGCTATGCAGCAAACTATCAGGCTGTGGTAGTTATCTCTGGTCCGTTAAAAATTCATGTTTACAGTGCAAAAACATGTCACATAACATTACACTTTTCTAATGGAAACAAAGAATACCTGAGCGACATTGCTAGTCCTTGTACTTACTTTTGCTTTTTCTAGTAGGGAAAAGAGTTGAGTATCCTTTGAATTCTCATCTGAAAACAGAAGATGAAAACGAAGTATTTCTTGAGCACTTTTCTACAATTTACAAGAAAAGGCAGTTTAGCTGAATTTAAGTATTCAGTTGAAATCTCTCAATGAGATCACTATCAGTATGCAGTCATCAGTTCTGCCCTAGGGAATAAAACTCTTAGCTGTCCTCTTGTCAACAAGATCAGTTGTGAGCATAAGCAGGATTAATTAGTTTCTTAATTTTCAAATGAAAATGGGTAAGAATATTGAAATGCTCTGCTTATAAAACCAGCTACCTAGCTCCCTCTTGAGTCAAGATCTCTGTGCTCAGGACAAAGTGAAATGCCTGTCTTTGTTTTGGAGAATATTTTAAGATTTAGCTGGATTTATTTTGCATCTACTTATGCATAAATTGCATCGAAATCTCTTTCCTTTGTGCAGATCTCAAAGTGATGCTTCTCTGTAGAGGACATATATTGTAGTTTCAGCTCTTTGCATTTACATATCCTAGGCTGAAATGTGGATGCATTGTCCATTCTTATGATCTTTATGTATTCAAGCACTAATTTATATTAAAACAATACTTTGAAAAAAAAAAGTCAGGGGGCCAAATGTTCAAAATCACAACAAATAGTACGAAATGTGATGCAAGCATCCTTTGCAGAGTTCCCCCTATTTTTGTAACAAAATACTCATATCTCTGATCATGATTTACACGCTAATTATCTGTGAGTTATGCCCGGGCTTGTAGGAACTACAGTGTATCCGTGCCCTGCTGAGTCTGGGGGTGAAAGGAAGTAGTTAGTGCTGCGTGCCTGTTGTTTCTCTATGTACGGAACAGAACTGTGCAGAAATGAAAATGATACCGTGGTTGTCTAATAGGGGCTAATGCATACAAGTGAAAGGAAGAGGGCTGTTGTTCCCTGCTTGCAAGAGGAAAGGATTAGTTAGTGAAAAGCATCTCCTGAGGTGCAAGAAAGACTGAGGGAAGCTGGGGAATAGGCTCAGACTTGCCGGCTGCATTGCCTCACGGGTGCCGTTGGAGCACAGAAGGAGCATCTCTTGGCCACCACTGCCTTCTTTGCCTCTGGGAGAGACTGAACCTTAGACTGAGGCTTCTAGGACTTCCAAGGTTTCTTTTTTTGCTTTGCTTGTGCTTTGCAGGGCTTTGCTTTGCCTGTTCCTCCCTGCTAGCTTTCCCACTTCCATCTGGTTCTGGCAGCCTTCGAGGGGCTGTGAAGGGCTTCTCTGGCATGGCCAAGTGAATCAGGAGATTTTTGCTGCCTTTGGAGCCTGCGCAAAACACAGTGCTGCTTTCCTGAGGAAGCAGGAGGGGAACAACTCCAGATGGTCGGCAATTCCCACACTTGCTGCATGATGACGAGAGCCTTGAGAGGTGGGACAGAAAGATTCCACCCTTCTACTAGACCACTGGCACCTTTCTGGTGCTTAGCCCTGACTAAACTTCTTAGGAAGAAGCCTGGGGTTAATTATCTGCTGTGCCTGGGTCCCCTTCCAGGCTTGTTTGAGACAGGCTATGTTCTGTCTCTGAGAAGAAGTCACAGAATCACACAGAATGTTTGGGGTTGGAAGGGACCTCTGTGGGTCATGTAATCCAACCCCCCCTGCCGAAGCAGGGTCACCTACAGCAGGCAAAGTGCCCTGTTAAGAAGGTATTGGGATCAGCCAGTGGACTCAGCCTATTTTCCAGACACGGGAATCCACTATTTTTCTGTTTGAATTATGTTTGCTTATTTAAGTTTCATGTTGTAAATATTATTCCCCAGGGAAAAGGCCTTTTTTTCCCCTGTTAAACCTTACCGCCAGCTACTAGTCTGCCCTATAAATGTAATTTGTATATACAATAAAAACAGGACCAGATGGGGAAGACACATCAGTGTTTTAGTCCCTATTTCTCTCTTGTGACAGCTTCTGCCTAGTAAAGCTAATGACCTAATGTCTTCTGGGGAGGTTACACTGTAGTGGTATTGTACCTTCATAAATCTTTTCCTCATTCATTTTACAGTACCAAAGTAATGGAGACTGTTAACAGAAGATATGGAGGTGGCAAGATTTTTATTCAGCTTTAATTGTTCTAAAATTTGAGATCTAAAATGGCCTTGATTCTTTATTGGTATTAAGATGATCCCACAGCTGGTGGGAGTAAAGCTGGCTGCTTCTGCAAACGGGGTCCTGATTATTTCCATGCTAATTACCTTATCCTCCATTACTGTCCTGTCAAGTGATTTTTATGAATTACTTTTAACTGCATTTAAGGAAATGTTAACTGCATGCATTTAAATACACAGAAGTCTGGATTGTAAAAAGCTGTATACCTTTGCACTTCCTGTGTGTATTATGGTATATATGTAATATAAGCAGAAATGTATTAATGAACACAGCTAAAAAGGAAAAGTGGATATAAAGAACGCTATGTTTTACAGCTGAAAAAGAAAGTGGGTCTGAGAAGATTAGCTTTTTAATTTGTTATCTATTGAATATTCATCTTTGTATGTTCTTTCCTATGAATTGAATTCTGGAAGTTAATTTTCTGGCACAAAAGTGGTCCTTGGTGTGAAAATACACATACATCTCAGAGTACCCACATAACCATTGTATCCAGCAAAAGGGCAGAAAAAATAGGAGCCTGTTCTTACACACAGCTTCCAAACCCTACTGTAATAATATAAGAAAAAATTCATAGATACCAGTGAGTGTGTATGAGTACATTTATGAAGTCAACACACACTCAAATGGTTGTGATTAATTCTGAAAATAATTGTTTTCAGAAGAGGCTTTTGAGTATTCTGTGAAATGAAAATAGTCTGAGGGTGGTTACTTGCGTTTTGCAGTCCTGTAAATTTTTACCTGTCAGGGATTAGTTTCTAGATTTTATTGTTTCTTATCTGTGACAGTCCTGTCTGCTGTTCTGAATTTATTTTTATTTCCTTCCTATATTACATTTTGTTGCCAATTTCTTAGATTTTTCATTTCGAAGTAAAGCTTTCAGTCCCATTCTTTCAGCAAATAAATTTGTAAAGTATATTTGCTTTAATGATCTCATTCACTTGAGGAGTTGTTATTTGTGTTCTAGAAATGATTTGTGTGGTCTAACTGAATGGGTGTAACTATATTTAATACTAACTTGATTACCTCTTCTGTGCTGTTTTCCAGCTAGAGCGTACTCTCAGATATACCCACATGCTTCCACTGACTCCACATGCTCCCACTGAATATGGTAGGATTTGCAAGCAATATATCTAATTGCACTTTTCATTATGTAGTCAATAGGCATGTAAGTTAATTGCACAGTTTTGCTTTCATTTTAGGGATACAATAAAAATTGATTTTCCATCCTTCTGACATTCACTAACCGGGCAGCATAAAACTGCTTCAACACAGATGAATGTCCAGTGTTTTCAGTAACCAACATTCCCACTGCTTTAGTGGTGGAACCAATTTTTTGCATGATGTGTAGTTGGGTGATGTACTAGCAGATACGGGATCATATTCCTCCCTCTTCTTTGAAATGCACTCTTAGTAAAGCTGTGGATTTGTGCAATATACAGTTTGCAAGTTGCTGTTCTTTTTCCCCTCTTTTCCCTCTTCATCTTGAACGCCCCAGATCGGTTGGCAGTGTTGGCAGCAACAGAAAGGAAGTACATTTGTCCTGTGGGCATTTCTCCACCTGATTGATATAAACACACATTAGAACGGTTCTCAGAAATTGCTTTGGGGCTCCCTGAAAACAATCAGGTTAAAAGCATAGACTGCTCATAGAAAATCTCACGTACTCCATTAAACAGTCAGTATACCTTGTCTTTCTGGTTCTTCCTTCCTGTCAGGATGCCCTGACCCATTCACTGGCTTAGCCATATAAGCTTTTCCTCTGTCAGCCCACCTTTCTTGGCACTTTGGTGTGTACTGCTGTTCTCTCAGTTTGGCCAGTTGAACATCCCGCATGCAGTAACTCCCAGCTACAGCTTCTCTGTGGCAAGCAGTCTCCACTGCCACAGCTCATATACTCTGTGTGACTCTGTATCCATATGGCAGGAGATCTAAACTGTCAATATATTTATTGCTTTTGACAGATTACATACAGATATGGAAATTAGATAATTTGAAAATTCATAGAAAATGACGTTCATATTGGCTGCTTGTGACTTGGTACCCTTTCCATCTTCTTCTGAGTTTTCTGATCCAGCACAGTAAGAGGCAATGCTACCTAACCCCTCTAGCTGGGACTTGTGCTGAAAACTATGAGCGTGTATAGAGCTTTAACATTTATGTCAAATTTAGGTATGACAGATGACAAAGTTACTTCTCCCAGCTCTCTATCCCATTAACTTGTTGAAGGTACTTGCCCACTGTAGTAAGGCCAGCAAAAAGTCAATAAAGTATCCATAATTGTGGGGGCACATTTATGACTGGGATGTCTTTAATTGATTCCTACAAAATTGAGCATCTGCAGCAGGGAAAGTACCATAGGTCCTCAGAAAGGGAAAGAGCAGGGAATAGGCATGGGCCAATGTTAGATATTCCGCTGATTTGCAATTGGCTTGCAGGTTGTTTTCCAAATGAGAATGCTACAGGCAAACAGACATGGCTCCAATCTCCTAGTTAATATGGAAGATCTGGGAGATGTTTTTGCGATCTATCTCTGTTTAAGCACAAAAGATTGTAAGAGAAGGCCTGAATGGCATGGATAATGATCATCATAGGGCACCTGAAGAAAAAAACAACAAGAACAAAATCCATGCTTTCTTGTGCCCGTGTCGATCTCTCAAAGCCAGCAGAGAAGGTCATTTGGAAACTATTAGAAGACTGCCCTGAAACCAACCAGGTGACTGATTGCATCTGTGGCTGCAGAATGGCTACAGTGACTGAAGAAGATGGGCATCCAAGTATTTCCTGTTCCTTACAGTCAGAAAGGGTTGTGTTCCAGCCCCTCTTGGTTTAGCACCGTTTGCCCTTAGGTGGGTATACATCTCCCAGCTGGATAAAGAAACTGCAGAGCTGTGGGATCAGCTGTCAGTACACAGGGGAAGGGGAGTCAGTGCATGTAATTGAAGGACATAGCTATGATGATTAATTAATGGCACTTTCCCCTTGGACTTAAGTAAAAGTAGGACTGTGTGGTTTTAGTTAAACCTGGGTGCAATCAGAGAAGATGACAGTCTGGATCTTGAGTTTGGATCAACTTCTCTTGATATTAGTAATCAGTAGAAAAGTTGGAAGATTTTCAGAGATAGTGTTTGTGTTTGTGCATCTGTTTGCATGAAGGTCATTGTTGAGTTTTAACAGGTAATGCGCCCCAAACAATGATAAAATACGGTTTTGTTAGTGATCTCTGAGGTCTCTGCAGTCCTGTGGTACTTAATGGACACACTGATGTTGAAAAACCATCTGTCCTCATGTTACTAGTACCTGAGATGTCTTCTTGGTCACTAATGCCCTGTGAAGTGGTTGCATGGGCCATGTGGCTGAATGTGGTAAAGCGTATCCAGAGACATTACTGAAGAAAGTCCTAACTGGCATATCCAAAAGAAAGTTTCAGTGGAGTAAGCTGGATTTAAACAGCTGTCTCAATTACTTTTTTTCACAAAGACAAATAGACTTGCTTAATCTAGCAGTTAGGTGTTTGCTGATTTGTCTCTTGAAATAACCAGTATTTGGGAATAAATTGTGGCAGACATACTGACATTTTCATACTAACTCATGTGCTTTAGTGGGCGAACTTAGGGGAAAGGATAAAGAGTGTTATAAACAGAATCTGTGATGGGCTGGTGTGCTGCAAATTCATACTGGCATGCATTGTGGTGATGCCATTAATCATAAACAGTAGACTTATATGTGAGTTGTATTGATGGCCAAATGAGTGACAAAAGCATTTTTGCCACATGCCATCACATTTTAGGACAGCTAAGTAAGTTACAGTCATGAGCTGGAGGACCCTGTGATAAATTGTGCTTTTGAAGTGACTTGCTGAGTGCTGATTCGCATGTTGTCTAAATTGCCTTTAAAAGGTGTCATCTTAAAACAAAAAAACACAAACCCAAGACAATTATCTGTTTTTCCTCAAAATGTGACCTACTAAGCCAAAACCATACCCATGTATGGCAAACAATAATGGCTTAGGAGAGGGGACTTCAGCACTCATTACAAGCAGAGATGGAAACAATATGCAGTCAAAAATCCAAGAGGGCACATATCCAACAGTATTAAAGTACTTGTTCCTAGACACAGGAGAGCATGAGATATTTGATCTTAATCTCCTGGCATTCCTATATGCAAGAACGCTATTTCAAGACATATTAGAAAGCTTTGAGAATGTTTTAATGATTGTTCTCCTTTCTTCTGACTTTAGTTCTGGCTGATTTCTTAAAAGCACTCTCACACAGTTGTTTAAATAGTTGTCCTTCAGCATGAGTGTGTACAGTAAATACTGGCAGGGTTTTTGAGGAAGCCTTAACCTGTCAGATACCATGACTAAAAGTTAGCCTCTTCCCTACTTCTGCCAGTTAAAACCCCTCCTTTCATGACCACTTCCCATCAGTGTCTCCATTGCTGTCTAAAACACTTGTCTTCTGCAGCTAGTGTGCTTGCTTGAGTGGTAACAATGGCGTCTGGCTAATTTACCACAACTACCACCTCATAGACATGCTTTGGGCCTTGTGTTTCCTAGCAGGTGGACAGGAGGGCAAGAGCACCACTAAAAAGCCTCTCCTAAGTATAAAACTTGGACTTGGCATTATTGCCCAGATCTTCTGTTCACAGGGGCTGACAGTACAGCTGTTTTCCGGCTGAAGCAGAATTTGTGAGACTTGTGCATGCTGCCTCTGGAAGTCTCTTGGCTTGCATGGCTGTTACTGAGCTATCAGCAAAAGTCATGTGTAGATATACAGTGGGTTTTGGACAGTCGTCACTGAGACTTATCCTGCTACAGCTTAACTTCTCTATGTGTCCATACTAGCCTGGGTGTATCTCTCCCTTGCAGCCAAGCTGAGGACACTGCTCCAGACTGCAAGAGAGATACGCTAGTGCTTAAACACTGCAAAGACAGAGCAGTGTAACCATCCTTGGCTCCAGCTTTTATAGGGATGCTCAATGCTCAGGACATTTGGAGCTTGTTTTCTCAGCCAGTGTAGATGATTTAAACAGGTCTGGCAGCCAGGCAACCTTGAAATCCCTGAAGTCAAATTTTATTTTCCCATGAGAGAGATTTTAATAATAAAGCACAACTGATGGAGCAATGGAAATCTTTCAGAGGAAGATGCATGTTCCTTTTCAAGAGATGCATCCTATCAACAAATTCTTTCCTATTCCTAGGCCAGGATGCTTCAGAGGCGCAGGCTGTTTTCATATTTTACAATATAGTTCATAACTTACACTCTTAGTTTTAGGAGTTATGTTCAAGCTAGTTTGGGTGAATAAAAACTTAAGCATGTGAAGAAATTACCACAGGTCATCAAGTTTAGCTGATCTATGGTTATCTACCGATGTCAAAATGATAGCATTAACTTCATTTGCAAAGATGTCTGAGTACCTGCATTGGCTAAAGGAGCTCGCAGAGACAGTGACCGTGGCTGTCTGCGTAGTACAGTCCAGAGGTTATTCTGAAAATGGCAATGTGTGCCTGAAGGCTAATGAGTGATGTTCATATGTTCATAAATGTGTAAATGTCCAGTTAGGCCTGTAAGTGAGCTAAGTTGTTGGAGAAAATTAGTGTAAAAATGAGACCAAGATGGCTTGCAGCCCTACCTTGCCTGTCTGTTGTTCTGAAAACTGAAATGCAACACCTATGAGGCCAAACAACGGGGACAAGGTAGTTTTGACTGTGCCGAGGCTCTTGTGCAGGTCTCGTGCCCAGGGAATGGCAGCTGCCATTTGAAGATGACCTGTTGTTGCTTGAGCTCAGTTTCCATCTGCCTTAACAAATGGCAGTCTGTGAGGGAGGGCACCAGTCCTTTTAATTCATGCACAGAGTGCCACTGCCTGACCCAGGTTTACTGCAGTGCTGGTGACTGTGGCTTCTGTGAGACGGAAAACCTACCCACCACCTCCTCCCCTCCAGTAGCACTGGTGCCCTAAACCACTGAGGAACTGAAATCAGTATTTTTTTGGGGGTGGAACGATCCCAAGAGATGTTACAGGCACAGCAGAAAGTTTCTTTGGTGCAGTCCTCCTCAAACACGTGGTAGGAGATCATGCTTTTGCAACCTTCCCACAAGCTGGTGGGTTGTGCCTGCTTCTGGAGGACATAGAGAAGAAAGTGTTTATATCCAGCTGCCTTTGTATTTCCCAGGGATGATGCAAGCAGTAAAATTTACAATACCCTAAATTAATCAAAGAAAAGTTCACTTCATTAAATTTTAGAGACCATGAAATTGCTAGGTGTTATTTTAACATATGGAACACTTCAGAAGTGTGCACTGACAGGAGCTGATCCATCTAGGAACTGCTTTATTAATGGCAACTTCCAAAGAAAGGTACAGATCTGGTGCGAGAATGTGCAGGATTGTTGCGTGTTAGGTAAGCTCTGTTTTTTATGCACCCAATTCTTTTTTTTTGTTTCTTTTCTGAAAAGAAAATACTCTGACACCCACCCAATTCCTTTGCAATAGTGCTGAAACTGTTCTATTCTATTTTGCATTGCTGGCTGCCACGCTGTGTATTTCCTGCAGGTTTTTTATGCTAAGTATATTTTAATGAAATTAATGATTTAACCACATTTCAGTTTGAATCAACTCAGTGGAAAGAATTGTTTCTGTGTCTGCTTTCGTTAATCAGGATTAAGTGCATAAATGGGTATTTGGATTTTTACAACTCAGCGGCAGAAACCTGGTATTCAACCATCTCTGGTCTCCATTTGAGTGTGTGTAAATTCTGATAGTACATCATGGTCATGACTGAGACCTGGAACTGAGTGCCAAATGTTGTAGAAATCAAGACGCAGTCTCTGCTCTATGGAATTTATAATCTAAAGAATCCTGTCAAAGTGGATTTACTTCTTATATTTCATAGCCTTTGTTTCCATGTCTATTGTGCTATTAAAAACTGTTTTTGTTTGTAGAGGGTCACTATCAGCTCATTCACCTCAGATTTAGTTCTGGGCATCGTATGTTTTTCATAAAACCAAAGTTTCCATAGTCAGGCTTGCAGAAGAAGTAAAATGTGCCTGTTATAAAAGCAAATTTCTGTGGCATGTGATTAGGGAGACTGTCACAGAAATGGCATTCTCAGGCTCAAAACTGACAAGAACCTAAAGTTCGTTGACACCAACTGTGATATTAGGACCTAACTTGTGATTTTTGAATGTTTGAGGTTTGTGGTGCTGAAGAAAACATATGCAACAAAAATTTATACTGCTGTCTTGAAAATGAGCAATGTGATAAATCCAAAGACTGAAATGCCACCAAAAAGAAATCCTGAGTAGTAATTTAATTTAATTTAATTTAATTTGTTACCAATACATGTCACTGCTGCTGTTAACTGAATTGTTAGACCTGACAGACTCTTGGACATTAGGGGGGCTGTGGAAATGCTCCTTCTGTGTGTGCAACCTGGTAACCCTACACTTTATTTTGGAAAAGAGCACAAAGGCAACAAAAGAGTAGGGACACCTAATATGTAAGAATGGCTTCTCAAGTGGAATGGATATTTTGAGGTTCCAGTTTTACACCTGCAAAGTTCAGATCTGTTGGGGCTCCTATCTAGCAGCATGATTACATGTCCTTGCATCTGCCCTGTCTATTGTGAGTGCAGCTTTGAAGGGAGGTGGAGTAGGGAGAATTTTAAGCTTTCTTTGTGCGTCTTGATGCCATCTGAGGAAAAGGTATTGCTCTACATGAGACTATGTTCCAGAAAAAAGGTCATACCTATTTATAGGAACAAATAATGAAAATGAGTATCTACTCTAGTTGGCAATCTCATATCTCCTCTGTTGTTCCAAGAGTTATTTAACTTCCAGGATTTGTGAAAATACAGCTCCAACATGAAAGTGTAATTTCAAACTGTCAAGCCCCAAGGAGTGTTGCAGCAGATAAAGGATATACAATAGCAACGTCTATGCTCCATTGAGTTCAGCCTATGGACTGGCATTCTGCCCTTGGAGATACAATGAAGATAGGAACAAAAAAAATATTAGTTAATTAATTACTCGGCATATAAAATTACTGACCTTGACTTTCTACCAAACTTTCAGACCTATTTTTATTTCTACGGTCTATATAAACTGCATCTAAAATACTGTAATTCTTGTCTCCTCTCCATGAAATGCCTTTACGAGGCACAGAGGGTTGTTCCAAAGTGCAGGAGCTGCTCCCTGTGTATCACCTATTCAGCACAGGGAGCTCTGACTTCTTTGTTTAGCTCTGCAAGGATGGGAAGTCAGTCACATACAGTTGTTCCAACAAGACTTTGCAGGGCACATTTTTCCACACAGATCTTTTTTAAACCGCTGAATAAATAATTCAAGGCTCCAGGGGAGTCTGAGACATACTGCTTATTATTAATGTGCTCTAGCCAATGCTTTCTAGACCTTCTGAACTAGGAGGAGGAGATGATATCAGTGTTGTGGCGGGGCAAGAGACCACACACAAGTAAAGAGTGCAGGTGCCGTTGGGGTAGGAAATTCAAACTTGTGCACCAGGTCAGAGTAAAAAACTGGTGTACAAAGGGGAAGAAAGGCGATACATTGATACTGAGCTGTACTGATGCAAAGTGGTTATTTTCATCTGCCGAGGAGCTGGTTTCCTCCCTTTTCACATCCAAGCACTTGCTGGTAAAATACAAACAATTCATAAATGGAGAAGAGACTTGATTTGGAATATTTACAAATTAAGCTCTTGCAAAGCTTTCTTCCTTTCATGTCTTTCATGTACCATTTTCTGTGCCCCGCTTCTTCTGTTTTCTGTGCCCACACAGTCAGGTAGAGATACCTGAGCTGACTTTAATGAACCAGGAATTCCACTGAAGGCAGCTCAGTGTCAGCAGCTCAGCATGCCAGACCGACTCCCTTGTTCTGCTAAGAGAAAAAGGCCTGTCCTTCACCTCCAAATAAGTGTTGATGACAGAAAGTCTGAGGGACATGATCCGTCTCTGCTGGGTTCCCAGATCAGGCTCTGCTCGGTCTCTCACTTCCTCAACCACGTCCGCTCTCGGTCTCACATGCTCGCACCTTCTTTTTTTGTCTCTTTGGGGACATGCATGACAGTAGGGCTAAGAATACTTTTGGCCGAGAGCTTCAAAGCTACCGCAGCAGACAGATGCATCATTCTCATTGAAGTTCATGGGAGCTGTGTGTCTAAATTCTCTGTGCTGCTTGGAGACTTTCTTTGTAGTGGCTGATCTACCAATGCCACTGGAGTACCGCGACCCAAATAGCATGCGCGATCAACGGTATCAAACTGACGAGCTGCTGATATTATCCTGGATGCTTGTTTGACTCCTACTTTGGGTTGCCCTGTGTGGCCTCAGGTGGCCCAGCTTTGTGCTGTCCTCTGCCCTTCCCGTCCCCTGCCTCACCTGAGCTGCCCTCCCCGCCTGCCTGCTTGCCAGCTTCCGCTCTGGAGGAAGGTCCTCGCTCTGCCCAGAAAAGCCCTAATGCAAAACTGCTGTGCAAGGGGAGATCTACAGGGTCAGAGTATCCTGGGAACGGTAAAGTTTGCTTGAGGTGATCGCATGTCCTTGAGATCAAGGGGCAATATCCGACCTCCTTGTGCTGCAGTCCCTGTGGCTGTGTAATGTCCCTAAATGATCTTGGTCTCAGGGGGAGAGGGGGCATGGACAGGCTCCTGCCTCACTTGCAGGAGGCTGCGCAGATGGCCTCTCTCCCCCCAGAGGCTCAGTGGTGTTTTGATACCTTTTTTGGTATAAGTAAGAGATTGGCATGGCATTGTCCATCACTAGTCTGAATATAATTAAACTGCTTTCAGTTTTCTAACTGCTTTACCTGTGCATAAGTCATATACTCATTATGCCTAAGACAGCTGGAAGATGTATTTGTTAGCATCACTGATCCTTTATGGTTTTCAAAGACTCCATTTTATTGAGAATAATAAAAGTGGAATTAGGATGCAAGTGTCTCTTGTCTCGGTTTTATGCATGGATTTAGTGAACACTGTGTGCTGCTTTGTCTAAAACCCCTTGTACTGTGATACTAACAGGAGTAATGCTAGTAGGAGAATTTAAAGGGAAAAAAATCCTAATTTCTCTGTTAATAATGTAAGTGATATATGATCTGGCATTTCTCTTCTCACAAGTCATTATCCTGATGTAAATTTCTTCCAGGTTTATTTTCGCACAAGCAAAAATATCCTCCAAGCTTTTTATGAAGACTGGAGATAGAAGAAATATCTACATTTCCTTACATGTGTTTTTCCAGTGAAATCTGCTGTTTGGAACTAAGGGACAAATGTTTATAATCTGCAGTGGTGAAAGCCTGAAAATCAAATCAACTTTGATTTTTGCATTTCCCCTCCTGTTTGGACAAGGCAAAATCTTCTCCTCTCCTGTCCAACAGCAATATTAGAAAAAAACCCAATCCATCCCCCAAAAGCGAGCATGACTTTGTGAGAAAGAGATTTTCCTTTGAACCTCTTTTCTACATATATATCACTCTCTCCTACAGCTGTGATGATTTTATTATTTTTTTTCTGCCTTTTCCCTGTTTGTTTCTTATCTAATCTAAAAGCTACTTAGATTGGGAGCTGTTTGAATTGTCTTTTATAAGAAGGTGACTAGAAATGCTGCATGGTTGTGGAAGTCTTCTAGGTTTTGTTGAAAACATGCTACAGCCAGCCCCCAAAATGACTCATCCCAAAGGCTTCACAGCTGTATCAACAAGGCACTTTCCTGCACCTGAGGCCTCAAACACTGCAGACATTGTCAAATGTATTTGCTTTCTAATAGGGTTTTGCTTTGTTTTTATCTATGCAAAAAAGCTGCAACAGAAAGTGTCATGAGTTCATTTAGTTCGTGCTGTATTACACATTGATATAAATGGCTATTTGGCTGCAGAGAGGAAAGGCTAGTTGGATGCCCCAGGGATGGGACAGAATGAAGGTGACTTGGGCACGTTGCAGGCGGGACAGTAATGTGTAAGTATTCTGTAACTTTAAGGCACCAAACTTTTTAGCCTTTGATTGTCTGTAACTTCTATACAGTTGAGCTGGTTGCCTCTTTTCTGTAGGTAGGAGGAGAAGATGCCTGTATAGTGAAATATCCCCTGTCATGGAAGTACCCAACAGTGAAAGTGTAGTGGCTGGCATTAAACATATGTAGCTGATTTACTGGAAAGTTGCTATATATGGTTATTGTTCTGGGGAATGTCACTATTGTGTACTGCCAGAGACCACCCCATTTTGAGATCGACACACCCTGAGAAATCTGATATTCACTTGAAGCTGGCCCTGCTTGGAGCAGAAGGATGGACTAGGCGACATCCAGAGGTCCCTTCCAGCCTGAATTGTTCTATGATTCTGTGGAAGGTTCCTCGATCTTTTCAGGGATATTATCCTCTAAAGTCTCCATCTGGCCATGTCTTAGTCTTGGACTGCATGGGCCACACACATCATCCCCTCCCGTGCTAAATCTGGGAGCTGAAAAGTTACAGTATATGTGCAAACCATGTGGCGATACCGCATCCTATAGGTAAATCTAGAAGGGTTAGAAATGGTAAAAAGTAACTTCTCAGCTCTAAGGACAAAGCAGTCAAGTAATACAGTGAGCTGGCTTTGCTGGGCAAAGCAGTGCATGACGGGGCATCGTTATCCTGCACCTGAACAAAGATATTGGTTCAACAAGTGGTATTCACTCAGCATCAGTCTACAAGTGGTAGCAGATTAAAAGCATTCCTGTTTTTCAGCTGCAGCGGTAGAGAAAGTGTACATGATAGTGGCTTGGAATAGGAATGGAGCATCCAGCATTTATGTTTGGCATAATGACAGAAAAATAATGACTTTGGAGCAAAACATCTCCTCCTCGAAGCTGAAAAGCTGTAAACTCACAGTAAAAAGTAAAAGCAATGGCTATAAAAATCTCTTTCCCATTGTATGGTATTTACTGATTTATGGTGAGGTATAGGGATCCTAGCTGCTGTTTAATAGATTTAACACAGCTGCATAACCCTGGAAAATGTCATGTCCTGAACCCTCCTTTTCGCTCATCCGATTTTGTGGGGAGAAAATAAAGTTTCCTGCAGTAGTAGACAGGAAGGGAGCGTCTGTCTAAATTAGGCAGGTTCACAGTCCCATTAAACCCTTTTCTGCTCAGTTGAATGCTTGGTATGTTGTAGCAGACTTATCAATAAATGGGTCAGACTTTGAAGAGCACTCCCTTAGGAACTACTTAAATATGACGCTCAAAGAGCTTTAAAAACTAATGGGAATTGCCTGTTTGTTTTCTTTCAACTGTTGATCAACATCATCTGTTGTTACTAATGGGCAATCAATAAAGACAGTCTGAATTCCCAAGAGAATAATGCATGTGGTGTCTGATAAAGCTAGTGCAATAGATGTGCAAGTGCAAAAATAAATCAAAAGCTTTTCAGTCTGTGTGACCATTCTTATGGAGCACAAATGACAGGGAAGGCACAGGTGACAGTAAGAAAAGGAGAAATTCCTTTCACAACTATGGCAATTGTCTTAATTTTTGTGATAACATGATAATTATTTTTATTTGATTAATAAGACCTGCACAACCAAGAAGGTTAGATCTCTGGAATTCCCTGTTCCACAGTATGTGTCCACACTAAATATTTTTTTTGTTATTGAGGTGGTTACTTAAAATTTAAATTGCCATTTATTCATGTTGTAGAATAGGTAACCCTCCAAGCTCCGAGAAAACTTTAATTAATGCAACGAAAAGGTGACCATGTGATGAAGATGGGAAACATGTTAGTCAAGTGATGGAAATGAGACCAGGATGATTTAAGTGAGAAATGAGGTTGGGAGGAGGGTTGGAAGGAGATTGATAATCAGGGTAAGGGCGATATGTCTAGTCTTGGAAGTGATGTAAATGTGTGAAGCCAGTGATAGGAGGAAGTGAAGGACATTCTCTTTGGTTCATTTTATTTTTCCCAGTACTTAAAGTTTAAAAAAAGCTGAAAGCTTTCTAATTAAAAGAAAAAAAAAAATTTTAGTGATGATCATGGAGTTGACACTGAATTTGATTGGGTCCATTATCAGTGGTCTTTAAGTGACAGCGTTTCCTCAGCTCTGGCTCAGGACCAGAGATCTATTGGACTTTGGTTAATGCAAGCTCTTCGAGATCCACTCTTTTGCTCACTAGTGCAAGGGATTGTTTCCTTTTTGTGTGGTAAGTCTGTCTTCTGGGACAAGACGTCTGTTTTCAGAGCCTATTAGCAGAACTTCAGGAAGGACAAAAATTACCTAATGAAGGGACAAGTGAGGTGTTCTCCTGAGTGAAACACACTGGAGATTGTCCAGCACAAAGCTAGCAGAGGGAGAAACTGGAGACAGCATTTACATGAGAGAAAAAAGAGAAGAAAATCAGAATCCCAGGTGAGGTCTGGATGTTGTGAGAGACTGTTGAAACTCAGTAAAACACTGTGGTTTATAGCTTCTTTTCAGTGGTTCTGTTTCATTCTCATTCTACTTTTGCCCAGGTAGTGTCACACAGGCCAGATAACTGTAACAGAGAGTACGGTCATGCAAAGCAGAGTATTCAAGTGATACATGAAGATCCAGTTTTGTGATACCATAGCTAATAAATCATGTTGAATGTACTGCTTTCTAGCACTCCCCTGTGCAGGTGTGTATGTTATAAGCTGGCAGACAGCACATGCTGAAAATGTACTGTAACTAATGTATATGTTTCTGTGATTTATCTGTGTGCTTTTCTGTGCTGTACAACACTTTGAGATATTTTTACAGATTATGGCACTCAAACCCATACGTAATAATACTTTAGTATTTGCTCTCCTGTAGCATCACCTTGGGAATCCAGGCAATATAATACTTCCTTTGGAGGAGACATATCTATCTATAGCTGCATCTGCAGCAGAATTTGTAGCACTTGAAGGGAATGTGTTAAAAAAAAAAGTCTGTCTGTTCAGACTTACGCTTAAATATTTGGTTTTACACTATATTTAGGACCGACTGGCTGTCAGCCAAGACAGAGACTATCACAAATTTAAAACACTAGGTGGAAAAATCATGTGACTGGCAGTTTAAAAAAATTTTTTTTTGCTTTTGCACAATACTTCTTTTGTCAGTACATCACTTGATATTGTGCTGTTAAAGTGCATGGGAAATAGTGTTACTGCAGTTTCTTCAGAAAATATCTACCAGGCTTTTTTAGTCATGCTAAGGGGCAGTTCTGTTAATGGAATACTTGGTATTTTCATCGAGACAAAACACGTTATTTGTTACTGTGAAATATCCTAGTGCTCAGCAGTATTTTGCAAGCAGAGCCTGATACAAGAATGCAGGCAAGATGTCGGGGTGCTTCCCTAGGCTGTGACGGGCCTACAGTAGGACTCCGGCACAGATTTTCAGTGCGGCTCTGGGTGACTTGCTTTGCTGCTTCGTCTCATGGACATGGGGGTAGAAGTAATTCACAGGTACATCACCAGGCCAGTAATTATAGACAACAAGGTCTAGGCACCAGGAACTAAGGAGATAAGATATCAGTAACATTTAAAAGCTCTCCCTGCCCAAATGTGTAGTCAATTATTCTTAGATAAATGGAGTGGTTTAACTGTCCTGACTAGTTGGTGTGGAGTTGCTATCCACAAAATTCTCCTGACCTTTTACAGCATGGTCATGGCCTCTTACTTGGGAGCCTGGTTCCCAGCTTCCCCATGTGTCTACTCTGTCTTTCAAGGTAGTTTGCCTCTGTCTGTGCTACTCTGTGCTGTGCTCATATTAATTAATGTATGTGCACCTTCTTCATAGGTATGGATAGCTTAACTAATCAATGCCTCTGAAGAAGTGGAAAAAGCTACAGAAATACAAAGCCTTACGATGACTTCAGATCCATGCTGATGTAGCAGAGCTGGAAGGGAACAATATGCCTT
>Ga0181612_107999_pt1 | contig 19344 bp, 15 predicted proteins | sample HoacroProtozoa21_FD_119630 | JGI IMG/M metagenome (GOLD analysis project Ga0181612, IMG submission 119630) | Hoatzin crop microbial communities from Cojedes, Venezuel. Combined Assembly of Gp0051906, Gp0051904, Gp0051908 | reverse complement strand
CAGGGACCCACCTCTTCCCATCCCGAACAGAGAAGTTAAACCTGCAAACGCCGATGGTACTGCCCCACCAGGTGGGAGAGTAGGTCGCCGCCGTTCTTAGGAGCCCCTGTCCTCAGCTAGAGGACGGGGGCTCTATCGTGTATATATACTTGTACGCTTATGCGCTTTTCTGTGGTCTCTTGCTACGTTCTTTCATGCATTGACACACGTTTTTAAAATTTTTTATTAATTTTGTTTCCATCCACTAAAACTGCTCGTTATGTCAGATAGAAGAACTTTTCTCAAGCAGGCCGCAGCTGCTGCCGCGGCAGTAGCCGTAACTCCTCAGGTGCTTTCCGCATGCAAGGCTTCACCTTCGGCTTCAGGCACTCCTAAGAAGGACGAATCGCTTCAATCCAGCCTCATCGTACCAAAGGGGGCCGGTCTTCCAATAACAGGAACCTTCCTTGACGAGATCTCCCACGACATCCCCCACCAGAACTGGGGTGAGAAAGAGTGGGATCTGGATTTCCAGTACATGAAGGCAATCGGGATCGACACCGTAATCGATATCAGGTGCGGCTATCGCAAGTTCATCACATATCCATCAAAATACCTTCTTTCAAAGGGTTGCTACATGCCGTCTGTTGACCTTATCGACATGTTCTGCCGCCTTGCAAAGAAGTATGGCATGAAGTTCTACCTTGGTCTCTATGACTCTGGAAAGTACTGGGACACAGGTGATATGTCCTACGAAGTGGAGGCCAACAAGTACGTCATAGATGAAATCTGGCAGAACTACGGAAGCAAGTACGATTCCTTCGGAGGATGGTATATAAGCGGAGAGATAAGCCGTGCGACCAAGGGCGCCATCGAGTCGTTCAGGACGATGGGACGCCAGTGCAAGGAAGTATCCGGCGGCCTCCCTACGTTCATTTCCCCGTGGATCGACGGGAAGAAGGCTGTGATGGGAACTGGCAAGATGACAAACGAGCAGGCAGTTTCCGTGGCCCAGCACGAAAAGGAATGGAACGAGATATTCGACGGCATCCACGAGTTCGTGGACGCCTGCGCATTCCAGGACGGACACATAGACTATGACGAGCTGGACGCCTTCTTCTCGGTGAACAAGAAGCTCGCAGACCGCTACGGTATGAAATGCTGGACAAATGCCGAGACCTTCGACAGGGACATGCCCATACATTTCCTGCCGATAAAGTTCGACAAGCTGCGCCTCAAGCTCGAGGCGGCCAAGAGATGCGGATACGACAAGGCCATAACCTTCGAGTTCTCGCATTTCATGAGTCCTCAGTCGGCCTATCTCCAGGCCGGGCATCTGTATGACCGCTACAGGGAGTATTTCAAAATCTAGAAGACAATGGCACAGGTAAAGGAAAACATGGGCTACGTGGTGTTCCTGTCCACAGTGGCCGCCATCGGTGGAATCCTCTTCGGATACGACACCGCGGTAATATCGGGAACTACCGGAATAGTCGCTACTCAGTTCTCCCTCTCTACGATGCAGCAGGGATGGTATGTGGGGTGCGCCCTTATCGGCTCCATAATCGGAGTGATGGTGGCCGGCATGCTGAGCGACTACCTCGGAAGGAAGAAGACGATGCTGATTTCAGCGCTGATGTTCAGCATCTCGGCTATCGGATGCGCCGTCTGCGCCAATTTCTCCCAGCTCGTAATCTACAGGATAATAGGAGGTTTCGGAATAGGAGTGGTATCCATTGTGTCACCGATCTACATATCAGAGGTCGCCGTGGCAAGCAAGAGGGGAACCCTGGTTTCGCTCTATCAGCTCGCAGTGACGATAGGCTTCCTGATGGCCTACCTTGTGAACTACATAATCCTTAAAAACGCTGACGTATCCTCGGCATCCACCGCCTTGGGTACCAGGATGTTCAATAGTGAATACTGGAGGGGCATGCTAGGGTGCGAGACCATTCCCGACATACTGTTCTTCCTTGTGATATTCTTCATCCCCGAGAGCCCCCGCTGGCTGATTGTAAGGGGAAAGGGGCAGGAGGCTTCTGCCATCCTTGAGCGCATTTACAACTCACCCGAGGAGGCCACACGCCAGAAGAAGCTCACTGAAGACTCCATAGCAGGTGAGGTGAAGTCCGAATGGAAGGCCCTTCTGGAGCCCGGAATATTCAAGGCTGTCCTCATTGGCTCGGCTATCGCAATCCTCGGACAGTTCATGGGCGTCAACGCAGTCCTGTACTACGGCCCCCAGATATTCCAGGATGCAGGCCTTTCAGGATCCGATTCGATGTTCTCCCAGGTTCTCGTCGGCGTAGTTAACATGCTGACAACGGTAATCGCCCTTCTCATCATAGACAAGGTTGGAAGGAAGAAGCTGGTATACTGGGGAGTATCCGGAATGATATTCTGCCTTCTCATGATAGGCATATACTTCGTATTCTCTTCGAGCATGCCTACGTGGTTCCTCCTGGTGTTCTTCCTCCTGTACGTGTTCTGCACGGCCATATCGATTAGTGCCGTTGTATTCGTGCTCCTGTCGGAGATGTACCCCAACAGGGTAAGGGGAATAGCCATGAGCATTGCCGGTCTCGCCCTCTGGGTCGGGACATACCTCATAGGCCAGCTTACGCCCTGGATGCTCGAGACACTCACTCCGGCCGGGACCTTCTTCCTTTTCGCTGCGATGTGCATCCCTTACATGCTGATAATGTGGAAGCTTGTTCCGGAGACTACCGGAAAGACCCTCGAAGAAATAGAGGAGTACTGGACTGGAAAGAAGAAGTAGCTGAAATCCAAATAAATATTCCTGACATCCCTTGGCCTCTAAACCAGGGGATGTCTTTTGGTTCTAATGCTGTTTGCTCCTTATGCGGCTTTTTGCTAATTTTGCGAAAAGCGAAAACAGAACCATTGGCACTGAGAATAAGAAGAATACTGCTACTTGTCCTGGCCCTTTGCCCTGTGCTTTGCGCATCCTGCAGGCAGAGGCTGGAATCTGGTGAAGAAGAACCAGAAGAAGTCTTCTGGGTGACTACGCCCCAGGACTCCACCCTTGCCGTTGGCATAATGCAGAGGCTTGACTCGATAAACAGGACCTCCGGAGGCCTTTCCACTGGACAGCTCATGGCGGAGGCCGGCTCCATGCTCCTTGGAAAGAAATACGTGGGCGGAACCCTGGATGAAGGAGACAAGGAAGCCCTCAGGATATATCTTCAGAGGACAGACTGCGTCATTTTTGTCGAGACCATCTTCAATCTTGCCCAGGAGGTCAGGGAGCATGCCGGGATGCCCACCTTTGCGGGATTCGCCCGCCATATGCTCTCCACAAGATACCGTGCAGGTCGGTGTGAAAGGTATTCTGACAGGATACACTATGGGACGCAGTGGATACGGAAGCAGGAGGCTCTGGGACTCGTAAGGGATATTACAATGGACCTTGGCGGGGAAGAGTACGACCATCCCATTTCCTACATGAGCGACAACTTCTTCCTATACCCGCATCTTGCGTTAGCCCCGAAGGATTCCGTTGCAGCCGAAGACCTGAGGATAATATCAGAGGTGGAGGATTCCCTTAACACCTTGCCGCACAGCCGTATCCCCCAAGGCCGGGTTCGGGACATCCAGGGGAAGATACAGACAGGCGACATAATATGGTTTACATCCCCCCGGAAAGGTCTTGACATCGCGCATGTCGCCATTGCGTACGTCCGCTATCCCGACGGGACCGTCATATATGGCCCCCATACGATGGATCCAGATCCGGAAAGGGGAGGAACTCCGATAGTTGGATACATGCATGCTTCTTCAGTTGTAATGAGGGTCATAGTGGACAAGATGCCCATCTGGAAAAGCGTGCAGGACTATTACTCCTTTGACGGAATAAAGGTCACAAGGCCACTTTAGATTTTTACCATGAGACATTTTGCAAGAATCATCCTTTCACTTTTCTTTCTGCTAATCATCTCTTCGGCAGTCCATGCCCAGAGAAGAGTGCAGAGGGATACCATGTTCATTGACGGGGCGCCTGTCGCTTACAGTATGACCTACTGGTATGCCATCGAGGGGGACAGGGTCCCAGATTTTGCGGTAAGAAGCCTTGACGGAAGGCATATCCGGATAGGCGACCTCCGTGGAAAGGTCGTTGTAATCAGCTTCTGGATAAAGACTTGCGGTCCCTGCATGAGGGAGCTTGCAAGGGTGGGGCCGGAGCTTGTCGACGTTTATCCGCCGGAGAATTTCGAGTTTCTTGCAATAGGCTCTGGCGAGGACAGGGAGACTGCGCAGTGGTTTTCTAGGCAGTGTGGCGCCACCTTCCCCCTTTGCTACGATCCTTCAGGGAGGATAGTCGGAAAGTTCGCCGACAATGGATTCCCAAAGGTGTTCGTTGTCGACCGGCAGGGGATAATCCGCTACACAGGCGATGGTTACAGCCCAGAGAAGTTCGAAGCACTGAAGAAAGTCGTATCGGAGATTGTAGCGGAATAGCGCCCGCTCTTACATTTTGGAGCAAAACCGTGCATTTGGGTTGAAAGAGTGAAATCACCTGTTTGTTAATCGCTCTTAATTTGTTATTTTTGCATCGCCTTTGGGCAAAACAGATATCACTTTTAATTCGTAATAAGAAATGAGAATTATTCAAGTAACAGGAAGGGAGATCCTCGATTCCAGGGGAAATCCTACAATTGAGGCTGAGGTTATCCTCGAGTCCGGTGTTATCGGAACGGCTGCCGTTCCTTCAGGCGCATCAACAGGTGAGAACGAGGCTCTCGAGCTTCGCGACGGAGACCCCAAGCGCTACGGCGGCAAGGGCGTCCTCAAGGCAGTTGAGAACATCAACAGCAAGATCGCTCCCGCAATCATCGGAATGAGCGCCCTAGAGCAGAGGGCTATCGACAAGACCATGATAGACCTTGACGGCACTCCCACCAAGAGCAATCTTGGCGCAAACGCCATTCTCGGCGTATCGCTTGCCGTTGCAAAGGCTGCCGCTGAATATCTCGGCATCCCTCTGTACAGGTACATCGGCGGAACCAACGCATACGTTCTTCCTGTTCCCATGATGAACATCATCAACGGTGGAGCTCACTCTGACGCCCCCATCGCATTCCAGGAGTTCATGATCCGTCCCGTAGGCGCTTCCAGCGAGGCCGAGGGCGTAAGGATCGGAGCAGAGGTGTTCCACGCACTCCAGAAGGTCCTCAAGGGCCGCGGACTCTCCACTGCAGTAGGTGACGAGGGTGGATTCGCACCTAAGCTCAACGGCATCGACGATGCTCTCGACTGCATCATCGAGGCTATCAAGAAGGCTGGCTACGAGCCTGGAAAGGACGTAACCATCGCCATGGACTGCGCCGCTTCCGAGTTCTGCTTCAAGGAGGGTGACACCTTCTACTATGACTACAAGCAGCTCAAGGACGGAAAGAAGAAGGATCCCAATGGAAAGAAGCTCACCAGCGAGGAGCAGATCGCATACCTCGAGCAGCTCATCAGCAAGTACCCCATCGATTCCATCGAGGACGGTCTTAGCGAAGAGGACTGGGAAGGCTGGGTAAAGCTCACCAAGGCTATCGGCGACCGCTGCCAGCTCGTAGGTGACGACCTTTTCGTAACCAACGTGAAGTACCTTCGCAAGGGTATCGAGATGGGTGCTGGAAACTCCATCCTCATCAAGGTAAACCAGATCGGCTCCCTCACCGAGACTCTCGACGCTATCGAGATGGCTCACCGCAACGGCTACACCACCGTTACATCGCACCGCTCAGGTGAGACCGAGGACACCACCATCGCTGACATCGCAGTTGCTACCAACAGCGGTCAGATCAAGACCGGTTCCCTCAGCCGTACAGACCGTATCGCCAAGTACAACCGTCTCATGAAGATCGAGATGGAGCTTGGAGACGAGGCCGTTTACGGATACGCCAAGATAAGGAAATAATCCATTTTCGGGACAAGACCTGAAGGGCGGCTGGGATTCACCTGGCCGCCCTTCTTTCATCTTTTGCATAAATTGTGAAAAAGGGTGGATTGTCTGTTCAATTCGTCCTTCCAATTCTTGCTTTGGTGCACTTTTTTCAGGATATTTGCATATTGTCCCCGTGATAGGAACACCAGAATAAATTGCGATTTGTACAATGACCAGAACTAGAGGAAACATTTCCCAGATTATCGGACCGGTAGTGGACGTCCATTTCGACCTCGAAGGCGAAGAGACAGTCAAGGACCTCCCCAGCATACACGACGCTTTGACAGTGACCCGCCCTGACGGCAGGACCCTCGTAATCGAGGTGCAGCAGCACATCGGCGAGGACACCGTAAGGTGCGTTGCCATGGATTCGACTGACGGGCTGAGGCGCGGACTCGAGGTGATAAACACCGGAGCCCCCATCTCCATGCCTACCGGAGCCCAGATAAGGGGAAGGGTCATGAACGTCACTGGCGACAGCATAGACGGCCTTGGCTCCCTTGAAATGGAAGGCTCGCTTCCTATCCACAGGGAACCGCCGAAATTCGAGGACCTTACTACATCCCAGGAGGTTCTTGCGACAGGCATCAAGGTCATAGACCTGCTGGAACCCTACCTCAAGGGTGGAAAGATCGGACTCTTCGGAGGCGCCGGCGTAGGAAAGACCGTCCTTATCAAGGAGCTTATCAACAATATCGCAAAGAAGCACAACGGATTCTCGGTGTTCGCGGGTGTGGGAGAGAGGACAAGGGAGGGTAACGACCTTCTGCGTGAGATGATCGAGTCCCACGTTATCAAGTACGGCAAGGCGTTCGAGGACAGCATGGCAGAGGGCCACTGGGACCTCTCCCTCGTGGACAGGGAGGAGCTTCCCAAGAGCCAGGTTGCGATGGTGTTCGGACAGATGAACGAACCGCCTGGAGCACGTTCCTCGGTAGCCCTTTCCGGACTTACCCTTGCGGAGTCGTTCCGCGATGCCAGAAACGGTGCCGGCCCCAAGGACATCCTTTTCTTCATTGACAACATATTCCGTTTCACCCAGGCGGGTAGCGAGGTTTCGGCGCTGCTGGGAAGGATGCCTTCGGCGGTAGGATACCAGCCCACGCTTGCAACCGAGATGGGACAGATGCAGGAGAGGATTACATCCACCAAGGACGGTTCCATCACATCCGTACAGGCCGTATACGTTCCTGCGGACGACCTTACGGACCCGGCCCCTGCGACAACGTTCTCGCACCTTGACGCAACGACCGTGCTTAGCAGAAAGATAACCGAGATGGGCATATATCCTGCGGTAGACCCTCTGGAGTCCACATCCAGGATCCTCGACCCCAATATCGTGGGCCAGAGGCACTATGACGTGGCACAGAAAGTAAAGCAGATTCTCCAGCGCAACAAGGACCTCCAGGACATCATCTCCATCCTCGGAATGGACGAGCTCTCCGACGAGGACAAGCTTACGGTGAACAGGGCACGAAGGGTCCAGAGGTTCCTGAGCCAGCCCTTCTCCGTAGCGGAGCAGTTCACGGGTGTGCCCGGAGTGATGGTGGACATCGAGGATACGATAAAGGGATTCGAGACGATTCTATCCGGAGAAGTGGACTACCTCCCGGAGCAGGCGTTCCTCAACGTCGGAACCATCGAGGATGCCATAAAGAAGGGTGAGGCTATTCTTGCCCAGGCCAAATAGCAAATGAGATGGACGAGATAAAGCTGGAAATAATCTCCCCCGAGAGAATCCTGGTGGATGCCATGGTGGAAAGGGTGACACTCCCCGGAGTGGTCGGTCCTTTCGAAGTCCTCAGGGGGCACGCTCCTCTTATCACCTCGCTCAGCGCGGGGAAGGTGAAGTACACTTCATCGGGCAAGACGGAGTCGTTCCAGATAAAGTCCGGTTTCGTCGAAGTCCTTGACAATACGGTAAGTGTCTGTGTGGAGGTGTAGGGAATGAGAAAGTGGTTTCTAATACTTGTGCTCCTGTTCGCTGGCCTGTCCGCGGGAAGCCTCACCTGCCTGGCGCAGGAGGCGTCTCCAAAGGGCGGGGAAGAGGATGTGAACATTGCGGAAGTCATCTTCGAGCATATCGGGGACGACTATTCCTGGCATATCCTTTCGTGGAAAGGGAAGGATGTCGCAATCCATCTTCCATGCATAGTAAGGAGCAAGACTTCAGGATGGCACTTCTTCTGTTCAAGCCGCCTCTCCCATGGACAGGAGTGGGAAGGATTCCACATAGCACGGAGCGGAGAGAAGCACGAGGGGAAGATAGTCGAGTCCAACGGGGAGCGCCCCTTTGACATCTCGATAACAAAGAACGTCCTGTCGCTTATTATGAGCAGCATACTTCTGGTTGTCATAGTGCTTCTTACGGCAAGATGGTACCGAAGGCACGACGCTCTTAACGAAGCTCCTACAGGCCTTGCCGCGGCAATGGAGCCCGTCGTAATGATGATCCATGAGATGGCAAGGGAGAACATCGGGGAGGATGACTACCGCAAGTTCTCGCCCTACCTCCTTACGGCCTTCCTCTTCATAATACTGAACAATTTCCTGGGAATCATCCCGATATTCCCCGGAGGAGCGAACCTCACCGGAAACATCGCCTGCACCCTCGTTCTTGCGCTATTTACGTTCTTCACCGTGAACATATTCGGAACGAAGCACTACTACAAGGACATCTTCTGCCCTGACGTGCCGGGATTCCTCAAGCCCATAATGCCGGTCATAGAGGTGTTCAGCGCCCTGATGAAGCCGGTGTCCCTTACCATACGACTCTTTGCGAACATGCTCGCCGGACACATACAGATCCTGGGAGTAGTCTGCATAATATTCATAATGGCGAAGTACGGCCCCCTGCTGCTGGGGTCCATGAGCGTCATCTCGGTGCTCTTCGGAATATTCCTGGACTGCCTCGAGATACTTATATCCTTCATCCAGGCCTACGTCTTCACGATGCTCTCTTCGATATACATCGGGCTGGCGCGCCAGAAGGGGGAGTAGAAAGGTTATAATTTTAAAAACTATAGGATTATGTTACTTACAATTTTACTTCAGGCAGCCGCCGGCGCATCCCTTGGAAAGGCCGCGGCAGCAATAGGTGCAGCCCTCGCAGCTTTCGCAGCCGGATTTGGAATCGGCAAGCTAGGTGCAGCCGCAATGGAGGCTATCGCACGTCAGCCCGAGACGGCGAAGGACGTCCGTTCGAACCTTATCATCGTAGCCGGTATGGTCGAGGGTGCAGCCCTGTTCGCCATCATCGTCTGCCTGTTGGCAATAGTACTGTAGGACAATGAACCTGGTCACACCAGATGCCGGACTTCTGTTCTGGATGGTGCTAATCTTCGGCATCGTCCTGTTCATCCTTGCCAAGTGGGGGTTCCCCGTCATAACAGGGATGGTGGAGAAGAGGTCCGAGCATATTGACAAGTCTCTCGCCCTTGCCCGCGAAGCGCAGCAGAAGGTCGAGTCTCTTGCCACGCAGCAATCTGAGATGGTGGCCGCGGCAAAGAAGCAGGAGGCGCAGATCCTCTCCGAAGCCATGGAGACAAAGAAGCAGATTATCGCCAAGGCTAGCGAGGATGCGTCAATGGAGGCCATCTCCTATCTGGAGAAGGCGCAGCTTCAGATTGAAACCGAAAAGGAGAATGCCCTCAGGGAGGTTCGTGGCGATGTTGCAAGCCTGTCGGTAGACATAGCGGAGAAGATTCTTCGCCGCTCCCTATCCAGCGAAGAGGCCCAGCTGAAGTACATCGACACCCTCATTGATGAGATGTCCACCGCAAAGGAAGAAAAACAGCAGTAGATGAACGTCGGTATCATATCTTCACGATACGCTCACACACTCCTGGAGTATAGCACCAAGTGTGGGGAGTGCGATACCGTCCTTGCCCAGAGCGAGGCCATCCTCTATTCCATCAACAACGTGCCCCAGCTGGAGAAGGTCCTCAGGGATCCAACCGGGGTGACGGTGGAGCAGAAGATGTCCCTCCTTAGGACTACCCTCGGAAATGAGAAGATGGCGCCAAGCCTGGAGAAGTTCCTCCACCTTGTCATCCATAACGAAAGGGCCGACCTGCTGGGGATGATACTCTTCATTTTCGGAAAGCTGTACTACAGGAGCCGCAAAGTCCGCTTCGCAGTTGTCACCACGGCGATAGACCTTCCCGACGAGAAGCTCGAGAAGATCCGCCTGACCCTTTCAAAGTTGCTGGACTGCCAGATAGAGGCCGAGTCCAGGACGGACCCCTCGATAATAGGGGGCATGACAATCACCATCGACGACTACCTGATCGATGCTTCGGTGGCATCCCAGCTTTCTGAAGTCCGCAGGCAGTATTCGGAGAAGATTACAAGAATAGTTTAAGCAAATTACATGGCGCAGAACAACATAAAGCCCAGTGAAATCACAAACGTGCTCCTGTCCCAGCTCGAGAGCATGAACCTCCAGGCCAAGTACGAGGAGGTCGGAACCGTACTGCAGGTAAGCGACGGTGTCGTAAGGGTATACGGACTTGTCAACGCAGAGGCGGGAGAGCTCCTTGACCTAGGTAACGACATCATGGCCGTGGTCATGAACCTCGAGGAGGACAACGTCGGTGCCATCCTGCTCGGACCTACCGACCAGGTAAAGGAGGGTATGACAGTAAAGCGCACTGGCAGGATTGCTTCCATAGACGTAAGCGATAAGATGGTAGGAAGGGTTGTGGACCCTCTTGGGAATCCTCTTGACGGCCTTGGCAACATCGAAGGCGACAAGGTGGAGATGCCCCTTGAGAGGAAGGCTCCCGGAGTAATATACCGTCAGCCTGTGAACGAGCCTCTGCAGACCGGACTGAAGGCTATCGACGCCATGATCCCGATAGGAAGGGGACAGAGGGAGCTCATAATCGGCGACCGCCAGACCGGAAAGACCGCTATCGCCATCGACACCATCATCAACCAGAGGTCCGAATGGGAGAAGGGAAAGCCCGTATACTGCATCTATGTCGCAGTAGGACAGAAGGGAAGCACGGTTGCCAGCATCGTGGAGACCCTCCGAAACAAGGGCGCCATGGACTACACCATCGTGGTGGCTGCAACGGCTGCAGATCCGGCGGCTCTGCAGTACTACGCACCTTTTGCGGGTGCGGCCATCGGAGAGTACTTCCGTGACACCGGCAGGGCGGCCCTTGTCGTATACGACGACCTTTCAAAACAGGCCGTGGCGTACAGGGAGGTATCCCTTATCCTTCGTCGTCCCTCCGGAAGGGAAGCCTATCCTGGAGACGTATTCTACCTCCATTCAAGGCTCCTTGAAAGGGCGGCAAAGATAATCGACCAGCAGGAGGTCGCAGAGCAGATGAACGACCTTCCCACTTCGCTGAAGGGCAAGGTGAAGGCCGGAGGCTCCCTGACTGCGCTTCCCATTATCGAGACCCAGGCCGGAGACGTTTCCGCATACATCCCTACTAACGTGATCTCAATCACGGACGGACAGATATACCTCGAATCCGGACTCTTCAACCAGGGCGTGCGTCCTGCAATCAACGTGGGAATATCAGTATCCCGTGTAGGTGGATCCGCCCAGGTAAAGAGCATGAAGAAGGTTGCCGGAACCCTGAAGATAGACCAGGCCCAGTACAACGAGCTCGAGTCCTTCTCGAAGTTCTCCTCCGATGTGGACAAGGTTACCGCAATGGCTCTTGACAAGGGAAGGAAGAATAGCCAGCTGCTAATCCAGCCCCAGTACAGCCCGATGCCCGTAGGGGAGCAGATTGCGATCCTCTACTGCGGAACGCACGCCCTTATGAAGGACATTCCACTTGACAAGGTGAAGGACTTCCAGAGCGCATTCCTCGAGAGGATGAGGACCCTTCACGCATCGGATGTGCTTGAGCCCCTGTCAAGCGGCAAGTATGACGAGGCAATCGGAAAGATAATAGAGGATGAGGCTGCGTCCGTAGTCTCACAGATTACTGCATAATGCCTTCTCTAAAGGAAATAAAGGAGAGGATAGCCTCCGTCAATTCAACGCTGAAAATCACCTCGGCGATGAAGATGGTGGCTTCCGCCAAGCTGCGCAAGGCCCAGACCGCCATAGGAAACATGGTACCCTATCAGCAGAGGTTGAACAGGATCCTGGTGGACCTTATGAACTCTCCTGAAAAGGCTCCCGGGAAGAGCTCTCTCACCCCTGTCGAGGAAGGGGATATCTCATCCTTTGCCGTCAACAGGGATGTCCGCAGCGTTGCCCTCGTATGCTTCTCCTCGAATTCATCCCTTTGCGGAGGATTCAACGCCAACGCCATAAGGGAGGCCACGAAGGTTGTGAAGGAGTATGCGGCCGCAGGAGTGAACGTAACCGTATACTCGGTCGGAAAGAAGATGGCAGATGCCATGAGAAAGCTTGGATACCCTTCCCCTGCCGACTACACGAAGATGTCTGCGAATCCTTCCTATGAGGCCGCCGCGGCTCTTGGGCAGGAGCTCAGGGACTCCTTCCTTAGCGGGAAGTACGACAAGGTCGAACTCATCTACAACCATTTCAAGAGCACATCCTCCCAGCCTACGGTAAGGGATACCTACATCCCTCTCACACTCGGTTCCGCAGCGGCTGAACTGGCTTCCAGCAAGGGCGCGAAAAAGGAGGGGGCGAAGCCCCGCGAGATAGACTTCATCGTAGAGCCCGACAGGGACACCCAGATAAGCCTTCTCTTTCCGAAGGTGATGCTCCTTAAAGTCTACACGGTGCTCCTTGATACGGTGGCGGCCGAACATGCGGCAAGGACTGTCGCCATGCAGACGGCAACCGACAACGGCAATGAACTCCTTTCCGAGCTCACCCTCGAATACAACAAGGGAAGGCAGCAGAAGATTACAACAGACCTGCTCGACATGGAAAGCGGATCTTCAGAGTAGGGACTATTCAAGTATCGTGGCGTTTTCATGGTAATCCGTGGGGACGCCATCATTGTTTCAAAAATAGGCGTTGCAATGCTCCATAGAAGGGTTCCCGTTCTTTTCATACTTGTACTTATCCTGTCCTCATGCGGGGCGCAGGCACAGAGCGAAGTGGTGCTGGGCGATGAGAGGCTCGGGGAATACCTTCCTCTTCTAAGCGGAAAAAGGGTCGCAATATTCAGCAACCACTCCGGAATAGTGGGCGATATCTTTGACGGAAGGCCCTACAGGGTTATTCCTGATGACAGTACCTCCCTTGTCCCTTTCCATAGCATAGGGGATGAAAGGCTCGGACCCCATATCCTTGACGTCCTTGTCGAAAATGGCGTAAACGTCACCGCGATATTTTCTCCGGAGCATGGGTTCAGGGGAGACGCCGATGCCGGGGAGCATGTCGGAAGCAGTGTCGACCAGAAGACCGGAGTCCCCATACTGTCCCTTTATGACGGGGGAAGGATGCGTCCTTCGGATAGTGCCATGGAAAGCTTTGACGTGCTTGTCGTGGACATCCAGGACGTAGGGCTCCGCTACTATACCTACTACATATCCATGCTCCGTCTGATGGACGCGTGCTCCGCCTTCTCAAGGAAGGTGGTCGTCCTTGACCGGCCCAATCCGAACGGATTCTATGTGGATGGTCCCATTCTGGATGATTCGCTGAGGTCTGGAGTGGGAGCGCTTCCCATTCCCATCGTTCACGGCATGACCCTTGGCGAACTGGCCCTCATGATAAACGGCGAAGGATGGCTCGAAGGCGGAAGGAAGTGCGACCTTGCGGTTGTCCCTTGCCTTGGGTATTCCCACAGCACGAAATACTCCCTTATTCTTCCACCTTCTCCGAACCTAAGGTGCATGAAGGCCGTATACCTGTATTCTTCAATATGCTTTTTCGAGGGGGTGCAGGCTACCCCGGGAAGGGGAACTCCCTATCCGTTCATGATATACGGGCATCCGGACATGGCAGGATATGGTTTCTCATTCACTCCAAGGAGCGTTCCTGGTGCCAGGAACCCGCGCTACAAGGATGTGGAGTGCCACGGGGTCGACCTGAGGAGAGTCCCTCTTGAAAGGATATGGGATGAGGGCGTGAACCTCTCCTACATAGCGGACGCATACAGGAGTCTCAATCGCCCTGCCCACGGGTACGTATCTTCACAGACGCCTCCGGTTCCGATGGGGGACGGGTTCTTTCTGTCAAACGGATTTTTTGAGAAACTTGTCGGCGTCACCTGGGTAAGGGGCGATATCGAGTCATCGGTGGATCCTTCCAGGATAAGGGAGAAGTGGAAGGGGGATGTGGAGAGTTTCCTTTTGCAAAGAAGGCCGTATCTTCTCTATCCGGAGTAGCAATAAGGGGCATATAATAAAGAGGATACAAAAAAAGGGGGCGGATCATCTCGACCGGTCCCCTTTCTATATTGTTCACTTATTCAAATTGTATGATTAAAACTAGCTTATGTGTCGTCTCTACCAATTGCGACTTTCGTGCCAAACTTTTTTGAAAGGTATGAAAATAATCCAAATTTTCACCTAAAAACATCTCTTTATCAATACGATAGAATAATCATTCAGACCTTTGGATTTTTATTCATATTTCTGAAAAATTATCGATTCGGGTAGACGAATGAGGCGAAGCGGCAATATTGGCATATCCTCTACCTTGTACAATCTTTCCGCCCTGCAGGTACAACGATGGGCAAAAATTCTTAAATTGTACCCATAAGATTTTTTTACCAATGAGCAGATTGAGATTTCCGGCGCTTGCCCTTGCGCTACTTCTTTCCGTTTATCCATCCCTTGCCCAGCCCCAGAGCATGGACGGCACGGCGCGTCTTATGAACCAGACCATCGATGTCAGTGCGGATTTCAGGGACCTGGCGAACATACTTTTCTTCGCAGACCACATTGACAGTTTTGACGTGCCTTCCGGGGAGGGGAAGGTTGTATGGAAAAGGCATCAGCTAGTGACCCGCCAGGCTTTCAACCTCAATCAGACCCAGCCCCATGAGCTTCAGATGCTGGATTTCCCGGGCACCGCATACGACAACGACCCTTCGCTTTCGATGAAGGTCGATTTCGTATCGCCAAGAACTGTGCGCATCCGCATGCTCACAACTCCCATCCAGCCAAAGGAGGAGGAAAGCATCATCCTTTCAGGTCCGGTTCCGTCAGAAGGCGGCTGGAGCGGCTCCGACAGGGTAGATGCCATAGTGTACAGTAGCGAGTGGGGGACCATCCAGATAGACAAGGACCCATGGAGGATAGTGCTTCGTGACAGGAACGGACGCGAGCTCACACATTCTGCGGCCCGTATCGATACAGACTCCACGCAGGTGAAGTACACTCCCTTCAGCTTTGTCAAAAGGGGAAGCGACAACGCCCGCATGGTGAACCCCGTATTCAGCCTGTCTGCGGGAGAGATGATATTCGGCTGCGGAGAGTCTCCGACATCCCTTGACAAGGTGGGGCAGAAGATAAACCTCTATGTCACCGACCCGCAGGGCCCTGAGACAGGAGACATGTACAAGCCTGTACCCTTCTTCCTGTCGAGCAGGGGATACGGGATGTTCTTCCACACGAGCGCTCCTCTTACCTGCGATTTCGGGTCATCGTACATAGGCCTCAACAAGATATTCATGGGGGATGAGAATCTTGACATGTTCATTTTCTTCGGCACCCCTGCCGAGATACTTGACGAGTATACGTCCCTTGTGGGCAAGGCTCCCATGCCTCCGCTATGGTCTTTCGGGACGTGGATGAGCAGGATCACCTATTTCAGCGAGCAGGACGGCTATGATGTAGCGAATCATCTTCGCGACGGGAAATACCCCTGCGATGTGATTCATTTCGACACGGGCTGGTTCGATGTCGACTGGCAGTGCGACTACAGGTTCTCTCCAAACAGGTTCCCCAATCCCGAAGGCATGCTCCGGGACCTTGAAGACAGGGGGTTCCACGTATGCCTGTGGCAGCTTCCCTATTTCACACCAAAGAACAAATACTTCAGCGAGCTGATAGACAAGGGCCTCTACGTAAAAAGCGGCAGCGGAGGCCTTCCTTACGAGGATGTCGTCCTGGACTTCTCCAATCCTGAGACGGTGCAGTGGTATCAGGAAAAGATAGAGGGGCTCCTAAGGGAAGGGGTCTCCGTAATAAAGGGGGATTTCGGCGAGGCCGCTCCCCTTGGCGGAATCTACCATAGCGGAAAGAGCGGCTGGTATGAGCACAACCTCTATCCGCTCCGCTACAACAAGGCGCTCTGGGAAGTGACTCAGAGGGTAAAGGGTGAAGGCATAATATGGGGCCGCTCCGCATGGGCAGGCTCCCAGAGATATCCTCTCCACTGGGGAGGAGACGCGGCTTCCACGGATACCGGAATGCTCGGTACGATAAGGGCCGGAATGTCCTTTGGGCTGTCGGGATTTCCGTTCTGGAGCCACGACATGGGTGGCTTTGTGACGAGCACACCGGATGAACTTTACATGCGGTGGCTCCCATTCGGCTTCCTGTCCTCCCACACAAGGGCCCACGGCGCCCCTCCTACCGAGCCCTGGCTATATGACAGCGAGAGAGTGCAGGATGTGTTCAGAAAGAGCGCGGAGATGAAGTACCGCCTGATGCCATACATATACGCCCAGGCAAAGCAATGCACCGAAACCGGGCTCCCGATGATGAGGGCGATGTTCATAGAGTTTCCGGAGGACCTCATGGCATGGAAGGTCGAGGACCAGTACATGTTCGGAAGCCGGATCCTGGTTGCGCCCCTGTTGGAAAAGGGTATGAAAGGAAGGAATGTGTATCTTCCCAAGGGAGACTGGATCGACTATCAGAGCGGCAAGGTGTATGAAGGCGGAAGGTACGTGGAGATAGAGGCCGGCGAGCTTCCAATAGTCGTACTTGTCAGGGACGGTTCCGCCATACCGCACATAGCCCTTGCCCAGTGTACAAAGGACATGGACTGGAGTCATCTCACACTGAAGAAGTTCTCATCAAAGAAGACTGAATGCGAGGGCGAAGTGTTCCTGCCCGGCTCGTCTTCCGTCCAGAGGGTGAGGGTATCCTCTGATGGAAGGCTTCTTGACAGCGTACAGGGTACGGAGATAACAGTAGAATAGAGCCACCAGCGATATGAAAGTGAAAAGGATCGTCATCGCATTGCTGCTTTCATCAGCGGTTCTACTTCCTTCATGCTCAAGGAAGGGGCAGGGGCCGTCCGGCTTCTCCCTTGCCAGGGAAGGATACTTCCGCAATCACGGAGTCGATGTCATGGCCTTTGACGACAACAGCTATCCTGAAGGCCACCAGGGCGGCGTGTCCCTCATAATGCACGGAAAGAGGGTGGCGGCAAACGGTGACGTCCGTCTCGAGGCCACTCCGGGTCAGTGGCAGCCTCTTGCGCGTCAGCTTTCCAGAAGCTGCGATGACGGAAGGATCGAGGTTTCGCTGTGCTATCCGGATTCTTCGAGGCATCTTGCTGGGTTCAACCCCATGTTGTATCCCGATGTGAGCCTTTCGTACCGTGTGAGAGTGGAGCCCAGTGGAAACGACATCGTGGTAACGGTTGACCTTGACAGTCCTGTTCCCGAGTATCTTCAGGGAAAGGTCGGGTTCAATCTGGAGATATTTCCCGGATGGGTCATAGGCAAACCATGGATAATGGATGATGTGCAGGGGATATATCCTTCCCAGCCTTCGTCTCCTCTTGAAAATGTCCCGTCCAGCAGGGACAGCCTCATGAAATGGGTTCCCGAAGGAGGACCGGTGGCGAATGCTGCGAGACTGCAGGGCAGTGGCGGATACAGCCCGATGGTGGCAGATGATATCATAGCCTCCCCTTATGCGGTTGGAAGGAGGTTCATATCACGTCCGGACGACCCCTATCAGAAGTTTATGGTGGAGTCCAGGACATCGGAGCTGAAGCTCTACGACGGGAGGATGAACCACAACAACGGATGGTTTGTCCTCAGGAGCGAAATTCCAGCCGGGGCAACGACCGGTGCTGTCAAGTGGATAATAACTCCTTCTGTCGTCCCTTCGTGGATCGCCGAACCCGTGGTGCAGACATCCCAGGTCGGATACCTGCCCGGACAGGACAAGGTGGCGGTGATAGAACTTGACAAGGATGACAGGGCCTCCCGCAAGGCGGAGGTCATTAGGATTGACGAGGAAGGAGAGAGTGTCGTAAAGACCATCTCCCCGTCAAGGTGGGGGCCATTTCTGAGGTACAACTATCTTAGGGCGGATTTTTCCGATGTGAGGACTCCGGGACTGTACAGGATAAGGTATGGAGAGTGTCAGTCTTCAGTCTTCCGGATAGGGGACGATGTGTTTGACAGGGGAGTGTGGCAGCCGGTTGTGGAATATTTCCTCCCGGTTCAGATGTGCCATATGAAGGTAAGTGAAAAGTACAGGGTCTGGCACGGGCTCTGCCACATGGATGACGCCCTGATGGCACAGGTCGGCAATCATATCGACGGCTATGTGCAGGATGCTACGGCGCTTACATATCCTTCGGGAGCCCATGTCGGCGGACTTGCCCTAGGCGGATGGCATGATGCCGGGGACTATGACATAAGGATAGAGTCCCAGGCGGAGGAGACCTACGTCCTCTCCCTTGCATGGGAGAACTTCCATCCCGATATTGACGCTACCGCCATAGACTTTGTCTCCCATAGCGTTGAAATACACCAGGGGGACGGCCGCAATGACATACTTCAGCAGATAGAGAACGGTGCCATGGGTATCGTATCGGGCTATGCCGCACTTGGAGGAAGGTTCTACCGGGGAATAATATCTCCCGATGTCAGGCAATACGCCCTTTTGGGAGATGCCTCCGTTGCAACCGACGGAATCCCCGGCAATGCCGATGACAGATGGGTTTTCACGGAGAACAACCCTTCGCGCGAACTGCGCACCGCAGCAGCGCTTGCTGCGGCTTCCAGGGCTCTTTCGGGTTTCAACGACCCTCTTTCGGCGCAGTGTCTTGCAACCTCGCAGAGGGTGTTCCTCTCCCACAAGCCTTCTTCCTCTGACAGGGAGGCCATGAACGCAAAAGTGCAGGCGGCATGTGAGCTGTACCTCTCAACCGGAGCCAAGGAATACTCCTCATTCATACTGGACAACATGTCCTTGTCGATATCGTCAAGGAACGTATGGTTTCTCTCACGCGTGGAAAGGGCTTTCTCGAAGATAGAGGATCCAAGGATGATGGACTTCTGCGACGTGTTCGCAAGGGCCCTTGACATATATGGAGAGGAAGTGGGGACCCAGTCTGGCCAGACTCCTTACGGGGTTCCGTACAATCCCTCGATATGTGGTGCCGGATGGAGCGTGCAGGAGTTCGCGTACAGGCATTATTTCCTCGTGAGCGCATATCCTGAGAAATTCTCTTCCGCTCCTATTTATGCCGCCCTTGATTTCGTGCTTGGATGCCACCCGGGAAGCAACACTTCTTCTTTTGCATCAGGTGT
>Ga0181612_161548_pt1 | contig 19354 bp, 10 predicted proteins | sample HoacroProtozoa21_FD_119630 | JGI IMG/M metagenome (GOLD analysis project Ga0181612, IMG submission 119630) | Hoatzin crop microbial communities from Cojedes, Venezuel. Combined Assembly of Gp0051906, Gp0051904, Gp0051908 | reverse complement strand
GGGGGGGGGTGGGTGGGTGTCTGCTTTAACTTAACGTGTCTCCTAGGATTATAGGGTTCTAATTAATATTAAGTGTTATTCTGGTAATGTATCTGCCCCCTACCCAGGTTAAAGTGAAAAAGCTTTCTATAATATCCTAATACTTGCCACATTTATAAAGTACTTTATTAAATAAGAATCTTCTTCACAGTTGTACCATATTTGTCTTATATGGCCAAGCTTCTTAATTTATGATGACTGGCACTTCCGTAATGATAAAAAAATAACTACATTTCATAGCGTTGGGCACCCCAGCAGCCAAAAGCTCCAAGTTGTAGTCTTAACTCTCTCACAAATGTGTTTCATCTTCTACCTGCTGCCTGAATTGTGGACATGCCAGTACTGCTTCAGCTAGAAGAGAGACGTGTAGAGCGTCTCGAAAGGGCTGTGAGGTTCCAGAGCTCTGTAAAGTATCATTATTATTGCTATTTTTATAGATAAGAAAAAGCGTGTTTGCAGCAAACAACAAAAAAGTATTTCCCAGCTCTGAATGTGATGTATAGAAAGAGCTATGTAGTTCAGCTATTATGGTGCCTTGTAACGGTGAAATACAGGGTGTTCCTCCGGTTGTATTACAGCTGCAAAATGTGTCTCCTGAAACGTTGGGCATGCCAGCCGGTTTGGACATAAATAATAAGTATGTGCATAGTTCGCCTTTTAGAAGCACAGCAAAGCCATTTGTTCAAGCGCCATCTTAAGCCTTCACTTCCTCGGAGTAGCTGTTTGGTTGTCTCTCTGGGTGCCGTGGGAACACTCACTGTTTAATTTAGCTGTGAACAGGTTTCCTTTGCTCACTTCGGACTATTTTCTCCAGAGGGGTGAAGCTGTACTTCAGGTAGCAATGTGCCCTGCGAACAGAAAGCAATTTATTGAGGGTTTCATAGCAGTATTAATCTGGAGTAGGCGGTTTCACCAAAATACCATAAGCTAGGTCTCCTCAAATCAAGATACCAGCTTAAAATCTCTGATATTTATGCAATACACATTTATGGAAACCACAAAAGTATATGTCTTTAGGGTTTTGAGCCATACATTCTGGGGTTTTTCCATGTTTTCCTTTTCAGTGAACGATGCTATAGAAATTTTCTTTTAAAATTAAATTCTTATTTAATTATGCAGTCCAGTGAAAGGTCCTTGACAAAATAGGTGAGATTTGACAGTGCCATTTTAGAGAATTTGCTTAGATTTTTCTTTTGCCATGCTCCTTTCCTCCCCAGTGAACTTAGTGTAATTAAGAACTAGTGTAATGGGTGCACAGTCTGTTAGACTAGTATCACTAGTTTAGCTGTACCCTAAAAATAAACTCATGCAGAAACATGATATTCTGACTGGCAGGCTGTTTGGTCTGAGGGAGGGAGCAAGCAGACTTTTGGGGACAGCAGATGAGTTCTGTTATTTTAATGGGATTGTTTTTTGTTAAGGCTCTGCAGTAAGAGTCTGGAGGCCACTGTCATAAGCAGTATCCTCTCTTGTGTGCTCCAAAGGGATGGGTTTTTATACAGCAAATAATGCCTTTTTCAACAAGCAAAGGAAACTGTTCTTGCCTCATTACAGATAGATCTAGATATAAAGGACCTACAGCAAGAAAAGGCATGAGCACCCAAGTGAGAAGATGCTTTTCGTTCCACATGAGACCTACAGCACTCAGACACATGAGTTAATTGCACAGCAGTCAAGAAATAAAGCAAATATGGAAATGTATAGCACTGTGCAATCTGTAGTCTTCTCACTTCTTCTGCCCCCTTCCCTCGAGTCTGAGCAATGATCACAGCAAAGTACTTCTATCTTTTTTTTTTTTATTTGCTTACACTGTCAAACCTTCCATATCCCAAGCCCTGTGTGTATGAAGCAGCACCCTGCTGGAGTCGGTGAAAAGCATCAGTGCACACAGTCACAAGAGATACTCAGCAACATCTCTGTTGTAAGCTCTGTTATGCAGGATGAAGAGACAAAAGTAAAAACTCAGGGGAGGAAAGCATTGGATTTATTTTAGTATCGTGATGCTGGTATGGCTGTCAGTGTTCCTTGGAATTTGTACACATTAGAAAATGTGATCTTTATAAGTTTTTATTGATCTTGTCTCTGTGGCAGTGATTAATAGTATTTTCATCCCAAAATGTCAATGTATGGGTCTTAGCTCAAAGCAGATTATTCATCAGAACTGGAAGACCTGTTTTCCTATCACTTGCCAAAATCAGAAAAAACATACTTTTTTCTGAAGTTCAAGCTCAGAGCTGTATGGTATTTAGCTGACTTACATCTTTTCAGAGCTTGAGGTAAACTGAGGTGCCTAAATGTCTTTGTGGGCTGTCTTAAACACTTACTGGAAAGGAAAAATAAACATAGTGTGCATTATTGTTCTGCCTGTGAGTCTTTGAGCAGTCAGAGGTCTTGCAGCTAAATTGCTGTTAAAGCTGAATGCTGCTAAGGGTTAGTCTGGTTCTAGAGTGAGTGATTCTCCGAACACCAGGTGGGATACCAAGGAAGGGAAACCAGCTGTTATCAAATAAAATTTTTTCCCTCCAATTTCTCCCTTGGGTCAGGAAAAAACTTGCACGAACAAGAGAATTTGGGATCCTTTTGCCTCTGAAGTGGAGAGAATTTCTGGGATACAGGTTGAGAGAACCAATCAGTAAGTAAAATTATTAAAGATGAAATTGAATGCTTTTTGCCTTTGCTCATCAGAAAATGGGCATGGGCTGTGGCTCAGTTTGCCTGCTGCTGTCATAGTTCTTGCTGTCTACCAGCAAGTCAGTAGTGTTGGATAGTATTGGTGTGCTGACAGAGTAACGTACATACCTGTCTCCCCACAGTCACACTCAGGCGTGCGCCTCTTAATTACAGCCTGTGACTCTATCCCTGTATTTTGCCTGTGGGCCTCAGTGAGCAATCTTAAGGTGCTGAGATCAGAGTTAACAGCGTGCATCTGAGGCTGTGTCCTTAGCAGAGAGAGTTCATCACCATCATTAACTGGTGATGACCTTGTGTATCCTAGTAGGTTTGCACATGCTAGTGTGGATTCTCCATAAATGTGTATGACGTGTATCCCCAAAGGATGTGTGTGTATTGTTTACCAGTAGGTGTATAAAACTATGCTGCCAGTTTCACACAAAAATGTTTTCTTTAGATACATCTTGTGAGACTGAAGAGGTGACACTGGAAATATTTGTGCAATAATTACTCATGGAAGGCCAGTATCTGAACATGTCAGAAATTAATTTGGTAGAATATGTGTGTGATTAGGCTGGATGCTGATGCTATCTTGATGAACACTTTCCTTCACTTTTACTGATTCTTTTTCATGCAGAATATACAACAACAAGTGTAATGTTGAGTTAATGAAGGTTGGGGTTTTTGTGGAGGACATATATATAATTGCAGGGAAATAAAACATCTGTGCAATGTATAATAGATATCTATATCTGTCCTTAATTGTTACAGTTTTTCCCTTTGGATTTTCAGAACTGGAGACTGTGGAGTGTTATTGAATCTTTATTGCTTCTAAGATTTTGGATTGATATTTAGAAACAGTGGGCTATATAACATCACTGATCTGATTTTGCTTTCTGTGCACTGCAGCTTTAAATCTCTAAAAAGTCAAGGCAGCATCTTAAAATAAGAAGTGGGTGCAGACTCCACTTCCTGGAGCCTTTGCTTTTTGTTCTTTCTTGGTTTTAGTCTAAAATAAGTCATTCGGAATAAAAGGCTATTTTTGTGCTTTGTGGGTGGAAAAAACTTGCCTCCCTCAGTTCTCATACTGTGCGCATCACCGTGATATATGTACACCAGTGCTAGTATCTGGGAGATACCAGATAAAGCCTTCAGTTACTTTGATCTCCTAGTCATGTGTAAGTAGGAATAGAAGTTCCTCTTTAAAATACGGAGATTCTGAGGTATTTGCAGCATTGTGCTTTACATCCCTCAGCATTTTGTAAATGTAGGAAACTAATGTGAAAGGATCACTTGAAACATTGCATGAAGAAGGTTACCTTTACTGTAGAATGGAGTTTTTGTAACACATGGACATGAAACACAAGGGCTTAGGAGAAGGTGTACTGTGGTCAGCTGAGAGGGCAAACAGAATTTCTAGAGTCCACACAGGAGATAACTTAAATTACAGAAATAGAAAATAGAGCTTATGAGGTCATTTATTCCTTTCCCTCTGCTCCCCAAGGCAGGGTTTTTAATACCTAAACTGCTTTTGACAGATGACTGTTGAGCCCGTTCAGAAAAATTCAGATGATGGAGACTCCACAACTTCCCAAGGCAATCTATTCCAGCGCTCAGCTGTCCTAACCATTGCTCACATTTGATTTGCGGAGGACACACAGGCTGACATAGCTTCCATGCTAAAAGGAAGGACTTTCAGAAAATACAGGATTTTTAATTGCAGTCAGCTGTTTCTCCTGTGATGTGAAAGATGATTCCTTCCCAGCACACAGTGCTTTGTGGTGTAGGTTGGGCCTCTGGAAGAAAGCAGCTGCTAAATCCCCTTTTCCAGAGCCGCTCGTGAGTCTGAGGACTCGGGAACTGACCCCTTCCTGTGGTGTGAGACTGGAGCATGGGTGCCAACACACCCCTTGGTCTCCCAGAAATTTTGAATGGCTAGAACTGAGGAATTTTGTCCATTTTTCTGGGATTTCTGGACAGGTGCAGCACCTAGTAAAGAAACATGAGACACCTACAGGAGGGTGGGACAGCAGCATGTGAGGAGCAATTGCAGCTGCAGGGATATTTAGCACCCACCTGTGTTGTGTGCAGGGAGGGAAGGGAGAAAAAGAGAGGAAGGATTAGAACAACATGCTAGAAGGACTGAGGGATATTAAAAATATTCACATAAGAAGAGAGGCAAAGATGCATAGGAAGGGACTTGGAGTACTGGTAGCTGTATGCTGTTGTCAAAGTGGAAATGCAGATGCTCAGTGCAGTTTGTGTTTGTGTCAGTTCCCGTCTGCAGAAGCGCTGCTGTGTAAACTGGCAGTGCTGATATGGTGGGCTGTCATGAAGGGCATGTTTCAACCATGAGTTACAACTCAGGTTACATTTGTGTAGGATTCTCCAACAGTGGTCCAACATGATTCTTCTGGACCAGCAGCTCATAGCTTGCTCTGCAGGGCAGAAACTGTCTCTTACTTTCTGCCATACCTAATCCACAGTCTGTGCCGCCACAAAACAAACTGTAAGAGGAATGACATGGGATTTTTTTCTAGTGAAATGAGTTCTGAGGGGAAAATCTGCAGGCCTAGGAAGGTGTGCTGTTAGGGGTTGCACCAGCACAATCACTGCTGAGGGATGGTCGGAGTTGTTGGCACAGCTTGGATAAGCTGTGGGTTTGTTTTTTTTCCCTAGATACACAGAGGGTAGCTGAGGTGCTCCCACTTCAACGGTTGTGCCTAGCATATGTCCTGAGACATCCTTTCTTAGATGGCCTGAGAGCTCTCCCTACCCGGTGCCTTTGTTTCTTTTGTTGGAGCATATGTAGACATCCGTACCTTCTGCCGCTCTTGTAGCTCATGCAAGGTAGGTATTGAACGGGGAGCACCTCTGAGCTGTGTGACAGCACCCTCTATGACAGGTAGCTATTTTTGCCAATGGTTTCCTGGCATCTTGGACTAGCAAGCAATTCTCAGCCCTCAAAACTTTATTGTCAAAATTTTAGCTGATGGCTGTTAAATTTTACTGTTGCATTTGGTTTGGATCTGCTGCAAATTAAATCTGACTTCCTCAACTGGTCTTTACAATGCCATCTGCTGGAAGGGATCCGAGAGTACTACCTTAGCCAGCCTCTGGATTGGGTAGCTTTTCCTGAGCTCTCTTTGAGGCTGAAGCAGATAACATCTTCCCTCGGGTCTCATCCTCTCGGGTGTTTCAGTGCATCAGTAATATTTGAGTTAAAATGCCAAAGTGTAGTAAATCTAATAGATATGTCTAGGCTATACAAATACCTTAGACCCGAGCTTTTTAGGTACAAAAGGGTTAACTGCACGTGGTTTCATACTCCCGTGGAAAAAGAATGGCACCTTTTTCTTTATCAGCCATTTTGGTGCTGTCTTTTTTAATCATTTCAGGCTTTGAACTCCTGCTCTGAAAGAGAGTCTCTGTCTCTTCATCTTCAGCAGCTGCCAGGTCTGGAGGCCTAATCAATGCAGGTTATTGATAGCAAATCAATTAATGCAGACAAAGGATCAAAATTAAGGAGCTTTCACTAAATTAATAAGTGATTCCAAGTCTTTTAACAGAGTGCCTCAGATAAGGGCAGCTCAGTCTGCTGGGACAGCAGCCTCCAGTCCTGTGTTTCCAAAGACAATCAGCTGGAGAGAGCGAGCTCTGCTTTTACTTTTTTTTTTCCCCCTTATTTAAATAACCTGTTTTGTTCAATAGGAAGTGCTTAAAATCTGAGTCTGGAAAGGCTGCTAGGAAGCGGGTCCTAACTGAAAAGAGCAGATTTATCTGCATAAGGATGTCATGGTCTTGCTCAGCTGATTCAGGGAGGACCAGTTATTTCAAAAGCCAGATTTGTATAAGATACCAGCCAACAGCAGAGTTACGGTTCGCTTCAATAGCAGATATATCTGAAATTGGACTAGAGATGTCCTCAGAAACAACTAGATGCAGGAGAGCCTATAATAATTTGGAGCTCCTGCCAGAGCCAGCCCTTCTGCCCTATGGCATGCCCTCCTGGGAAAAGGTGAGCCAGGTTCAATCCAGACTCCTTGTAGTTGATTTCCCTGCCCTGTTCCCTGCCAGGAAGGGTCAGATAAGATGCCTGATGCTCCTAGTATAGCCAGTGTCCCAGCCCTCAGCCTCTCCTAGCGGACCTGAAGGCTAGGAGCTCCCTAGCAGTTACTGCAGCTTTTCCACCTTCTCTCCTGCTTTGACCAAGGGAAACCCACCAACAGTGCCATGCAAGAAGACGAGAGCATCTCTGGCAGTTTCTGTGCCTGTAGGGCTGCCTGCTATCTCCTCCTGTTTTCCTGCTTACTAGGAAGGGCTATTCTTTGAAATGACAGAAAATCTACTGTTGTGACAGTAATTAGTGGGGATGGGGATGGAGCTGGGAGGTAGATTACAGGGGTACAAGTACAGCGTGTAGCTTGCTGAAGATGAAGAATGGTTCAGGTCTCTCCATGAGTTGCCCCTGCAGCGTGGTGGAGACACTGTCTCCCTGTTTGTGCCTAACTGGGCTGCGTCGGGTCTAGGTGCCACTGATGCTTGGTGCAGGCTGCATGGGGCTGGATGCTGTCCCCAGGTGCTGTGCAGGCCAGCACTGTCCTCTGTGGGCTGAGCAGTCTGCTGGCACTTGCCAAGGGACCATGAGAAGGGGTCCAGTGGCCTGGCCTTGTTCATGCACTTGATCCCATGATGCCAGTGCAAATTCTGAATTAAATTCCTATAGGTTTTGGTTGTAAGCCTAATTGCAAACCATTTGGTGTTAAAGAATAGTGTTTTTTATATGCTGTATGAAAGATTCTTCATGGCTAAAATGGCTACAGCTTCCACAACTTCCAACTATAAGTTTATGCCAGCGGTGGTAATATTTAGATGAATATATGGAGGTTTACAAATGTAGCCGTTGTCATCGCCGATAGGAAAATTGTACCTGAATTCCAGTCTTATTGGGTCAAATCTCATGTCATCGAAGGATCGTCTCTTCTTCCTGCTACACTGTCTACTGATCTCTGCCTGGCTGGCTGTTGCCACCCATTGCCGATCCTATTGCTGGCGTTGAAATCCAGTCTGTTATCTTCATCTGCCTGCCCCTGGACTTAAAACAGCAGCACAGCTGATGGTTATTCCAATCCACTGGTGCTGCTCTGCTCCTGCCAAAGAGTTACGAAGCTGGACACATGGCCTGGAGGCCAATGGACATTATAGTTGGCATTGCAGCCCAAAGCTTGGGTCACATCTGAGAGAAGGACTAGGTTAACTTCTCACCCCGAATCAGATGGATGAGTTGTAATACTGTGGCAAGTGGTTTTCTGAGGGTACAGTGCTGCTGTTCTTTGTTTCTGTGTCTGCTGGGAGTGACCATCGTTGCTATACTTCATCTTGCTTGCTTCAGGCAGGGTTTGCAGCCCTTAGATGTGCTCTGCTTTGCCTTTCTTCCACAGTTTCCTCCTACAAACGCCTGCACTGACTGCAGTTCTGTGCAGCCGCGTGTCTCAGTAACTGCTTAACCTAGAAATCCATTGCTAAAAAGATCTGACACCATAACACTCTGGAAAAGACTCCTCTCCCCCCTTCCCCTTCCTTGGTCCTTCTCTTTTCTTTTCCCAGGATATATGAAAAGCTGTAACTACCAAATCAAAAATCTATTTGATTTTTGTACTCCCTTGGTAACTGGGCAGCTGATCTCTATCACCTGGCTGAGGCTTATCTGCTGCCTCCAGCCTCTCTGCTGTAGCAATTGGTTCCTGCGGGGACAGCGCTGCATTAGAGCGAGACTGATACCACGGTCAGGGCCTTTTGCTTTCTGGCTGTGACCATTGTTGGCGAGAAGTTCCCAAGCAAGTGCCTTGGTTTACTGGGAAGACTAGAAGGAAGAACGGGGCCTCTGGGATTTAGAGGTTCAAAGATATATTTTTAATCCCTATCTTTAAGTTGTGATGTCAGGCAACATACAGGGTCAACAGCATAGGCTAGAGCCAAGGGAATGGGTTGGTGGTTTTGCTTTAGCTCTTAAAGTTCCCAGGTGAGACCTTGGCCTTGTTAGGCAGGCACTGACCTACATGTGTTTTGTTTGTTTCAGCCTATTCTGAAAACGGTTCTAGAGGAAGAAAAAACTACAACTGCTGTACTTAGTATATTACTTGCTAATTTTTAACTATAATTGTAATTTTTCTGTAACTTTTGAATGAGTTTACCAGGGTGCTGAAGAGGCTGTAGATCCATATCTGCACAGCTGGGTGTAGGTAGCTCACTCCCAGCTATATAACGCTAGTAGGATGTGGGAATAAGTGTTCCCACCCCATCCCTTCTGGCTCAGTCATGTCCTAACTGTAGTGACTCAGCTGTCTGGAGCCACTGGTAAAGGCTGCACTCATGTTAGCACCCTGTAATAACCAAGGTGAGAGATGAGGAAGCTGGGACTGCCACACACACAAATGTGCTGGTATTATTTACCTGGTTCACCCATCATGTGTAATTACATTTCTGTCACTCTAATTGGGCCGTGGCTTGGGGTGAGAGGGAATAGACTTAAACCAAATTGCTTTACTTCACTGGAGCTGAGCAATCTGGGCAGCACATGCAGCTCTTTTGGCGGTTTGGTTCAAGATTAGTTGGCAGTGTAGAGGAGACTGCATTTTGCTGTCCCAAGGAGAAGGGTAATGCAGGGTAGTTCTTGCAATGGGTGGTGTAAGAAAAAAGCTGAACTAGGTGAAGTGAGGCAGCTGATAAGACTCAGCCAAGTGACAGAGATCAGCTGTAAGAAGAATCAAAATCAAAAAATGAGATAGTAATTATAGAAGCTTCTGGGAAAGGCCTTCCCTCCAGGTGCTTGTTCTCAGCAGAGGTCATTGGCCTGTATATCCTGTCCCTGCTCCAGCAGCAGCCGCTCAGGTTTTGTAGGGCTCCAGTAGAATACAGAGGCTCCACAGCCATTCTGCCGTCCTGCCCACCAGCTCTCCTGTACAGCTGCTGCTTTGCAGAAGTGTAAAGCCACCTCCCTACTCTTTCTGTTCTGTGGTGCTGTTTTTAAAACTAGCACAGCCAGGCTGGCAATATGTTTGTGTGGCACTGCAGAAGGTCGGGTGCAGACTTAACTCCTCACTTTTCAGTTTCTCCTTCTCTAGATCTGTTATTGTGGTGGTGCTCCCACCCATCACTAACAATACCTCCTGGCATAATGATAGCCAGGCACTGGCAAGCTGCCTCAGTTTAGTGCCATGTACGTTGTCTGATTCCTCTCTTTGCTAGGTTGGCCTGCCATGTACACGCAAGCAGTTCTGTTCAGTTCACAAGTTAGCTCATTTCAAAACTATCTAATAACTGATACAAATGAGATAATGTAAGAATTAGCATGTTGGGTACTCACAGACTGGCTGCTTGCTGTATCAGGGTGTTCTTCCTGTTGTGAGCTTACACAGATGAGTTATAAACCCTTCAACCAGGCTGATGAATATTATTTTGGCATTGCTTCCCAACACTCTTGTTGACCACTGAGATAAACATAGGAGTTTTTGCTTTCAAGTGGGTAAAACTGTTCCACTTGGTGGTCTTTGCAACAGCCTAGAGCAAGCCAAAGTCCTAACGTACTGTAAGACTCCATACCTTGGCTCTGATGCTGACACTCAGATATCCGACAGCATCAGCTGGATGCATCTGAAACATTTCCGCTACTGAGTCACAGGGCCCCTTCTCTGCACCTGGGTCTCGGACAAGGAGGCATTGTGGTAATGTTTTGATAAACCCTGGAAGTTTTATGGTTTGAAACAAATTTGGGCATTGGTGTTCACAACAGAGCTGTACTCGGGGAAGAAACAACAATTTCATACACAGGTAGTACTTCTCTATGGTCTAGACAGATTATTTTATACTTTTAAGACTGTATAATTGCAAGTGGTCAAGATACCAAAGCTCAGCTCAGGCAGTGAATGACCATGTGCACTGTTGAGGTGTCTTTGTTTAAACCACCAGAACGAAGAGCTAATACATTTACAGTGACTGAAGGCAAGATGTTCTATTCCACATTAGAGTTGAATTGAGAATGTGTATAATATGTTGCCACAGCCCAGCGGACCCACAGTAATTTGATAAGCCAAGGCAACTTCACTGTTTGCAATCACATGGCCCTGCCATGCTTCTCCTCTGGTTGAATTAAAGTGACATGATCACAGCTGCATAAACACACTTGTGTTTTAAAAACACTTTTAAAATGTGTGTGCTTGTATTTGTCTGCACTTATCAGACCTTGACACCCAAATGCAGAGTGTGGATGTGCAGACGTATTGGCTTCGCATTCACAAAACCACCTGTGCCCATTCCCATGTTGTGTATGTACCAGGAGGGTGCCTTGGGTATGTGCTCTTTACCAATGGATTTCGGCAGCAGAAGTAGGATCATAGGCTGGGAATTCTTAGCATTCATTGCTGTCTGATATTGCCAATTGGCAGAGTGTTATGGTGGTGACAATGAGAATCTTTTTTCCTGTAAGAAATTTGATGTGCATACCCATTTCATCATGTCACCCAATGCCTTCTAGGCCCAGTATAGAGACCACTTGAAATCCAGAGAGCACCATGTGGTAAGGGTTTATAAGGGGTAGAGCCTTCTGTGTTAACAACTGTGATTGAGCTTTCCCTTTGTATTTTTAGCTTCACAGCTGGCACAGATCTCCTTATGTTAATCATCCAAAAGTTTGTGGAGATCTGAGACAGCCTTGTAGCCCTGACCGCAATGAAAGGTCTCAGGGTCCACCTGGGTTTGGAAGTGAACATTCATAGTTCAGCTGCCAGAAGCGAGTTCTTGCTGGTTATTTGTTTTTACATCAGAAATGGCAACAATAAACTCTCCTGAGGCTTTGTTCTGCAAGTGTTCCCTTGTGGGCAAAGGGTCAGCTGGTGGTGGAAGTGCCAGACATCTCAGGGGATGGCCTGTTTCTGCAAAATGCAGTTAGGGTCCAAATTTGGAGAAATCCAAATCATTGCATTATTGTGCGTCTGGGAAGAGAAAACAAGGGCTAACAAGTGTGTTACAGAACTCAGATGCAGCCCACTATCATTTTCTTTCTATTGTGGATACCCCAAACAGTGTTGTCTTCCCATTAAGGCAATGAACTGAAGTCTGCAAAAGGCAGTAAAATTATTTCAGGATTGTCGGAATTTCTGTAGCGTGACAGCAAGCCGTTGTAGAGCAGTTGACAGAAGTAAAACCATTTGTCCTTGCAGTATGGCAGCATATACTGTCTCCAACCAAAATGCAAACTTTCATCAAATAGATGTTGGGTGAAAGCTGGGAGGGGAAGGGATGGCACAGAGACAGTGGCAGAGCTGAGAGGAGACTGACCTTGCTGGGCCGCTGCCTGTTAGAGCCCTGCCCACTGGAAGGTGCAGTTTTGGCAATGATTGTTTAGTATGCAGCTGGGCATTATTTTATATCTAGTGTAATTTGAAAGTAGTCTGGATCTAAAAAGCTCTCAAGAGCAATGATACTGAGCAACTGGCACTGCTGGCAGCATTGGTAGAAGCACAGATTTGAGCTGGCACTGAAAGCAGAAAACCATGCTTTAAAAAAATATGTTTGACATCAGAAAACAAAGAGTTTGCCACCGTTGTCCTACTGGGTCAGGTAAGAACTCATCAGGAAAACCTGAATGCAGGTGACTGCTACAGTCCAGCTGCTGGACACCAGCGTTGTCTGTAGTGGAAGCAGTTCTAACTTTTTGCTTGTTCGGCTGTTCTCAGTCTTGCTTGCAGGAAAATAAAATAAACAAAATCCCTTCCCCACCTGCTGCAGTGAGTGATTCCACATACATCTGTGGGGAAAAAAACCCCAAACCAACAGTGTAGCAAGGGATTGGCCTGGGCTTGCATGGGGTTTCTGTTTCTTAGGCCACGGGGGATATTGCTGAAATGCTCAGCACTGAAAGCTGTTTTGCTTCATTTGCTAGGAGAGAGCTTGACAGGGATGGTCTTCTCTGCTCACTGCCATCAGCAGGGGAGGGGAGGGAGCTGTTTGCAGGTGGGTGGGGATGGTACCAGTGTGATTAAAAAAATAATAAAATCAGGGACAGAATTGCTCACCTCTGTATGAGTATTTTATAGTGCCTGAGGTAAGAAAGAACACAGGTACTCTCATGGCTTTGAGACACAAGGAACTCCCCATTATAAATCCTGCTTTTTTGTGCACTAATGCTTTTAAAAATACCACTTTCCTCCTCTTCCCACTTCTTGCAGAAACAGTGTCCCTTTATTCCTTGTGGCAAACACACACACAAAAGTGCACAATCTCTCCTTCCCCTTACTAAATCGATATTCAAAGTTTCAGCCTGACTTCCCAGAAAAGGTGATGATGCTCAGGGTAAGGCAGTTTATTCCATCTGATGGCTTATTATCACTGCTCACTTCACTTCTCTTTATCTCAAAGCAGTTGTTAAAGGAACCAGTGTAACCTCACCATCCCTAGTTCGCAAGAAAACTCCAATCTCTTTGTTTAGCACCACAAGCTTTGCTAAGACTTTCATTTTAGGGCTGTATTTAGAAGAACTGTCCATGTTATTGCTTTTTTGTACTGACTGGAATGATATTTGTTTAGTATGGCTGAAATAGAGGCAAAAAGTGTGTAGTATGTGTACTCAGATCAGTTCTGCAGGGACATCCAGGTGAAGCAGAAAAGACTGGGGAGGAAATGGAAGACCCTAAATATAGACTGGCCATGTTGTGGGCATAGACTGAACTCCTGACAGAGAAAGAGAAGGGAGCTAAAGGGAGAGGTGAAACTCTATTTCTGATCTGGATGTAAACATCCAGAGCATTACTGTTTTCTTTTCATGCTATACATACCCTCTTTCCTGACACCTCCAGTAGGATGAAATACTCAGATGGTTTCCTAGATAGAAACTTACTCTCTGTGTGTCTGTGTATAAGTACAGTATCTTCCTTCCTCTGTTTAAGAAATAAACAAGTTAGTCTCTGGTAACAGTGATGGATTCCAGAGTGCATGAATGAAGCTCAGTAGAGCCTGGTGAAGTATAACCACCCCTTCTGCAGAGGGGAAAAACTGAGCAACAAGGATGCGGTGACTTGACTAAGACAATGTGAGACAGAATTAGGAACAGGAATAAGGAATTTTGTACTTAAATCTTTGGCTTTCTGACAAGATCACCCGTCTGCCATCAACAGATTGGAAACATGTGGGTCGTAGCTTTGTCTTTAGGAAGAAGATATTAAATCCAAGTGGGTTATTTCAGTTTTGGTCTGAAAGGCTCTGGCAGGTGCGAACTTTCTGCTTCCTGTCATCCAGCTCTTAGTTGCAGTTTCTTTGCTGTTTGATGTAGCATTCTGAATTGCAATGAGGTTATGCTACAGCAAGGCCATATAAAAATTGCTCTGCTGCCGACTGGTACAAAACTCTTCTTCCAGGATGGGTCCATCATAGTGTGAACTGCTAAGCATGACCAAGTGTCAGAGCTTGACTGCAAGTGCTTGGGAACTTCGTGTAGCTAGAGGTGTGCTATGACCTGACACTTGCTACATGCAAAATGGGTGACTTTAGGCATGTGTGGCTGTTGCCCTGTTCTCCTGACATCTGTGCAATGTCATGAGCTTTTTTTTAAGGAGACAGGAGGTCACATCCCCTTTCCCTCCCTCGCCCGAGGTGAAGAAGAATTGAAATGTGGGTGAAGGTTTGCAGTACAGCCTATCTTGCTGACTCAGGTCCTCTCTGATGGAAGACATTACTGAGGAAGAGCAGAAAGCAGGTGTATTTCATTGATACAAGGACTTCTGGAAAAAGAAGTAGGAGAGAAGGAAATAAGCTGTTCTTGGAGTACTTTGCTACAAGGTCTGTGCAGTTACCACCACTGCCTGATGTGAGCAGTGACTCTGGAGATGTTTGCTGCCTTGTGCTCTCCAAGAAATCACGAGTGATCCAAAAAAACAGTAGTCACTATGCCTAGGAAGTGCTTGAGTTGCAAATGCTGCAGGATCAAAAAGGTTTTCTTCTGTTCCTCACTCACTCTGCGCTCTGTTGCTCAGTGGGACAGCTTTTCTGGTGGGCAGAAGATGGGGCACTGGCTCCTTGCTGATACTGACAACAAGGTGTCTTAGAGCACAGGGCTACTAAAGCTGGGTGCCCCACTGGTGTCAGTGCGTGTTGGCTGCTCAGGATCTCTCTGTATTTCTAATCTTGAGTACCATCGTGAGACTGGGCTGATCTCCATGTGAAAACAGGTTTTAGCAGAGAGGCAGCTTGATTTAAGGAAAAAGGAGGTGCAATAATCAGCAGCAAGATTCCTGACTCCTTGCCCTACTCTGGTGGAAGCTGGTGAATTTTGCTGTGGCTTCAGGAGAGCTTTAGCCTGGCTGACCCCAAGGCTCTGTCAGGATGTTGCTGTAGCCTTAGGCACGTGGCTACAAAGGAAGGGGGAGAAATACTGTGATAGAGTGAGTGAGAGGAAAGGGGCAGGAGTAGAGACTGAATCCAGTTCTGTATTCTACAGGGGAAAATTAACATTTCTTTTAAGCCAGTGAGATGGCAGAGCCTGGCTGCACAGAGATAAGTGTGTACGGCAGCTGCCCGGTGTGATTTTACAGGCTGACAGTGTTTAGCATGCTGCATTTAACAGTTTCGTAGCCAGCTTTTCTCAGTGACATGACACAAGGTGAAAAAGCTACAATAGGAAGGTGAGGTGCATGTGCTGAATCCAACAAGAAATTGGTTCTCCACTCTGTGGCCTGATGAATGCCTGGATGAAAGAAGAGTTGAAGCAAGCATGTGTGAAGGACAGGTAGCTCCTATCACCTCTGTCTGGTGGAGTGACAAGGAGTTTAATGAGGATACGCTGACAACAGACTGTGGCTGTGCTGTCTGTGCAGGCGGATCGTTGCTGTCATGAGTTAGCTGCTTAGAGTTTGTACATCTTAATGGGCTCACCGTGGAGGAGTTGAACATGCCCCTTTGTTTCCAGTGGTGAAGCCAGCTTGCATATTTCTGCCTTCTTGGCTTTTTGTTGCCACACGGTATGCTGGAACACTGGAATGGTCTGGCTTGAAGTGAACTTTTTTTGGGGAGGTAAAGGGAAGAGTTCTCAGGGGTCTCTGTAACATCTGAAAACAGGGGTTTTGTCTTGGTACACCCGAGGCGGTTCTGAACTTCTGCACAGAGATGGGAATGAGGAGCCAGAGGGTGATTCAAGAGGAACACTTTTTTTTTTTTCCCCCCTTTTCCGAATGTGATTTCTTTGCAGGCAAGGAGTAGTGTTTCTGGGTTTAAGAAATTCCGAGGTTGCTGGGAAAATCTAGGCAGCCATCAATGACTGGACCTACAGTGCTTGAGGTCAGTGTACCGCTTGGTGTGGGCCTCTTGTGTTCACAGTACCTTAGTTCAAGTTTGTTTCCCCTTGCTGCATCCAAACAGGCTGTGATGAACTTGGGCTCACCAGTTTTCCTATGTACCTTGGTTCCTGCCTGCAAGAGGCTGTTGTAGCACTCGGATCTCACCTAGCTTAACTTGATTGTGCCAACTTTTTCTCAGTGGGATACTGAGATGGGTCAAAGGTGGGTTTCCAGCTAGATCTGCTGGAAATTCTTTAGTGGACCAATGTGAGCTGGCTGGAGCCAGGCCAGTGTTGGTCATGATCTACAGGATTAATGTTCATGTTTGAACCCTGTTCCACTACCACTTCTCCATCTCACATTCTGAATTTGGCTTGGGAGATGAGGACAGCTGAGATGATCAGGAAAGACCTGCTGTCTGGTGAGAGAATGCTAAGAATTTGACTCAGAGTAGACTAGCAGTAAAAGGCTGATGGGTCTGTGAAAGCTGTCTACTAATGGATCCTAGGAAAAGGTACTGGGGAAGGAGATGCATTATTTAAGTTGAAGGGAAATGCCAACATAAAAAGACTGTGTAACCTAGTCCTCAAAAAACAGAAGCTATAAATGAGAAACTTCCAATCATCAGAGTGAAGTTATGAAACATCCTTCTCATAGGAACAGTGGAGAGAAAAACTACTTGTCTAGGATGTAGGATGTTGCTGATGAATTACAGGGCGTGAGTACCAATAGTAGCAGGGACTGGACTTGAAAACACAGAAGATGCCTTCTGAGCCGGATCCTACGTTTTCATTTTCCATGCTAAGCTCCCAGCCTTGTGAAAAGTGGTGAGAAATAAGCTTCACTGCTACGCTCAGGTCCTTCACCAGGGAGTGGGGAGAGACCACTTTGAGCACGTCTTCAGGAATGACCAAGAATTTCGCATGGAAGCTTTGAAGAGGTGTTTAATGTTAAGCTGTGGTTTAAACCTGTTTTATCACCACTGACTTGCTGTGTAAGAAGTTACAAGATGAGGAACTATCTGCTCTGAGTACAAATAAGTATATTTTGCATGTGCTTTTTTTACAGGACTGCAGGGCAATATTGACAATCTGAAGTTAGTCTGGGCGGAGGAAATGAACCGTCAAATCTCAGCACAGAATTAAGATTATAATGCTGGCTGCTGAGAGCAATACAAGATCCCTCTTGAATATCAGTGGAAAATGGTGATGAGGTATTTTCACAGGGTGGATAAGCGAAACAAAATAGATACATGGTTCACAGTGGAACACTGGCAGGAATACCTTGGTATCAGGGAATCATCTTCATGTCTTCTGGGATTCTCCTAAATTAAATGGCTGATGTTTTAGAAAATTGACATGAGTTATTTCAGGGATGTATCCCCCAAGTTCTTATTACCATGCTGTTAGGAGAATGTCCTGATTTTCTGCAATTAAACAGAGATAGGTAACTGTTTAACATTCTGTGACTGAAGCCAGTTGCTGTATTAAATGACTGTATGTGCAGAGACAGATACCTTCCATAAGAATGGAGTTGGCCAAAATAGGATAATTAAGAGGAACGGAGTGACTTGCTGCCTCCGCTAGATTAGCGGCCGAACTATTTGAGAAGGGAAAAGACCAAATGGCAGGTTTTGCTTTAACATTTATAACAGTAGTACTTTTTCTTAGCATCTATTCCATCTCAACTTTTCTGACTCTTCTTTTAAATTGTCGCGCGCAATCTTTACATGTGAAAATGGCTCGTGTGGTCAACAGCTTTTCCCATTAAGAACAGGTACTGTGTAAAAGGGACTTGTCAGACTGGTGCTCTCTGATGCAGTTGTTAGTGCTGAAAATGTTGAATTGTGTTTCCATAGTTAGTAGGCAGTCTGGATGTTTCCATGAGTTGAAGACTTCCCTTCTGTGTTGTTACTCATTGCCTCTCTGCATAGCTAAAAGCAGATCTTAGCAAAATTTAGTAATATTCTTCCATTGTTGGGCCTGCCTGCATACATGATCACCAATAATCAGCTGCACAGTAGCAGCTTGTTGCCTGCTATCTGGCTTGTTGGAGATGATATATGAAGTATGAAGAATTGTGTGAGATGCTTTTCTTAAGCAACGTTAAGCCCACTGTGCTGACAGCAGCAAAACAGAACTTGTTTTGACAAGGGGTTGAGCCAGCATGGCACAAAAGCTAAATGCAGGAAAGATGAGGATCTCTATCAGACCCTGGCAATTTTTTTTTCTTTTGTGGGTCATTTTTAAAAGCCTTTTTCCAGCACTCTCCTAGGTTCCCAGGGTTTATTTTCTGAGCTATCACCTTCTCCACAAAGTGAAAGAGACTCTTTGGGTGTTTTCCATTGGTCTTTATTGCTTCCAGCACATAGGTTCAAGATTTATTTTGAGACTTATGGATCATTACAATATTGGTAGTGTTGCACCTTTATGTGGTTGTGATATGTCACTGTGCGTTGTTGCTTCCCAGGAGACTGATGCAGTTTGACAAAAAGAGGATGGAGTCATGCCTCATGACATGTTTCTTCTGAACCATGGGGCATGTATGAGGAATTAGGACCTCAACACAGATGTCTTAAGCCTGCAGTCCCTCTATGTCTTCTCTGAGGCAAGCAAGGGGAATTCAAATCATCTTCAGGGCACAGATCAGACAGGACTTTCTTTTACTGTAGCCATCAAGGGGCAATTGCTACCCCAACAGGTCATTGAACCAGCACGTTCTGCCACAGTCTGAAAGATGGATTGCTTTAGGTCTGGCATTTATTCATGCTGAGATGGGTATGAATAAATCCTGTGCGCCAGTGTGTAAGCTGTTTGCATAGCAGAGGTTGGAAAGGTCCCATTCTCCACCCCTGCAATGTTGCATGAAGGCTTTGCGTTACTCTGAAGGTTGACATATTTGAGGCTACAAGAATCAGGTTGCTGAAGGTTAGTGGACTGTAAGAGTCTGTGATAAATAGCATTAATGCTTTTCCATTGATCACCTATAGTGGGGGACCCTGTTGGTATATACTGGGGTTCCCTCTGGGCCTGCCCAAGTTCTCTTGCTAAAGGAGGGGTGCATCTGTTCAGGTATCTTCTCAGCACGATGCCAGGAGGCAGCCATGGTCTGCACCCATTAACCAGGGTTGCAGAGCCAACTGCAAAGCTTGCCTATTCCATAGTTTAGATCTAGTGAGTTAATGGGGGACAGGATTTCACCCTGTCACTGATTTTTTTTTTTTTTTTTTTTTTTTTTTTTTTTTGGGGGTTTTTTTGTGGGGTTTTCTCCCTGGCTTATGGGGTTTGTGGTCTTGTGGACACGCGAAAAACAAGTGGTGC
>Ga0181612_157173_pt1 | contig 19359 bp, 17 predicted proteins | sample HoacroProtozoa21_FD_119630 | JGI IMG/M metagenome (GOLD analysis project Ga0181612, IMG submission 119630) | Hoatzin crop microbial communities from Cojedes, Venezuel. Combined Assembly of Gp0051906, Gp0051904, Gp0051908 | reverse complement strand
CCCCACTCCGACAGCGCCGGGTCTGTCCTGTGCTGAGGGCTCCAGGGCTGGACGCAGGACTCTCAGGGGGGGTCTCACCAGAGCGGGGCAGAGGGGCAGAATCCCCTCCCTCACCTGCTGTCCACGCTGCTGGGGATGCAGCAATGGTGTGCAGTGCTTTTGGTGTGTGTTTTCTGGTTTAATACGGCAACCAGCATCTGGGAAAAACACAAAGAAATCCCACTGGCCTCTCAGCATCCCCTTTTCCTAATGGAGGTCATCTCCCCTCTGTCCCAAGGGGGTCATGGTCAGCTGAGCTCCTGCAAACCATCCTATGCAGGGGCTGTGTTAGAAGGGCTCCTGTGCCATCTCATCCACGGCATGGAGCTGAGGTTCAGCACCAACCGGGAGCAAAGGTGTTGGCTCTGCTGACCCTGGGGAGCTGCCACCATGAGGGCTGTTTGGCTTTGCCAGCATGATAACGAACATTACCTTGTTATCAGCAGAGGAGAGCGATCATTCAGTGTGTTTGCTGGGGAGGAGTGAGGCAAGGTCGGCTCTGTACCTCGGCTGACCCCGGCTGCGTGCCCAGCCAGGAAAGCAGCGTGTCACCTCCATGGCAGTGTTCAAACTCACATGTTTGCTACCTTTTGGTAAAAATTTATCCTTTTTGTTGCTGTCAGAGTTGGTTGGTGGAGCTGGGCTGGGAAGCACAGCGTTACGGATGGCCATTGCTGCTCCTCTTGCCTCGCCTCACCTTCCACTGGGATGAAAAAGCATCCACGCAGCTGCTTGCAGAGCCTTGCTCACTTAAACCAAGCAAAACAATCTTTTTTTTTTTAAACTTCAAGGGCTATCTTTCTGCCCACATTTACTGGAGAGCAGCGGTAGGGTGGGAATCGCAGGGAATGTTTAAGGAAAGTGAATTTGGGAATTTGTAAATGAGCAGCTTGATCCCAAGGGTTAATGTTTCCCTAATCAGGGGGACAAAGAATACTGCGTGACCTAAAGCCCCGATCACAACCCGACGATACCGCTCAGCTTGTGGCTTACGTATTTGCAGTAAACTCCTTATCTATCAACAGGAACCGAGAGGGGGAAAAAAAAGGTAAATAAAGAATATCAGCAGTATTGTAACGCTGGCTTTCCCTGCAGACCTTGCCTCACTGATAATTATTAACTCTCACAAACTGAGAGCCACTGCAGAACTCGTGACTAAAATACGATAGTATTTCTCAAATTAAAAATGCTCCGTGAATGTTTGACTCTGCTCAGAGAAAGAAATGCCCGGAGTGTTTCCTTAGCCTGTGTGTGCCGGGGAGAGGACAACCCCAAGCTGTCCCCATTGCTCTCACTCAAAACCCAGATGGAAAAAGTGCAGCACAGGCCCATACAAAACCTGCAGTTCCCTCTTTAGGTCATCTTGTAATGCTGGGGTTTTTTTTCCTCCTGCTTTCCGGTTCCCTCTCTCTCGCTGTTTTCTGTGGCTGGGCCGCATCTGTGGGGTCCAGCTACCTGCCGCTTCTTGAAAGCAAATGCACTTCAAACCCAACCCTTTGCCATGGGTGCAAACAGCCCTGGAGGGTTTCCCGCAGTCCCTGAGCGCAGCCCCTCTCCCTGTTATAAGCTAAAAGCTGGCTTTAATGTATATAACAAAAGACAGGGTTAAAATCTACACTTTAATAAAGAAATACGAATGACAATCTAAAAACATATTTTATTGGGCAGCTAATAATGACCGGCGGCGAGGGCAAAGGAGGGAGCAGTATAATGCGCTCCTGGGAGGGATCTCGGGCACAGCTGTCCCCAGTGTGTCCCAGGAAGCAGGTAGAAGACCTCTCGAGCATCCTCACCAGGAGCTCACCCACCCTCGCCTGGGCTAGGGAACTTGGCAGCGAGCAGCCCATCGCCGCGCAGCCTGGCACCCCAGACCCAGACCCTGCTCCAGTGAGCTCAGGGTTTGCATACCAGCTCCGCGGCTCGGCAGTCGTCTGCCCATTGCTCAGCTTGGGAAATAAACGGGCACGCACTGAGAAGCTCAAGTTTTGTATTCAGGTCAGCAAAAAGGAGACTATTCCCCTCCCGCGCCCGCCGATGCTCGCCCGCCCCAGCCCCTCGCCCTCCCCAGCGCCCAGCGATGCCCAGCCAGATTCAGACTGGAGTAAGTCAGACACCCGTGAACTTGATTTACGCTGATGTAGTCAGGATGCGACTCTGGCCTTGCAAAGAACCTTTTCCCCTTGAGTGGGAAACAAAATATGTTCATCTCCTTGGTTTGGAAATGGAGGTGTTTTTTTTTTTACTTGCACACAGAGCTCTGTCCCCCATCATTAGCAGATGTCTTGCATATGAACTGCATTACCTATAAAGTCTGCTTACTCCAAGCAAATGTTTCTCAATCTGTTCTGCTTTTTTTACTTCAATTTGAAGTGAAAGGTACAGTATAGGATTCAAATGCTTGTGCATTACACGGGTTTCTGACCGCTTGAAAAACCCCACAGAAAAAACGACCTCACAAACCTGAAACGCCCGCTGAATTGTTTTGCTGCGTTTCATTCTGCCTAGCGGAACTTTCTTCTGATTTCCTTTTTTGCTTTACATGGCACTTAGCTTTTGCTTATTTAATTTTATTTATTTATTAAAAAAAAAAATTCATAGCTCCTGTTTCAGCTCTCACTTTGTGTCAGTATTTCTACCCTGTGGATGTGTTGCACAGGCAGGAACATTGGGAAATTGCCCAAAATTAGAATTATGGGGTAGCTCAAAGAAAGCAGCAAACCTGAACGCTGCAGCACGATCTGGTGTTGTCCCAGTTCTTGCCCACACTGAACACTGGCTCCAGGGCTGCAGGCGGAGACGTGCAGGCAGGAGAAATACGCGGCGACTCACAGAAGGACTCAGAAATTTGGATTTGTCACCGACAGCTTGCTGGCCTGCTTGCCACCATCTGAATGGCACCTCTGACTTTTCTTTGGCTCAAAGATTTAACATTAAGGCAAAAATAAGACACAGTGTAGAAGCTCCATCAAATCTTTGGCACAACAGCAACAACAACAACAACAAAAAATTACTGTACACATGAGCTGAGAGGGTAACATTTCCCAGTTAAGCAAAGGGAAAAGTGCTAAATAAATTGCACGTACTAAAAGGTGGCTGGCTTAACAACAATAAGAAGCATCCTCGTCCTTTTTTTTTTTCTCCTTTTCCTTTTTTCTTTTCTGTTCCAGAGATTAAGAAAGTTCCTTGGCCAATCGTCATCTTGAAAAGGGGTTTCTGCAAAAAAGCTGCTCGCAGTGTTCATCTGGATCGTGCAACCTTTGCCAAGAACAGATGTAACTCTGGCTGGAAGCTCTTCTGAATCCTCCCTTCCTGGTTATTACTCCTGGAAAGGGAAAGATGCACCATCAGAACAGTGAACACACGGTGTCCCGGCAGCTCCTTTCACCAACGACCATCGTCGGCACGCGTTTGGGTGTCCTCGGGGACCACGGGACCCGCTACGAGCTGGGCTTGCAGAGCCAGCACCTGCAGGTGCCACAGCGGTGGCCAGAGACCACACGGAGCAGAGGGACCGGCAGAGAGATCGGGAAGGTTTGGGGAGGAAATACAACGAGGTAAGTAGGTGCTGGCTCCAGCTCCTGCCGGAAAAATATTAGAAATGATGGCAAATACATGCTTTTGACAAGACCTGCAGCTTTTTGGATCTATTTGCAGTTTCAGAAGCTGATCTCAGAAAGCAACAGGGTTGGGACGAGCTGGGTTTGTGCAGGAGATGGAGTTTATTTCCATATTTTAGTGATTGCATTAACTTTTCTGCGTGCACGGCTTCTCAGCCCACAGGACTGCAAGCTGTCCCTTGCGCCCGCGCATCCCCCTGCGAGTCACGGCCGTGGCAGATGTACTGGGGTGACTGCATTTGGCTACAGAGTGTTGTAGCCAGGTCCACTGGAAAATGCACAACTCCGAAGCACAGCAGCTTAAGCCAGGGAAAACCTCACCTAAACCCCCTTTCTTTAACATCGAAATAAGCCCCGCGAATATCCCACAAACAAGCGTAGTTCACAACAGAGTAAAATCCTCAGGGCCTGCTCTGTCCTGAGATCACATCTCTGCTGTCCAAACTGCCTTCATCACGTGGGCTCCTAAATCCTCCTTTAAGTAACTTAGGAATTAGAAACATGGAAATGAGATCCCATTTTCTGAGTCCAACCACCGTTTCTTGTTTTTTACCAGTGGATTTAAGAGTGCTTCAGGGTGCAGTACGGCCTCTGAAGGTCCTTTGGACACGGTCATCAGTTCCCTGGACAGATGAACTGTCTTTCTGACAGTCTCAAAAGGGTCAAACTCCTCAAAGCTTGGGCTGAAAAACATTTTTCCCTCAAGACATTTTGTTTCTGTACTGTCTCTGCTTGCTGGATATTCTAACATTAAGGTATAAAATATTACTAAGATAATGATGTTTTGGGGTTTTTTTTAATTTTATTTAAATTCATTTTATTTTATTTTTATTTTATTTTACTTCATTTTTATTTTATTACTATCATTAGGGCAGCTGCTTGTGAGATCAAGCATCACAGCTGGGCATCCACGCCAGGTTAAGGGGCAGTGGGACCCAAAAATCCATCTTGCCAACCCCAGGATTACCCCAGGACCATCAGGATTTCCCTCGATAAGCGTATTCCGCTGAAAGGCTCCAGGTCACCCTCCATGCAAGAAATGCTGGTCTCTGCCAGCCCCCGGACTCCTGGAGTTGGGGTCAGCACATCTGGATATGGTGGAGCAGGCGTTTGGCGGGGCAGCTCTGCTGGAGGACAGGACGGAGCCGTGGGCTGGCCCCATCCCAGCGCATCCCAGCGATAACAAAGGAGAATGTAGAAACTATTGCCCTAATTCAAGGCCTTAATTGGGATTTGGGGTTTTGAAAAAATGAGGGTTAGGTGGGAGAATGACAAACAAACAGCCTTGTGTATCATCACAAACGTTTCTGTTGGGAACCCCCTAAAATTGTTTTCTACTAATACATAATATATAGTAATAACCTGTAATAGAAAAGTCGGCTGCTTAATTTATCCCACATGGAAAGAAAATGTAAAAGAAGAAGAAGGAGGGAAGCAACGACCGCTCTCATTAATATTAACAGACAGTAGAGAGACAAATTCCCTGTGTTCCCGTCTGGAGCAGCAGTCTTAGCAAGCAAAACCTTTTCCACTGCAGGAACAAATCAACCAGCAACAGCAGCCTCATGCCCTGAGCCAAAGCCACCGGAGTCACAGGGCTCCTGGTCCCCTCTCTTGTTCCTCCGGTGCTCTTTGAAGTGCTGAACAAACAGGACCTGGGATTGCACTTACCACCTCCTGCATTTGTTCAGAGAGACCCTACCCTTCAGCTCAGGGTGTTCGACACTGATAAAAAGCATTGGTGGGTTTTGGGCAGCAGGATGGGTTTAGGAAGAGGAGCCTCCGGGGCAGGTCTCTGCTGTGAAGTCCCTGCAATCTGGGAAGACAAGCCATGGTGGGGCAAGAGGGAATATGTACAAACCAGCCAAGGGCAGGTAAGCGCAATCGTGCCGTACCTTTGAGGCGAAGGAAATGAAAAGGGGATGGACAGAACCCTCTGCAATGTGATGGAGGAGCTCAGCAGACCTCGCTGGCACCGCTCGGTCGGTCCCCAGGCGCTGCCCGACACTGGCTGTGGGTTATGTTTGGTGGGAACAGGCTCCTTTCTTCCCCCCTCCACCCTTTTCCACTCCAGCCAGGAGCTCTGAAGACAGATTTATTAACCAGGGTCTGCTTTAAACTAATAATATCAGAACTCCCATGGCTCTTGAATTTGACAACTGGCCCGATGACCTTGGTGAGTTTGCAGCATCCCGGAGCATTTCAATCTCTATAAATCAAAGCACTTCTGGAATTGAGTCAGCCTTTGTTCCAGGGCTTCTCCTGTCTCTTCCACTCACATTTTCCTTTTGCTGTAGTTACCTGATATCTGTGGGGCGGATCTTACCCTATTCTTGGTAATACCCTCGCTACAAAGAGAACGGAGCCTATGCTGGGACCCTGCTCCCACTGTGGGAGCGAATCCCCAGCCCCAGCCTTTGAGTGCTGCGATGCGGCCGCTCCAGCACCCCTTAAAGCAAAGGGTGTTTTGGGGTGCTGCCATGCAACAGTGGGGTACCGCGTCGCACCCCTTTCGCAAGGCAAAGCTTTCGGCCCTGCTCTTTGGGGTACCGATGCTCGGCCCCGCAACGGGCCAACGCAGGGTGCGCAGCGCCCTCGGGGATTGCACGTAGCTGCCGCTGCCTCCCTGCCCGGCGCCGGGTGAACTCGCCCATGAACTTGTCACCAGCCCTTAGCCTCACACCGTGCCCCATTTGCAACTGCTCCTTCGGGTTGCAGGGACATATCAAACGCAGGCAATAAGCACGGGAATCCACTACGGCACTTCCACAGCCTCGCGACCCCCTCGCCGTTTTATATTTCAGCAGGGCTGTTCCCCTGGCACGTATGCCTTCAGCCAGCACAGGGCAGGGATAACTCATGGCCGGGCAGACCCAGGCCCTCCCCGCCCCGGTTCTGGGATGCTGCCGTCCCGCTGTCCCGCAGACAGACGGACGGCTCGGAGCGGGTCGCTGCTCTCCTGTGGTCCAGCTCCTCCCCGGGGCCCGCGGAGCCGGCGGCCGTGGGGAAGCAGACTGGCTGGCTGCCCGCTCTCGCCTGCAAGCCCTAGCAGGGAAATGAAGCTATTTTTAAAGAGGAACCTCTGCTAAGTCAAACTGCAGGGAAAGGGAGGTCGAACCTCATTATCAGACCCCCCCCCTCCCGACACAGGACGGGGAGCCGCGAGGAAGAAATGCCATGCAGATCGTCAAGATTTTTACTGTGCTGGCTCCGAATGTGTTATAATAATCAATATCAGATGATCAATAACAGCAAGCCCCGGCAGCCAGGATCATCCATGCAAACCAGGGGGTGGGAGCTGCGGCTTTATCTTGGGGCTCCGTCTAAATAAATCACGAGTCATGATACAGTGTTATAGAAAAAATCTGCTCCAAGTGAATGGTTTCAGTGCCATACGAATCAAGCCTGCCGCTATCATTTCTCTTTTATAATACAAAACCTTAACTTGTTCACTCCTGCACGTAAACATGCCCGCAGAATGCCCTCCTTTGAATTTTTCAGTGGGAATAAGTGTTACCTACAGCTTTTAGCAAAGTAGCGACGAGGCGGCATCAAGGCACGGCAGAACACCACAGTAACTATTTTATATAATGCAATAATTACCTACATAATGCGAGCCCTTTTAGTGCGGCAGAATGCAACAAATAGAGGGGCTTTTCATTCCACATACGCTTCTGTATCATTTAATTATCGTGGAGTCTGTATGTGTGTATATACAGAGAGCGTTTTTAATTTTTAATTCCTTGCGTCTGTGCGCATCCACACACCCAGGCACAAAAACAAGAAACTAAATTCCAGCCGAAAACTTTTATTGAGCTCCAACTGCTCGCCTGTTATTCATAACCCAGTTTCCTCTCTCACAAAGAGACCTTTTGCATGGTTTGGGGTTTTTTTCTTTTTTTTTAATGCCTTTTTTTTTTTTTTTCTTTCCTCCCCCCTCCTTCTGCCTCGCTAACAGCTGCTCGCAGTGTTGTATCCTGAGTGATGATGAGGTTCTGAAAGTGTTTTTTTGGAACAGATGGCCAGGAGAGAGCCGGGGAATGTGCCAGCAGCGAGCTGGGGAATGCGCCAAGTCCCGCGGTGACTGAGTACTCCGGGTTCCAGCTCGCGTGCCTTTCCCCTGCCCTCTGCCCCGAGTGGCGCCAGCAGGACTTCCCAGCTCGCGCTCCGAACATCTGGAGTCTGCGGCTGCCAGAAGAGCCGCGACGCGGGGGGAGGACGAAGCAAAAAAATAATCCCTCACCCATCCCTCCCCGCTCCGGCTCAGCTCCCGTGGCCGCGGCGATGCTGCTGCCTGTGCACCAGGGCTCATCGAAAGCGAACAGCGGAGGGGAAGGGAAAGAAAACGAACCTAGCGATGGGAGTTTGGGTTTTATTTATTTTTTCTTAGCGGTCGGGGGGTTTCTGGTCAGTGCTGGGTGCGTTGTAGAGGGTGTTTGTTAGCGGTTGGATCCTGCGCTGGCTGGCTGGAAGGGCTGTGGTTGCGCTGCCTCGTAGGGAGGTAAGGTCTGCCCCGCAGCCTCGAGGGCCAGATCCTGTGGGGCCAGGGACTGTGGTGCACAGCTCCGCACCCACAAAACCAGTAGTTTCCAGGGAGAGCACCCAGCCATGCACCCTAAAGCCCTAACCCTACCCCAAGCCGTAACGCCGCCTTCCTGCAAGGCACCAGAATCTGGCCCTGAGGGGAAAAGGCTGTAAAAAGAGACCGTGCAAAGAGCCCACTGGACCTGAATCCCCATGAAATCCACGCGAGGCTTTCAGATGACCTCTGGCCACTCGAGATCACGTACCATGCAGAAGCAGGGTACATCAGGGAAGAGTAAACTTGGGCTCCGCTTTCTGATCCACCTCCTTTCCCTCGGCACTGCCGGAGCAGCATAGAAATCATAGAATCATTCAGGTTGGAAAAGACCTTTAAGGTCATCAAGTCCAACCATCAACCCACCACCACCATGCCTGCTAAACCATGTCCTAAAGTGCCACATCTACATGTTTTTTGAACACCTCCAGGGATGGTGACTCCACCACTTCCCTGGGCAGCCTGCTCCAAGGCTCTTGGCTGGAGCCAAGGGCAGATCCCTCCTGTTTTCCCAGGACATCAGTGTGGTCCCAGCACAACTCAGGGCTCTGCTGAGGGTGTCGCGACCCAGATCTCCGATGTGGTGTGACACTTGTGTGCGCGGTCAAGGGCAAGGCTTAGTACAGATCATTCATATAAGCAAGCAAAAGAGCAAAAGGCAGCTTTCAAAAAATGAAGATTATCATCAGAATTCGCCACCCCTCCATGCAGCTTTTTTTTTGTTTTTTCATAGGAAAAGGCATTTGAAGCTTTTCAGTTACCCCCCTGGCTGCTTATAAATGAAATCTCCCATCACCAAACACCCTGGGTCAAGTCTCAGCTGCAACAACTAAAATCACCATGTAACTGCAGTTAGGACTGGAAAGGGGATTTTTTTTTCCCCTAGCCAAGTCTGAAAGGCCAAAGCCAACTTCTCTAATTAACACAATGGAGTGGAAAGGGGGAAAAAACCCCACCCATAAAATTTCCTATTGCAGCAGTAAAGTCTGAACAACAACCTAATGTTTAGGACAGCAGATAATTTGCCCTCTAAAACAAAGCGAAAGGCGACGCACAATCCTGCGAAGGCAACATCTGGAGCCCCTGCCTGCCAAAACAAACTCCAACCAGCTACTTTTTTGTGTGAAAAGCTCACGGTGCCATAGCACATTGCCATCAGAGAGCGGAGAGAGCAAGCGATAGAGGCAGAGACACAACAAAATGGAGATGACAGGAGGTAAGGGCGCTGTGGACCCAACGGTACAGCTCGAGGAGCGGAGGTCTGCGTTCAGGCTTGTTGTGTTGTGTTTTTTATTTTTGTAAGAGAGAACAAAAAAGGAAACCCCAAACCAACAACGACAAAAATGTAACAACCACCCCAAAGTCGACAATTCAGAGGAACTGCTCAGCAAGCAGTGGTTTCGGAGACCTGATTAAAAACACACACAGCTTAGAAAAACGTGCCCATTTCAGAATTAATGAGGGCGCGGTGATTTTGGGTGAAGCCATTGTATCCTCATCCAGCCGCCCGCATGAGACCCCCCAGAAGAGACAACCCTTCACACCACCTGACATCCAGAGCTCAGATCTTCCCTGCACAGCCCTCCCGGACCTATAATTTCCCTCTGACAACGGCACCTCTCTCCCTGGTGCTCACGATGCCATCGATTCGCTCGGCTCAAGAAGAAAGGAAGATACCAAGATGAGTCCTCCCAACCCAGGGTTTGCACCCCCATTCCCATCTACTGGGAATTAGTGGTGTTACGTCATGGTACCTATTGATTTTGGCTTCATCATCAGCTGAATGTACTCTTGCCATCACCTGAGCAAACAGTGCCAGAAATAAAATTGTACCTATCAACCAGGGCTCTTGGGCTACCCTGAACTTGGACTTTCCCAAAGAGCAGAAATACATTTGCAGGACACTTTCTAGAAAGAAAAGGAAGGCAGAGCAGGGCCCAGGACCCTGCGCCTCCAGTACAAAGCCCAGCTTTCTTTTTGGAGAGGGCCTTTGGAGAAGGGTTAGGGTGGGTGTCCTTCAAGAACATGGGGAAAAGGCAGATTTTCTCCCGATGATGCTGTTTCTGCGGATAGGTGGTGACCTGTTGGGAGGTGGAATGTGCCAATGCCCTGTGAGAGTTTCGTTGTTTGCATGCTCTTGACGGGCTCAGGGCTTTCTGCATGCATCTGCTCTGGAGTGAATTTTACAGAACAAATGCCATAAATGGAAGGCTTTTCATTCTTAATTTATTTTTTTAATTAAGAGTGGGCCCAGCCCTAACCCTCAGATGTGAATACCCTGGGATTTGGAGCTGTTTTAAATCTGGCTCTGCGTTTTCTGTCTTTAAGCTCACATTGGTTTACATAAGTCAAGACAACGGGTCTCAGCCCATCAGGCACCCAAAGTCTGAACATCAGCCCAGAAATCTGCTGAAGCCCCAAGTAGGATGTTCCTCCTCTTCTTCCCCCCCATCCTGACTCGGGGAGGGGGCCCAAGACCCAACTAGCAATCTGCTGAAGCCCCCAAAAGGATGCTCATGCTCTTCTTCTCCTCCATCTCAACTTGGGGAGGGGACCCAAGGCCCAACTAGCAACCTGCTGAAGCCCCCAAAAGGATGCTCATGCTCTTCTTCTTCTCCATCTTGACTCGGGGAGGAAGCCCAAGACCCAGCCTCATCCTACAGTTGGTGGCATCACACTGGTGTCCCTGGGACACCACCACCTGTGGCCCTGCAATGAACCCCAAAACTCCTGGTTTCTGTCAGGGCTGTCGGCCTTGGGTGAGCGGTGCTGCGTCTCCGCCTGGCACTGCTGCTCTGGGGGCATAAATTCGGCCAGTGACAGCGAGAGGAAGCGACAGGCAGTGTGCTATTGTGTTATTTATAAACTAAATTTCTGCAGGAAGATTTGTTGGGCTGAAGAGGAGGAAAACTGAGGAAACCTGCCCGAATCGGAGGCAGATCTTAATGACACTGGGGAAGGAGGCTGCTCCCCAGCTTAGCTGCCCATTCATCCATTAAAATCCCGCTGATTTATTATCACGCCTGACAAGCGAGCCCAGAAAGCAGGGGGAAGTTCAATTCAAGTTTACAAAACTCTTTTTGTCATAAAAGCCCGAACAAAGACATCAATCACTCCTTTAATTCACCCATGTCACTCTCCGAGAGGAAAACTGGCAGAACGCTCCGCTTCCTCCTCCCGCCGCTTGACGATGATTTCACCTAATTGGTTCAGTGTTAAGTAACCTAAAGGAATGCAAGGCGTAATTAGATTTAGCGTTGTTTCCTCAAGATACCCACATGTCCTTCAGGTCATACATCTTGCTAATGTGTTTATACATACAATGTCTCCATTAGCTACTTTTTTTTTGTTGTCGGGTGATTTTTCTCGGAGATAAGTGTTAGATTAAACAAAACAGAAAACACAGGCGGGCGACCGTGTTTTATGGGCTCTGAAAGGCGACTCGAGGTTGGTTTGGTTTAACAAGTAACAGCCCCAAGATGACTCCAATAGGATCACGCTCGTGTTCAAACACACGATGGGCAACTAACGAGAGGAAGAGCCCGGCGCGGAGGACGGGGAGGAGAGAAAAGCTTTTGATTAGAGAGGAATGCGGTTATTATAAGATCAGATGGACGGAGGGGAAAAAGCAAGAGAGAAAGGCAAGGGATGAAAACCAGGAAAATTTTAAGAGGTTTAGAAAGGAAGCAAATCGCTTTGGATCTTTTCTCTTTTTCTTCCTTTTTTCCCCCCTTTTGTAACTTTTACCGTTATTTTGGGGGCAAGGGGGGAGGCTGTAACATACCTTCCTTTTTTTAGATCTTCCTTCTGCTTGTAAGGTCCTAGTGCACTGCTCCACACATTCAGAGAAGCTCATGTTACTGTGGTCAGCGCTGTAATCCAGGTCTGCTAGTCTGGCCAGGGAAAGGATATAGTTACAGGCTATTCTCAAGATGGCCAGTTTGGACAACTTCTGACCATAAGAATAGCAGGGAACCTAGAAAGGGTAACAGGGAAAAAAAAATAATTAAAAATTAGGCTAGATAAACAAAATATCTTGCTTGAAGCATGACAAAACAACCGTAGGTTATTTTCTTAGCAGTTTTTAACATAAATAGGCATTCTAGCGATAAAAGGCCATATGGTCCCAACAGGTTTTTAAGAAGAACTCCCCCGCTGATCTCCATGGGGATGAAAGCAGCACGAAGCCTCTTGATTTCAGCGGGGCAGTTCTGCTTAAAAGGCGATGGCAGGATATGGCCCAGGACGTCTGTCTGACATGCAGTGCAGTTCTTGGAGGCCCCATACTTCTCAGAAACCTGCAACCCGCATGCCACCCAGTTACTCGTCTTGAGTAACTTACTCCCCACAAGTAGCTCCAATGCCTTCACAGGTCTTGCAGAACAAGGCAAGAGGGGAGGCATGAGCAAATATATCACAGCCTGCTGGCTTTGCACTCAAACAGAATCGGTCATGACTTCCAACCCGTCCAAAAACATGATGCTGTTGTAAGAGCAGGACTCGGTGGCAGTAGCTCCTACCCACTGAAACACTCCGTCACGGTACCTCACCTCCCAGAAGAGACCAAACCAGAGCCTGGTTCAGGGCCCTGGCTGTACCTTGCGCAATTTATTTCTTTACCCTTGAAGATTTGTAGTGTAATGGGAAACACTCAAACAATTAAAACTAAACAGTACGTGTCTAAATAACTGAACAGTATACGTTTCCTGCTGTAGAAGGTTTGATTGCTTTTCGATCGCGATCCAGCAAAATACTACATTTATACTCAATTTTAGGCACACGACTTCGACATGTCCAGCTTAAAGACAGATCTTCTTCTGAGTTCAGTAGGCCTGGGACCTCTGCAAAATTGCTGAAGGTCATTCAGCCTTTAATGCACAGGAGTCTATCGCCTACGGGAAACTGGAGCCAGGCATTTATCTGAAATCCACCCTAGCCACTCAGATTGTCTGACCGCCCATCAATCTAAGCTTTCATACTACATCAATCACCGGAATGCCTCAATGTCCCTCTACCATCTGCCTCTGTACCAGCCTCCATCCTCCTCATCCCCCTAGGGTGTCATACTCTGCTTATGGTTGGAGATTTTTTAATGCTTCTTGCCATGCTCATGCCTCAGCTCCTCTTTTCTCCTCAGAGACACAAAGCCAGGCTCATCCCTAGAGTGATGTCCCTGACTTTACACAAGGTAAGATGGGTTCACCGCCTCCACGAACCCCACAGAGGCCATATGCAGATGCCAAGGGAGAAGCAGAACAGCTCAGGCACATATAGGATTTCCCCAAGTATTCTGCCAGGCTTCAACTACCTTCAACTCCATGACCTCAGCTAGATGTGCCTTCCCTGTATTTAACAATCCACGAGAGATCTTTTTTGTCCATGAATTTGGCCTGGTAAGCTGAACCTCTGTCAATTTTGAGCACCCACAACGTCGTTTTGCAAAGTTTTCTTCCCAGTCTACATAAGACTGCCATTCTTTTGCCTGTTTTGAACTTAGCTCCTACTGTCCTCACTTGAGGTCACCCAGTTCCTGTACTAGAAGACAGCACAACAGATTTTTATTCACCTCCTCTGTGACACACATTTTTAGTCCTCCATTACCTCTTCAGCCTCTTTTCCAGCAGAAAAAGTTCAAACCTCCTCAGCAGACAGCTGTGTGGAAGCCATCCCATACCTTTGATGACCCTTGCTGCTCTTCCCTGAACCTTTCCTTTGGAGCGGAGAGGATGAGAACAACACACAGTATTCACGTTGTGGGTGCTCCGTGTATTTATCTAACAGATGCTTACGTTCTCTGTTTTGTTTAATATTCTTTTTCTCGTAGCTCCTGACTTGATTTGTGATCCCTACCAGGCACTGACCCAAGACTTCCATTGAACCATCCACAGCAGCCCTGAGGTCTCTCTTCTCTGAGATAATGGTCAGCTCAGGGTCTACCATTTCATATGTGCAATCTGGTATGGATTTTCCCATTTTCATCACTTCACTTTGTCTATGTTACGTTTATTTCATCTTCCATACTATTACCTAGTCACTCAGAGCCATGAGATCCCTCTGTAATTCTTACCTTTGCTACCTTTAGAAAATATCAGTACCTCTTGCTGGAGTATTTCCAGCAAACTTCCTATCTCACCCAGCTTTCTAGCTCATTTATAAACACACTCAGCAGCACAGCTCACACAGTCACAGTTTCAGGTGGTGAGGACCTTTGGGGTCTCCAGCCCAACTCCCTGCTCGAAGCAAGGCTAAGCTCAGAGCCAGATCCTGATTTGTCCACCCATGATGTCCCTCCCCGCAGGAACCAGCCCTTCTTCCCTACTCCCCGTTCCCTGCCTGACCACCGATCACTAAACCACACTCCTGTCCAAACTGCTCAGTTTCTTCAAACGCTCCTAGGGAGGAGTCGTTTACTTATGCCGTAATACTTATGGAAATCCAAACCATCTACAAAAGGTTGCATCACCCTTATCCATGAGCATGTGGATTTTAATGCTGCTGACCCTATGGGCCATTTGGCTTGTATGGTACAGCTGAGGTGCCCAGCAGTATCCAACCTCTCCAGAAGCAAGCCAAAAAACCTCAAAGGGCCTTTTTTTATATACACCATCTGCTACTGATACCCCTGAGGAGGAGGCAAGGCATCATAGAATCATAGAACAGCCTGGGCTGGCAGGGACCTTTGAAGGTCATCTATCCCAACTCCTCCCGCAATGAGCAGGGACATCCCAGGGCATCTATTTAGTCTCTGGAAATACCCAGTGTCACTGCTGCAGTGACCTCAGGTGGCAGTTGTACGGAGCAGAAACTTCTGTGCTGGTAACGCCAACCCAGAAGGGACAGAGCCACTTCCAGGTCCCCCCTGCTGGAAATAGCACCAGGTGTCCCACAGGATTCCAGATACACCCTGTAAGACCCTCTTTGCAAAGCTGGCAGCGGAGGAAAAGGAGAGGCAAAGCGTTGTCCCCATTGCTCCAGAGTGAATCAGAGGGGTAGCTGGAAACAGCTGGAGTCTGGTGGCACAAAGGGCCTCTTTCTGCCTGACAAACTCTCTCTCTAAATTCTTGCCTTCACTTCTTTGACCAGCATTATGCACCCCCCAGCTGCGCTTGTCCTCAGACCATACCTGGCCTCCAGATGCAACAAGCTGAGAGTTATTTTGAAGGCAAGAGCTTTGGGCAGCAGAAACACCCAAGTCTCTTTCGACACTGATGTAACAAGAACAGTAGAGATCCCAGATCAAACAGCAGCGTGAAAAACCAAAGCAAGATGGAAACTAAAAAGGAAGGATTCAGTGAAATGTGGGAATAATTTCAGAATTAGAGCAAGAAGGAAGTTAAATCGAGTGGAAGGAAAATAGACCACGAAATCCTTGAGGCTGATGCACAGACTCTGTCCAGTTACAACACAAGAAGGCAGGCTAATGTCTTTTTTCTGCATCTGTTTTGCTCTCTCTGTGTTTTCACTTTAAAAAAAAAGATGAAGCAAAATAAAAACCAAACTGTTTTGTACGACATGTTTGCTACAAATTCCAAGAAAGATCTCAGTGCTAACACAGTTGACAAAACCCTCGACTGGGATTACACAACGTTTTTCCCACACACTGCAGCAAAGTCCAAACTGGAGCTGCCCCACACGTCCACGGGAAGAGGTTCACCTTGAGCAGCTCAGATACCACTGGGATGGGTGCAGGGCACCAATGTTAGGAGATAAGAGCTTTTGCCATGGTAACAGTGTTAGAATAACTATTTTGTAGGAACCCTCCCTGTCTTGGCTCAGCTCCTGCCATTTTAATGTTTCCTTTTGAATTAAACATGGGAAATTGAGAGGAATGAGCCACTTGTAGTTCAGATCCAGATCCAAAGCTTCCCCAAGCAGGGTGTAGGGGAGGAAGAAAGTGAACTTTGATTTTATCCCTTCTCTAACATAAAGCCTGCAGGGAAGAGGAGACAGAGTTGTGCAAGCTGGAGTGAAGGGTGTTGATGACACACCTGGATGCCAAGAAATCTTCAAAATCCAACCCAAAACAGAGTGAGCATCTTAGAAAGGGAAAAAATGCCTGATGCTGGTCTGGTCACGCAGATGTAACACTCCCAGCTCCCACGGGGTCTGTGCCACACAGATTTTCAGCAGGAGGTAATGCGAGCAGGCTTCCATCACGCTCCTGGTGAGCACCAAGCCCTTTCCTTCTGTCACCTTCTCGCTCATCACGCCTGAGCCGTACAGACGTCAGTGCTTTGGTGGGAGAGCTGCGAAGACGGAAGCTGAGCTGGTCTGTTCAGAGCCAGGGGGAACCAGGGGAGAGCTCAAGTTCCCGTGCAGTTAATGAAAATATTTCCCTTATCTGACCTCACTGATTTCTGCCGAGCAGCAGCGCAGCTCACCATCTTGCCTGCAATATTTGAAATGATTAACAGGAATTAGAAAGGAACTGCAACTGAAATTTCACACCGATCTGAAGGAATGCAGCTGTCTGCTAGAAAGGAAGGGTTACTGGCACCATCCTCAGTTTCGGGAGATCAGCACAGCAGTGGGCTGGGACCAGCAGGAACCAGAGCTTCAGCCAAAGGATGTTCATTTCTTGTGTCTGCAAAGGGCTCTGCAGAGTCTCACGGGTCTTATCAGTGATCCCCAGGCTGGCAAGGGCTGAAGCAATGCAAGATGAATGCTCTTGAGACATATTCTTATGCAGAAGAGCCCTTCTTTGGCAGGAAGACAGGACGGGATGTGACCTAACAGGTCTTTTCCATCCTTGACGTCTGTGATTCAGAGGCAGCGCCCTTGGAAGACCAAAGATGCTCCCTTTGAAGTCCATGGGAAGTCTGCCGCACACTCGACCGGCGCAGTGCTCGGCCCACAGCCAGCCCTCTTGAGGAAGGCAGGGCTCTGCTGCACCTCCCCAGAGGGTCACTGCCATCCACCAAAGCCATGGTCTTGGAGTTGATTCTCACCCAGGGCACAGGAGAGCAGACTGTGGGAGGAGGTTGGGGAATGACCACAGAAAAAGGTGGGTGAGGAGGTTCAATAACCACCCCTGCCATATGAGCGTGCAGGGTATGTTGACCGTGATGGGTCTGTGAGGAACAACCAGTAGCATCCCATGGACTTTAGAAGCATTAAGCTAGTCACACCATTGAGCTTCTGGCCAGGTAGCTCTGTACTTAGATAGATACAATTTCTACAAACACCCTCTGGACCTGTACACATAACGTGTGTAAAGCCAAGTCCACTCTGCTTTTACGCTGCATGAAAACATCAGAAGAAAGAAGAGCGTTGGGTGCTGGGGATCCAAACCCCTCTATAATCATGCTACAAATGGAACTTAGCAGTGCAGACTTGCACAGATCCCCTTCACATGAAGGTCACACAGGGCAGAATTGGGCCCCTGGGTACGGCCGTGAAGATGGGGTGGCTCCAAGGCAGACAAACATCCATGTTTGCGATGCAGGGTAAGCTAAGCCCTCCTGACAGCTAGCTCCTCCACAACATGTCATGATAAGCTGCTGAATTTACCTGTCTGCGAATTCATCTGTTTTTTTTTTTTTTATGCTGGGAAATAAAACACATCAGGGCCCCCCCGGGAGAGCATTTGGCTGCCTCTTCCCTGTGTCCGAACACACAGCACAACTGCACTGTCTCATTGTTTGCGCCGCGCCTCCTGCCAAAAATATTTCCAGAAGATTCATATAAATGTCCAGTGCTTAATATTTCTGGCTTTTGTCCATCCCTCTTTCTACCCCGGGGTGAGTCAGATGTTTCCCAGGGCTAAGGCACCTTGGGGGAAAGGCAGCAGGTTGAGGCACCAACCTTGCTGGTGTTTCTTGCTCATTGGTTCTAAGCACAGGAGAAACCTTTCTCTCTCTCACCATCCTGAGATATCTCCAGGGCTGGTGTCTGTGGAGCTACTAGAAGGAGGAGGAGGAGAGCAGCTGTGGATGCTCCATTACTGGAACTGTTCAAGGTCAGGCTGGACGGGGCTTTGAGCAACCTGGTCTAGTGGAAGGTGTCCCTGCTCATAGTGGGGGACTGGACTAGGTGATCTTTAAGCGTTCCTTCCAACCCAAACCATGCTGTGACTCCACAAGTAACAGCCTTCACAAGCTGAAGGCCTTGTCCAGAAGATGATCACCTGCTTTCAAGATGTGTTACATTGTGCAGCATGTTGGGGAAAGGTTTGGAGCCAGCCTTTTTCTTTCCACCCAGTTCAGGAGTGCAGGTGAACACATATGGGTCCTCCTACTTCTTGGGAGACTGGCTTGTTGATGGGCTAGTTGGTGCGTTCAGATTAACCAGCAAGGGACTTGGCTTCCCTACCTTGCTCTTGACAGCTACATGCCCTGAGACCTTCTATCATCCCAGGTGGGACGATGATGATTTATACAGCTGTATGATGTAAAAGCCTGCCAGCAGTGCTGGGACATCCTTTCACAGTCCTGCCAGACCTCTTCAGTGCAGTTGGCTATCAGTGGGTGTATCTGGCGATCGAGGTAACGACCCAGGAGAACCATGCTGTGTGCTTCAGAGCCACCAAGCAACTTGCAGCTACCAGACAGGCAGCTTGACTGCCTGCAAGACTTACCCCCACGTGCACCAGCAGAGCCTGCTGCATGGCCCTGGTCCCCAAACACCCCTCCTCCTGCCCAGGCCACAGCAGCAGCCAGCTTCCACGGAGGGCTCCTCCATGCCACTGGTGCTCACTACACTGAACTGGACCTTTGGGGCAGCACAGCACAGGTTTAAACCCAGCAAGGCCAGATCCTACTTTGTGGATAAATGGCATGGTTCTCAGAGCAGTGCTTTTGGAGAAGGGCCCCACAGAATCATAGAACAGTTTGGGTTGAAAGAGACCTTTAAAGGTCACCTAGTCCAACCCCCCCTGCAATGAGCAGGGACATCTGCCACGAGATCAATTGCTCAAAGCCCCGTCGCACCTGACCTTCAACACTGCCAGGGATGGGGCACCTACCACCCCTTCAGGCACCTATCACCTCATTGCAAAAAATATCTTCCTTATACCCAGTCTAGATCTACACTCTTTTAGGTTAAAACCATTACCCCTTGTCCACAATGAGGTCTCCCTGGAGCCTTCTCTTCTCCAGACTGAACAGCCCCAGTTCTCCCAGCCTT
>Ga0181612_159509_pt1 | contig 19360 bp, 21 predicted proteins | sample HoacroProtozoa21_FD_119630 | JGI IMG/M metagenome (GOLD analysis project Ga0181612, IMG submission 119630) | Hoatzin crop microbial communities from Cojedes, Venezuel. Combined Assembly of Gp0051906, Gp0051904, Gp0051908 | reverse complement strand
GTGCAAGGAGGTTGGTATAGATGCACAGTGGCCACTGGAAGGTGAGCAGACACCCTTGCTATCATGGCTGGAGGAGCAGTGCCAGGTTAGCAAATGGATATTCCTCCCTCTAAGGGCACAGGCCAGGTACAATCAGCAGATCTGCACAGCGAAAAGCTGCTCTATCTGCAGTTGCCTTGCACCTTTCCAAATGCAAGCACCAACAGCTGCTATGGAGGGGAGGGGGCATATTCAGATCACTGGATAGTGAGAGAGCAGGGCAAAGAAAATTTTGCTGCTCAAACTTGGTGCACCCAGGACCTTGCTGACCTCCAGTGACCCTCATGTAAGTGCAGCTGTTCATCTGGTCGCCCATGGACTGGTTACAGTCCTGGCCCGGACACCGCCTTCCTCTAAAGCAAAGCTTTTCTAGCCAGAGGCTGAGCTTGCTGCCCTGGCACCACGGCACCCACAGGTGAATAACAATCATATGGCTCACCTGTGCTGCCGATGTTGCCGATTCCTCGTCTTCATCAAGATCATCCATAGTCACTGCCTGCAGCTCGGCAGGGTCGATCAGGACATTGGCTTTTGCAGCCAGGTCATCTGCACAGAACACACCAAAGCAGCTGTGAATGCAGGGGTCACCCTGTGCTTCCCATGAGGCAGCCCTAGCCTCATCCTCTTCCCTGCTTCTTGGCAGCAGAGAAGCAGCCAGTAAAGTCGGACGCTGCATCATCACAAGCTCACCTTCCCCCGAGGCTTTCTTATGTGGAACAGGTCTGCCCTTGCTAACACAGCAGAGGCCAAGCACTGATGAGTACTGCTCACCCAGGACCCACTTCTGTTCCTGCTCCTACCAGCAACAAACAGAACTGAGGAGCCAGGAGACAACTGCCATGTCCAAACTGGACTATCGTAGGGAAGGAAACTCAGGGCCTGAGACCATTTGTTAAGCCTCCAGCTATTCTTTGCTGTCCCATGATACGTCCACAAGTCACTAGGACTGAGATGCAGACCAGAAACCATTCTCAGCCCAGAGGAAGGCTGTGCTGACAGCCATGCTGTACAAGGCCTGAACAACGTGTCATCTAGTCCATATCCCTGTCTTTAAAGCTGGCCAGGAAGACCTTGGTAAGAGACCAGAGGAGATTACATGGTTCTCAAGTCAAATAATCTAATTTTGAACAGCCAGGGATCAACTTGAGAACAAGAAAATAGTCCTAATCTTGCAAACACACTGGGGAAGGAGAAGAGAGATCTGAGACAAAGGCAAGTGTCACATTAGTCAGAAACCAGAGACAAACCAAGCCCAACGGAAAGGCAAGGGGTTTCTAACCCTTCCAAACAGATGTCCTGCTTTCGGCTGGGATAAAGTTAATGGTCTGAGTTTGAAAGTCTGCTGCCAGAGTAGACAAACACACAGCTGCAGTACATACATGGGCTGCTACTGCTTGCCTGGCGCGGTACAGCCAGTAAATCCTGGACATCCCCCACACCCAGCAGAGCCAGGCCGACGGTCAGCGCTTTGACAGCTCCCAGCCCTCAGCTGTGGTGCAGCAAGAGCACCACATCACAGGGTATTCCAGACTACCTCCTTTCCTCCACCAGCCACAGGCCCCATTCAGGGATACAAAGACCTCCACCCAAGAGGGATGGGTGTCTTCTTCAGTGTAACTTGCACCTCAATAAAATCCAAGTCTCCTCTCCTTAAATTTGACCACATTTCATTACCCATGGCTCCTTCCCTGGGATGTCTCTTGGGTGAACCCCAGCCAGGACCTGGATGCAGGTACTGGAAATGAGAGCACTTGCCTTTCAGAGTCTTCTTAAGATGAGACAGGAGGCCTCCAAGTCGCTGAAGGTCAAAATAATCCACCTTCCCATTATAGAAGAGTTGAGGAGGTACATACGCCTCTGAAGCAGAGAAGGAGATTTGGTTTTTTGAGTCCCATGCACAGGACCCACGCAGACATGTAACTCCTCCTAAGACAGACCCCAGGGCCCAGCATGGACCTTCATCAAGTGACAACTTTTGTTGTCATAAAAGCACAAGCCATTAAGGCAGGGGTGATTTCCACAGTGAATCAAGTATAAGATCCACGCAGAAACAGGAACAACTGATGGCCATGGACAACAAGCCTCCCAGCACTTCCTCCCTCCCAGCCAAAGTCACAGGGGGAAACTGGATCATCAGAAAATCAGATCATTGTCAGCTCTCCACCTGGCTACTCCAGCTCTGTCACTTAGTCCCACAGGGCTTGTCAGCCTAACATAAGCAAAGAGAGTGCTAAGCAGATCACGGCAGGACAGGCAAGGCAGGGTTGAGGGCTGGAAAGCAACTGGCATTGACTTGGTTTTCCCTTAACTCCACAGTCTAGGAATCACAAAACCAGACAAATTTCTTCCCCTAAACTTTGACTATGGGATCACTAAGCTACCCTTCTACAGAGCCATAATCAATACCAGACTCTGCTCCAGAATATACGTGGGGAACTAGCAAACAGTACAGGTGCTCCTTTGCAAGCCTCAGGTCTGGACGTTAACTGGAATAGATCTGCACACAGCAATTTCCCAAGGTGACTGGGAACTACAGACACAGGGTGACAGAAGGCTCAAGCACTCATCAGAAACAGAAAATTTCCAGCAACCTGAAGAGCACTGCCAAGAGGTAAACCTCATCCCAACCACAGAAATGCCTTCAAAGCTTCTCCTCCAGGCCTTACCTTCACTGCTCATTGCGGCAGGGGTCTTCGCCTTGTGGCCATCCCAGAAGAAACGCAGAGCTGTGATAAGCCGGTGCAGGAAGCACACCATGTACTCTGGCGGGCACAACACGGTCAAGTTCTAGGGCGAGAATGAGAGTTCAGCCACCAGGGCAGGTGTGAAAGTGCGTCTTAGTCCCAGTGGCCACATGGAGCAGGCAGAAACTTCATGTTCTCAGCCTTGCTGTCATCTCTAGCTTCCAGCACCAGTAGAGAGCCCAGCCCTGACAGCAGGCAGCAGTTCCCACCTCTAGAAAGTCTTGTGCCCTGAAACAAGGAGCTGGTCTGACAGAGTAGGATGGATAGCACATGCTCCACCACGAAAGATGGGGCTGATCATGAACACAGAGACGCAGGTGAAGAAAGGGTTTCCTGAAACCGTGGATGCCTACCGCCCAAAGCTCCAGGCCAACAGCCTGATCCAGGGCCAGAAGAACTGTCCCCCCCAGGCAGTGAAGATGATGACAAAGCCAGCAGGCCAGCTGTGGCAGAGCACTCCACAGCTGTGCTCCCTGAGATGTTTCGGGAGGACGTTCAGATCCCACCCAAGTCCATTCCCAAGCACTGCTTTCCCATAAATCACTGCACAGAACTTGGATAAACTGCCCGGTTTCTAGCCTCAGATCTTGTCTCTTCTCCCCACTCCCTGCCACATCCAGACCTCAGTCGATCACTGCTGGAAGCAGCCCAGCCGAAAGTGCAGAGCTCCCAACCTGAAGGTGCCAGAGAGCTCTCAGGGTGAGGCTTGCTGGAAGGTTGGCCTTCTTACTTACCCCTCTGTTGCTAGCGTTTTCCTGAAGAAACTTGCGGAATTTGTTTAGGAAGATGTATCTGGAGGCTTCCCCCTGGCAAGAAGAAAAGCAGATGGTAAATCTATGCCTTACAGGTCCCGTGATGTGAAGATACTGTAGCAAAAGACCCACAGAGCACTTACCCCTCCTCTGTCCTTGTTGTTCAGCAGCAGCTTCAGAATCTGAACCTGGAGACCTTCCACCACTAAAATGGGGACACATCTGCCATCACAAAAAATGCACTGGCGAGCAACTACCCACATTAACCCCAATTGCGGTACCCTGTCCCCAGGAGAAAGGCTGTCCCCTCAGCAGAGGGGGCCCAGGGAGAACTGGTGCCAGCAGAATGCTAATCCCATCACTGTGAGAATTTTCTCCTATGCCACCTAGCAATAAATTCATCCACGGCTGATAAACAATGCCCTCCACCTAATAACGGCACAGCTGGCCCCCACCTCTGTAGCACAGCCTGTCCCGGCAGGAGCACAGCCGGACTTCAGGTCGCGAAGGGGATTTGGAAACAGCTCAAGGGTCAGTCACCCTGGCTGCACGAAAGGTATGGGATCCCAGCAATTCCTCCCTTCCTCACAGACCTTCAATGCGTTTCTTGAGCCGCTGGCAGCCTCTTTCATATGCCCGCCGCCTCAGTCTCTCCTCAGCACTCTCGTCCTTCACCTCCTTACTCTCCTTGCCCTGGTTGGGGGACAGGCACTGATTAGTAGGAGATCACTGCACGGGGAAAATGTCTTGCCAGATGGAAAGCAGACACTCCCTGAAACAATGTGCCAGTGTGTGTGACTGCAGCTGGCAGCACACCTCAACAGGCCTTCCCCGGCCTTGTAACGAGTAAGGGCAGGAGATATTTTGAGGACACCCAAGTCAACCTGCAGCTCCTTAGATGCTGTGATGTTCCCTTCCAAATCTGTTGCCACAGAAAACTGTCCCCCTCCCCTGTCCTGAGCAACACACCCCATATGTCCCCTCTAAGGGATAATGAAGATGACAGGGCAATGGAGAGACTACAACTCTCACACAGCTCTGCAGAGTCCACCAGCGCTAATGCAGCTGGAAACATGGGCCATCCACCTTCCTCAGCCAGAAAACGATGGGGACAGCAGGCCACAGAATTCCTTCAGTCTCCTTGGCGGATGTGCCCTTGCTCACCTCCTTGGTGAAGCGGTTTGGCCACCACGTTGTGGGAATGAGCTCCTGCAAACCAGCCTCCTCCACGCGCAGCGGGCTCTTAATGTAGAAGAACACGACCGAACGGAGCACGTCGAAGCTGCAGCCAAGTTAAAGCAAGCACAGAAGCTATGATGGGAGAAGGTACAGGGTGTGTTTCCAGAGCTGAGATAAGAGACCCCTTCCCAAACAACCACTTAAGTCTCTGCAATATCCAGAGCCCCCTTCTCCTGGGAGAAGCCCCATGCAGTTATCACAGCAGCTGCCCACATGCTAGGGTGGCAGCTGGACTGCTCTGAAAGCAATTTTACTCCAGGGACATTAGACAGGTCAGTCTGGTAGAAATGAAGTCCTGTGTGTTAGTAGGATATGAACTATATGGCACTGCTTCCCCTCCTCAAAGCAGGACTTTGTAAAGAATGGTGTCAGGCAGATAGAGGAGACCTGAAAAATTAGAAATGATCTCTCAAAGATAGGGTGGCTTCTCCCTCCCAGGACCCGCAAATCCTTGCGGTCTCCTTGGCTGCATTATCGAGGGCAGGGAGAACTGAGAATAGAGGAGGCACAAAGGATACAGAACATTGCTGAGTAAGTATTTCCTGGATTTCTCATGCTTCAAGACTGCAATAGTGAGCCGGAGGTAGTGAATCTAGGGAAACAGGAGAAGCAAAAGTGACTCCATCTACAGAAGAGGATATGACACTCTAATAGGTACAGTGTTACAGAACTCCTATCTCTGAATCCAAAAACTGCAAAATCCAAAACATTGTGTACCTTTGGACAAGGGGACACAACAGAAGCTGGCTAATCACAGATTCCTGGGATTCAGAAGGGCAACTCACTTGTAATCCCAGGTCTGGGATGATAGGAGAGAACCTGTAAGCCCGTAGCAGGGACATCAGTAGCTGCTTGAGGCACTCATGCACTTCATACTCCTGAGAAAATAAGAAACACATTGAACAGCATCAGCACAGAGTCAGAAACAGCTACAGCTCTTGGAGTGCGGCCCTGGAAGGAAGCATTCACTTCTGAACTGAAAAAGCAGATGCTCTGAAGCCACAGTGTTTGTCCATCTGATTCAACAAGAAAGAGTCCGAGCAGAAGGTGGTGCCATCCCTTTGCTACGGGGAAACAAGCTTCTGTATTAGCAAAACCAACCCAAAAGTCATCTACAAAAAGTCAAAGTCCCAGGTCCTATTTAGCTGGGCTGAGTCACCCGCCCCTGTATCCCCTGAACCTACCCAACACACAGCGTTGGCAGAACCAACCCAGAAACGAAAGAAGTTACTCTGGTGTAAATGTGACGATGGAAGAGCTGTCTTTCTGAGTCCAACTCATAGCCAACCAGCAGGATGAGAGCCCACTCTTACACACACACACACACCAGTCCTACCAGACTGTTCACTTCTAAGATAATGAGCTTGAGGTGCTCATGAAATTTTTCAGTTAAACTTTTCATGACAGCTGCCTGGGCCAGTGCCCGTATCTTAACTGTTACCCCACAGGGCAGACACGCTGTCTCCAAGCGGATCTCTGGCAGTGACTGGCTCTGTGTAACCATCCCAGCACGCCAGCAGCAGCAGCTTCCCAGTGGCTAGCTGCGAAGGCCTGCAGTGTCACATAAGCATTAACAACATCCAAGAGACCAGCTCTTGTTTTATTGATGAATCTGATGCTCCCAGAAGCAGGAAATAATTCAACATCACCAGTTCCTTTAGCAGCAGGAAAAGCTTAGCAATGCCTTAGCTCATTGCCAGTGTCTAATCACACTGCATTTGACCCTCATTCCCTGGGTATGAAGCAGCAGCCAGATGAGCTACATGAGAGGCTGGTCTACCACAAAAAAAGGGATCTTGTCAGCAGGAAAGGCAAGAAGCTGATCGCTGCCAGTATTTTCTAGGAAAGGCTCCTGTCCTTAGCACCTCCCATGGTCTCCCTGTGATCCCTGGGGAGGAACCAGCACCCTAGGAACTCACCTCCATAAGAAGCCACATCAGATCCAGCAGCTGTTGAATAAGGGGATGGGCCTCCACTGCCCCTCCTCGCTCAAGGATGCTCAACAGGAAGGTCATGAGCACATCTTCCACCAGGTACACCTTGCACTGCAGACAGAGAGCCAGGTCAACAGTCCTCCAAGGCATAGTCAGTTCCCAGCGAAAGCTGAGGTTTACCTCCCCTTGCAAGCACAATACCAGGCACCTACAAAAGCTTGCAATGGGCAGACAAAACTCACCATGAGAGGAGACAAATAATTGAAGATGTGGGCTAGTGTAATCAGCACTGTGGGTTCTCCTTGCAGCTGCCACATGGATGTGTCCTTCTCCACCAGCTTCCCCTCCTGCAATGACAAAGCCAGAAAAACATACGGCTTGGATCCAGTCGAATCCACCCATACGCCAACGACTGAATGAACTGGAGGCCTGGAGCAGCCACTGTTTGCTGGCCCATGCCTGACTGCACTGAAAAACTTGAACACAGGAATTAAGGATGGCAAAGTAGCCAGGCCCTTGCCTCTGGAGAGCTGCAGTGCAGTCCAGATGTCAGTTACTGTCAGCCACATGCATGCACCTTGACAATCCTTTTTCCAACATGATAATTTGTAAATGGGAATCCCTACAGAGGAGGTCAACTAGTAAAGCAGGCCTCCATTCAAGCCAAGACCACAGCAGGTAGTGTTCGCTATGCTTTGGGCATATACAGATCATCTCTTACCCTAGCAGAACAGTGCCACAGCCAGAACAGTTCTCAAGGCAGACCTGACAGAATTTCACCACACCACTGCACTGGGACATCAATAAAAAGTTTAGGATGTGAACAAACTTCTTTCAAGGCTGCAAAATCCAGCAGTTCTGAGCCCAGCAAACATTAGCCCTTGTATACTAGGAATGAAACTTCATAGGACCGAGAATAACAAAGCCCAGTACGATTTAACTTAAGTCCTGGAACTATCAGGAATCCCATTCTGCAAGCCAAAGAGCTCCAGGGACACGCATGCCCCATGCAAAAGCATGCAAGCATTTAGACTCTCAAGTGTGTGGAAGCATCTGCGCTGCCAGCATGTGCTGAGAAGTGCAGAACCACGTTTCCCAGCATGGCGTCCCACAGATCCACCCAGTGACACCAGCCTACCGGCACATCTATTCCGGTATGGATCACATTCTTCAAGTAGCCTAACAGCTTGCGAGCCTTCACTAGGTCCGACATGGGAGGATCTTGCAAGGGGCGGTAACCTTCCACTGGATAAGTAGGCACAAGTTAAGGTAAAATGCAATCTGATCCTTTCAGGATGACTTCTGTTTGTGCAAGGAAAGACTGTCTCCATCTCACTTTATACCCACAGATGCCTCAGTCACGGTTCACATGACAGTGCCTTCTAAATGGATAATAAGCCAACAAGCTCTTAACCCCACTTCCTCAATACTGCAAGCAGCAAGTATTTCACACCACACTTCTGCTCTCATCAGAAGGACCCACAGGAGCCTCCACTACAGCTATCAACAGGCACACCCAGGACTGCTCTGACAGGAGCTGCAGGTTCCAGCACTCGCACAGGAAGGCAGCAGGTAACACCAACGCCGTATCAGAGGTCCTGCGTGTCTGGGGGTAGAGGAGACCAGTGGCCAAGCGGCTCAGCGGCACAGCAGCATTAGGGTTTCCAAAGCTGGAGAGCGAGATCTCAGAAGGGTCTGAGCACCTGGGAACGGGCAGCCTGCAGCTGCTGATTCAGAGCTGAAAGCAAATCTCGTTTCAGAAACTGTTGTGGACCGGCACTGATGTTTGTGTGCCCTGCAGCTGAGGAATAACCCGTTTCTTCTCTCCTTGACCCTGCTCTGCACACAAGTGCCAACAGAAGAAAGTGAATTGCAGTCAGGTATGCATAGCCTACAGCCTCCAAATGTGATCTCAGGACAAGCTCTTCTCCCTTCAGACCTCCTCTCCCCACACCCAAAGGATATCGGAGTGGACGGCTCCCGAAGTTAAAAGCAACGGACTCTTTGAACGAGAGGCTGATTGCAGGGAAGTAAGCCATTCCAGCACCCCTCGTGATGTTGTCAAAAGCAGTTCCCAGAGATACGCCGTTCCTGAAAGAAGGAAAACCCACGAGATTTGAGTCACAGTAGGAGGGTTTTGAGGTCAACTGGGCAACTCAGGTATCCGCTTTCCCTCCCAGCAACCTGCCAACACAGACACATCAGTCAGTCATACCTCCTGTCACGCTTAACCTGGCACACATGCAAACGTAGCAGCTTTGCTGAGTAACAGCCAGGGAAGCACAGCAGCACTCCCATTTCCATACAACGGCACAGGAAGGCACGAGAGTCTGCACAATATGCAGGGTCCCACTCGACTCCAAGGGCAACCCATTTGGTTTGGGTTATATTCTTATATGATATTATATTATTACAATATATTACCTTATGAGACAGCTAACCAGCAAGACATTTTAAAGGCAGGTTACATGTTTGGCCTCATCCATTTGACATTGGTGAAAACAGAAGGACAATGTTCTCAATCTACTCCTCTCTAAAAGATGACATGGAGCATCTAACAGGTTTTAATTCCATCTGACTTGTCTCGGGCTGTAGTGTAGGGACAGAGAACAATTCTTATTTGAGCCGGTCTCTATCCATTGTGTATGGGAGTTGAAGGCTGGAGATTTCTCAGCCTTTCCACAGCTCCTTGTGAAATCTAGGACAGGCAAGGTCTACACTGGCCACAAAAGCAATCAGCGTGGCTCAGCCAACTGTAGTATTAAGCATCACGAGAAACACCCTCCCCTCCAAAACGCTAGCAAAGTTTACACAGACTTTGTGGCTTAAATGTCTTTCTGCCAAATGCTCTCACCTGAATTTAGGAGACTCAACAACCCATTTAGATGGTTACTGAACACAAAGTAGAAAAGCAAAGGCTGGAACTACCAAGGATCTTAAAGTGGAGAGGGCAGAAATATGGCTCAGCAACCTGCTGAGCAGCTAGGAAACCTTTACGTTACACACAGACATCAACAAAGCAGGAACTGGGCAAAGATGCTTACAAGCAGAAAGCAATGGTGCCCTCATCAAGGTCTATCAGACAGCTGACGATGTCTCCTGCTGCCCAAGACTGCAGTAAAGGGAGAGAAAAGATTAAACATATATCCAGGCTGTTCCCATATCAGAAGAAAGACTGCACCCCAACCAATCCCTTGTCATTCAGGGTTGAAGAAGAGAGAGTTCCTTCTCACAGCAGCTCACATGGCATTCTCAGACACTTCTGGAAGCTGCACATAAGCCACCGATTGGGATCCTTTTTCCCTCCAGCATTAGGAACATGCACAGGATCAGACATATATTTATCCCAACATGGCATCATCCTCTGATGTGCTACAGAGAACCAGAGCCTTCCAGAGCCCAATAGCAGTACTACACCAGGAATCAGTCTGCTGAGGCTGCTGAACGAAACTCCCACATAACATGTCCAGCACCTCTAAAGTACCAATAATCGCTGGCATGCAGCCTCCCCAAGAGCAGACTGAAGGAGGGAGGACACCTTGAGGGCATTTCACATGGCCCAGAAGAATCCATCGAGCAGAAGGAGCCACCCTCTTTCTTCTGCTTATTCTACGTCCCATTCCTGGGAGGACAGCAACTCACTTTGCCATAGTTGGTAGTAGTCACGTTCCACTTGCGCACTCTGTTTCCATCATACGCATATGAATCTGGCGTATCTCCAACTCCTTCCTGCACCAAAGTACAAAAGAGAAGACTCAGACTAGACCAAGCACAGAGGATCCCTCTCACTGCAAGGCTGGCTTTAAGGGGGAGATCAGCAGACAGGGAGAGAGGCTGACAGCACACATGCTCTGCCTGGGCAATGCCCTTACTCTAGGCATGAACCCAATGGCCTGTGATCTTTGCTTCAGAGAAATACACCATCTTCTACTCATTTTTGGATTAGAAGAATAACACTGGCATACTACCCTTCCAACTTCTGTCAAAGCAGTCCCCCAGGATGCCCACCACCTCCCCTCTCACATGCTGCAGAGTGCCAAGTTAGAGAAACTCTGCAGCTGACATCACTTCCCAGCATCAAACATCCCACCCGGCGCCTGAGAAGAGCCAGCCTGAGCCTGCCTCTCCAGCGCAAAAAAGCCCCGTAGCACCAGCTGCTGAGGGGCATCCTGAGAGACAGGCTGCCAGCACTGCAGGCCCACACACTCTATGGAGAAGACACCACCTGAAAGTCAACACAGAGCAGTGGCTACATGCAGCAAGAGCACAGCAACACGCCCAGCGTGCAAGGTTTTCACACTGCACACCATGCTGTGAACACAGACCAGAGAGTCTAGTAAAGATATTTCAAACAGCAGACCTGGTATCACTAGTCTGTGTGCTGGGCCCAAAATGCCAGCAGGGCAGGAACACAGCACCAACGCGATGCTCCGCACTGACCTAAAAAGCAGTGGAGGAACGCGGAGCAGCCCTGTGCCACATGCAGCAGTTACTCTACCTCTTGATTAAATCTGCAGTTGAGAGTACACCAGCCAATCTGCATGAGTCCCTGGGAGGAGATGAGCACCTCATAAATCCATTTCCCTGCAAGAAAAAGAGATGCCACACAGTCGATCCCTGATGCCTGGCTCGTCGTTAAGAGAAGCAAAACCTGACACTGCTCCCACAGAAATAAATGGGGCACACAAACGAGCTTTGATCCCTCCCACCTCCACTCCGGCACCACACAATCCTCCATCCTTCTGACTTCCTGGAAAAGCCAGTGGATGAACTGGGGAAGAGAGGGCTCAAGATCTAGACCATATTCAAGATTTCCTGAGCTCTTTAGTTTTGTAACTCTCCATGCACTCTCCCGGGGGTCTCTTCTCAAAGCGTCAATGGTTTATCTCCTTACCTTTATACACGCATGTCGTGGCCCTGATGGACCCAAAGTTACTGTGGCCAATTACCTGGACCAACAAACACAAGATATTTTAAAGTCAGGCAAAAGGGTAGTTTTGCTCAGCCCTACCCATTCTCTCCTTCCTAGCCCTCAAAACTGAAGCGAGATGGAGAGCTATTCATAAGCACAGTCTAGGGAAGAGACGGGACATCTTCCCCACCCCAGCAGCTGTGCTTGGAGCTGACAGGCCCTGGGGAACAATCCAGGTCCTCCCCACAGCTCACCTGTACTCGATAAACCCCAGTGCAGCATGCAGTAGGGCAGCAGTACAAGGGCAATGTGGTGACAGACAGGTTCCCAGTGAATTGTGACAGCTATACAAAAGTGACTATTAAATAGGACGAATGTCTGAATCCTGGACAAATTAGAACAAACCCACAAATTCAGGGTGTCCAGACTAACGCCCCGGACTGGCAGGTAAGGTGCTGCCCAGAAACTATACCCTACCAACTCCTGACTCTCTCAACCTCAGGACAGACCATGAAGAAGAGATGACGGTAGCAACCAGGACTTCACAGGCAGGTCAGTCTGACCCGATACGATGGCAAGTTCTAGACACAGCCAAGGTAAGCTACAGCCGGTGGTTAACGGGAAAGGGGAGACCAGGGCAGCCTCCTCTGCTAGAGCTAGAAAAGGATACATAGATTAAGGAAAGCACGAGCACAGAAGCACGGGATGTGCATGCTTAGTAAAGGGGTGAAAGAAGTGCAGAAAATACTGAAGTAAGAAAGGATTAAATTCCAGTGGATTCTTTCAGCTCATTTTCTGCATCATGAACATCACTCAAGGAGCAAGCAGGGAGCTAATGGAAATGAAGAAAGGAAAGCCTCTGCTTCAGCCTCTCGCTGCCATTAGAGAAGACCAGAATGAAGGAAGGAAGAGGCAGTCTGCTGGAGGGAGGGACAGGAAAGCTGGCTGCTGGCCTTTCCTCTGCTTAGCCAAGCTCTTCAGTGAGACCCTGGACCAGGGCAGTCGTCTCACTTCCTTGCAGCTCCACTCAGAGCTTGCTGAGACTTAGGGGTACTGCCAGTCCTTTTCCCAGGAGAGCCCATTTCCTCCAGGATCCCGCAGCTTTCTGCGTAGACTCCATTTACAACATGCTACAAAGCCAGTGACAGTGATCTGTTATGAAGAACAAACCAAGAAGCCCACCGTGCTTTTAGTCCCACAAGACCATTTTCTGCTGCATCCAGCATCACACTCACCCCGAGTAAGTCATCATCAACCAGCAAGAGCCCCTCAAAACCGCTCGTGTGGTCCAACACCACAGCAGAGGGACCAAGCCGGCCCTCTGCTACCTGATCTGAAACAAGAATTGCAGAAAACCTGTCAGGGAAAGTTGTGCAGGATTTAAGAGTACCCCTGATGAGTGGCTCCAGCTAGACTACAACAGCACCTGGATTCTGCTACAGCGGAGGAAGGCTAAAACAATGTTACCCACATTACACCATGAGAACCTCAGGAAAGCAGACACCACTGAGATTTAAAAGGAAGTTTCCACAGCAACAGACAAGGTCTTACCTATGCAGCATTCAGGTCATATGTTAAAGTTTTCCACGTCTCTTGAAAATTTTTACTTTGGCAAAAATCAAAGACCAAACTAAACTGTGAGCCAAATGTTTGGCCAACATATGATATTTAGATTGCAGCCAGCAAGAAAAAATCTGTTTTAGGAGAGGAGCCAGGTTGTGCCCTGCCACATCCTGACTCGTTCAGGGAAAGGGATGCTAGCAAGAACACAGGCAACAGCCTGAGGCCCAAAGTGAATACCTACAGTGGAGACAAGTATGCCAGAATTGTCAACAAGCCTCTGCATTTCCCACTGAGGATAGCACTGCACACTGCTGGCCACAGCAATGGCTCTGCATATCATCATCAGTGAAATACCTCCAACATTTGCCCCAAAACTGCTTTTCCAGGCATTTTTGCCTGGAAATATGCTTCCTCCATCTGCAAGCAGATGTGCTCCAGGGCTGGCTGATGAGCCCCTCACAGGCAGGATTCAAAGGTACAATAAATTAAAGCACAGGAGGGCAGAACAATGCTCACTCAGGGAACTGCCTTTCATGATACAACTCCTCCTCCCAACTAGGCAGCACAAACAGAAACACAAATTGGACAGACACTCCACGTCTCCTACCTCGACTGTCTTCGGAGCCATTCTCCTCTGCTAGCAACTGGTCAAGGTGCTCCTGTAGGTTCTGGAACGTCAGGTGCTTCCTAGGGAATAAACATGCACAGGAGCTCTTCAGAAAACTCTGTCTCAAAGTTTCAAAGTGTTGCAGCCCAGACACACGTGCTCGCACAGTCCCACGCTGTGAGACATGGACCAGAAAGTTCTGTTCATCTCTGTTTCTTGTCATGAATCTGAGGAATTTGCTGCCCAGCGTGTTGGGGCAATGAATGAACCAAAGACCAAAACACAGCGCAAACAAGCAAAGCAGTTAAAGGATCTTAGTCTTCAGTCTGCTTGGGAGTATTTTGTGGCAGCAAGAAAACCGTACCGCAGCGCAGCGGGAGTAAGAAACCAGCTGTACTACCAACAACTGTGGACCATGACTTTGCTGAAGTCAGCATCCTATAAACATGGCATAAGCCAGGATTTGTTTTTCCCCCAAGTATCTCATAATACAAAAGAAGAGAGAAGACCACTCCAGCAGCTGCAGCAGTTCAGACAAAGGTCAGGCTTGCCCAGCACCCCCTCTCTGACAACAGCCCAAACCATTTTGTTTTCACACCAAGGAGAAGTCTCTCATGCACCCCCTCTGGGCCACTGTTGTAGAGAAATTTCTCATACTGCCCTCCCCTAGTTCTCTCTTTTCAAGGCTAGTTTACTTAGCTGTTCCTTGTGCAAGAGCCATTCCACACATCCGACTTGCTCTTACCCCTCCTCAAAACCTCTGCAGCTCTAACATCATCTTTTGGAGTCGGCAAGACCAGAACCACGTGTAACTCAAGATGAAGGTAAACCACTGATTTTTCAGTGGCATAACAATTTTCTTCATCCTACATCCCTTTCCTAACAATTCCTACTTTCTTCTTCTACTTACTAGAGACTCAGTCTTCCCACCCAACCTCATTCCTACGCAGTAAGGATCAGCTCAGGGCCCATCATTTTATGCACAACATTGGGGATGTTCCCCTTTCAGTGCATCACTTTGCATTTCCCTGCACTGAGTTTCACAGACCATTTCACTATCTGGTCACTGTCTCACAGCCAGCTTACATTTACTTTGCTCTAAATAGTTTCATAACAGCAGCAAGCTTTCCCACCTCACGCCCTCTCCCTTTACAAGCCTCCCAAGGATACATGGAACAACACAGGTCATGCTGCAGGTCTCCGAGGGATCCCATCAGGACCTCCTTTTACCATGAGTCGCTAGCTGCTCCTATCCCTGCTTCCCATTTCCAAAATCACCTGTGGAACAACTTCCTGCTTCTCCAGGACTAGGGGTTTCCCTAAAACTGTGGTGAGAGACCTTTTGAAAGCCTGATGGATGTGAAGATGCACAGAAGTGGAATCAAAGAGTCACTTTTGGTTGGCATGAGAGAGGATGGCTTCAGCAAAGCAGCTCAATCAGCAGCTAGCACAGAGGAGGAATTCTGGAGACAGCCAGAGAGATGCCTGCACTGAGCTCCCCTATGAGGAATTTAGGCTTCTGAAGACAAGATGTCATACCATAAAAGTTGCTCTCATACGGCAAATGTTATTTTCAAGACCTATTGGACTGCTGCTGGGCTTTCTACCAAATAGCCACGTCCAGGCAAAAGGGTGGAGGGGAGGAAAAAAAGGAGAGACCAGTCCAACAAACAACCAGCTCTGTGCTTTCAAGGCATTAATCACCAAGCAAAGAAATTAGAAATACTGAAAACCAAAATGCCCAGGCAGATGGAATATTCCAAGACATGCTGGCAGGAGAGCTCGCGGCCAAGTAACATGACCCACTTTGCCTCCCCCCGCCACAGCCCTAGCTCACCAGGAGTGGAGAGGGCCAAGAGCTATTTTCAGCAGCTCTGAGCTTACATTTGAGCTGGCAGTACTAAGTATAGCCCGTGGAATGTGACCCCAGCCACTCGGCAGCACCACCAGCCAGCAGGAGCTACACGTCTGCCTCGCTCTACCACACTCTACCTGCCCTGAACCTGTCTGACTTGCCTCTGGCAAACGAGCTCAACGCAAAGGAAAATTTTTTCTCATCCAAAGCTACAGGTTTCTGGCCTACAAGGTGAAGGAGAACTGAAAGAAAATAGAAGAAAACAGACACTAAACAGGAGTTTTGTGCTTCCTTTCCTTTGATGACTCCTAATAATAAAAGTACGAACACTTGAACAGCCTAAGAAATGCATGGTATTCCATAGATCATATCACATATAAGCCCCGCCTTTAGTTTACAGGGTACCGACATCCTGTTTTTCATTCCTGTACCTAAAACCTGTCCATTTTGCACTTCCTTACAAGTACAGGGGGAATGGGAACAATCAGGTGAATACCTGCTTGCCCATTTATTTCAGAAATATTGCCTAGTGGTTTTGTATATGGGCTTTTTCACGCAAAAAAAACTCTGGCGAATCCTTCCTAGCAAGCCCTGCAATTTGAGAAAGCCATTAAAGGACAAGACCCAAGAGTCACTTCTGTAACACGGTGCTGCTGTGCTTTTAACAAAGATCACTGTGTGGCACTAAGAGATCCTTCCTTTCACCGCAGTGCTGTGTATCCGGGGACTGATACAGCATCACTTGCCATCTAGTGAATGAGAAGAAGTCCGATACCTGTAAGCAGCTGCAGGCTGGTTCCCATCGGCATTGGTAAAGACGCGATGCAGATAATCATTCAGCAGCCTGCTGTTCACGATCCCTTGTGAAAATACAAGAAAGGAAATAAGCTTAGGGAGTCAGGAGGTAAACTCAAACATTCTTTTCACGTACAAGCAAGAAACTGGTAACTATGGGAAAATAATGTTCAAGTTTGCAGATCAACACAGTCGAAAATGCAGCTTCAAGAAGTCATTCCTTGTCTTACTGCCTTCACCAGAAGTCCTAGAGTCCAGCATTATGGGGTGCATTTCTGCAACAAGGGCTCTTTCCAATTTGAGCTGCTCTACGATGGCAAATGGGAGGCTATAAACTGGTCCCCGCAAATGGAACTACATCCTCGGGAATCCTGCTGTACTTTCAGATAAAGTAACTTCAAAAGCTGGAGGTGAGAATCCAATTTCATTTCCAAAAAATAAAAATACAAATCTTGTCACTACTGCAATTCCTGATGTCCTGTTCATACCTGGGACAGTTTAAGTACCCAGGTCTCTTAACTGCGTAGCAGATGCTGAGATAGAAAGGCTTGCAGACGCAGCTCGTCTCGTCTAACACACAGCCCTCTTTAATGATGGATGCCTCACTGTAGCTTTCGTTGTGCCTAACAATTCCTAGTGTCACACTGACGCAGTGCGCTTTACTTCTGGGTGCAACGGTGCCCTCAAATGCCAGACTTGCGGTCTTGTAAGCACACTTCTGCTGGTTTGGCGAGTCCCAGAGAAAACAGACTGGCTAGTAGGTACCAAAATTTCCCAGAAAAGGATTACTCCGACAACTTGACAAGCTGTTGATCCTGGAAGGGGAACTCCCCGAGTCAGATGGGACAAAGGCAAGCAACACGACATTCCCCAGCCCCACGAGGCAGGGCTGTGTGCCAAAGAAAGGGCGCTGTGGCACGAGCTTCTGGAGTCCTTAGTACTACAGGAATGTCCCCCCCAAAATCTCATCTTGGTTCAGGGATTTACTCAGCTTTAGCCCCACCACACCTCACATGAGCAAGGTAACTGCAACTGGAAGGTAGCTGATCTCAAGCGAGGCAAGGCGCACTCACCCAGTCCACAGTGGTCCTGCTTTTACACGGCACGTACAGACCCATACCTGTGACCTTGGACTTCTCTGGCTCAGTGCTCAGCCTGTAGTTCTTCCTCGAGAAAGCTGTCCCAGCACCTCTCGACATCATCCTTCACAGGCACCACTTCTAGAGAGGACATAAGACGGACAGACGCCTAGAACAAAACTTGCTGGAGAGGATGCTGCCTTTAGACTTCTCCCGTTTTTGGAGGTTGATGTACCTGGATTGAACAACAGGGATGAGCCAAAAAACAGCCAGAGTCCTTGCGCTAACGACATCATGCAAGAGCCCAAAGCCAACTGACTGCCAACCCTACTCTCAGTCCTACCTGTCCGATAGCTCAAAATCCTCCCAAAGCAGATAAGACATTATTACACCACACTCCAGACAACCACAGAGACACCACTCCAACCAACGGCACAGGCAGAACCGAGCAGAAACACAGGCAACCTTCGCGCTGAGTCCAAACCAGAAGCACTGAGCCAGCACAGGGCCGCAGCTGCCACCACTGCCAAGTACCGCTGAAAATGGGAACGGCACCACGCTGCTACTCGTGTCCTGGTGAGACACTTCTGCCTTTCTCTCTGACACTGTATTCTTTAAGACAGGAACATGAAGCTGGTTAATCTTCTGTTTAATGGGTTATGAGATTATTCTGCTATCCAAAACAGAGAGCGAGCGAGCAGGAATGAGACAAATGCAGATGAACTGGACTACAAAAGAGTATCATTGACTACAAACCAAAAGACCCAGCTGTTGGTTTTACTGGGACAAAAGCAGATGCAGGTAGAAGTACACGGAAGTGTTCACAGGTGAAAACCCACCATGACGCTACAGGTTCATGACCCTTCCTTGTATCACTAGAATGCAAAGGACGCTATCAGCGCTGATTTGACATGTGCCAGGACAAAAAGAGTAAATGCAAGTTGCTAGTTCCATCCAGCTTCACGATGCTAGGTTACACCCCCTCCACTTCTGACGGCCCCGACAGCCGACCATCACTGCAAGTCTCTCACGTTCACTAGACAGCCGTCTGACAAACCGCCTTGTGACACACCAAGCAACGGGAGCACAGGCTGCGGGAATTAAAGGCTTGCCGACAATCTCACACAGAGCAGAAACTAAGGTGAATCCAAGAAACGTTAGTGAACTCGTCAAGTGATGCAAGTGCCATGGCAGCTCTGCTGGCAGGAGATCACTGGAGCTTCGGCTAGACTCGGGAAAGGATTTCGCAAAGCCCCTTTCCTCGGGGCCAGCCCAGCATCCAGCAGTGGAGCAGCACTGCCTGGCATCCCTCCTGCAGTGCTGCTGAGCGAAACCGCAGCAAAGAAGCAGAAGCCAGCCTGGATCAACGGCCCTGAACGTTCTGCCTCAGAGACTCCGAACAAGGAATAAAACAATGAAAGCAGAAACAGAAACACATCATTTACTACTGAAGCAGAGCAGACAGCATAATGTGTCTTATCCCAACAGGACTCTAAACGTGAGAGACGTGACTTCACCGCTGTCAGGACAAGCTGAAAACACGCGAGGGTGGCGGGGAGTGCCCTCAGCTCTTCCCAAGGGCGGCCAGCCCGGTACCTGCGCAGCTGACACAGCCTGAACGCCTGGGCAGAGCGCGCAGCATGGCCCCACCGGCACCCTGCGAGCTGCGCTGCTGGCACTGCTGCAGTGCCAGGGTTGGTTTTTTTTATTCCATTGGAGCAGACACTGCTCTCAACAGGTCAGAGAAAGGGCAGAGCAGGGGGACACGCATCCGCCCCTTCGCTGCTCCCTGTCTGCGGTTCACAAAACCGGGCCCAGCAGCTTGGGCAGAGACACCCAGC
>Ga0181612_150518_pt1 | contig 19360 bp, 8 predicted proteins | sample HoacroProtozoa21_FD_119630 | JGI IMG/M metagenome (GOLD analysis project Ga0181612, IMG submission 119630) | Hoatzin crop microbial communities from Cojedes, Venezuel. Combined Assembly of Gp0051906, Gp0051904, Gp0051908 | reverse complement strand
AGCACTGGCCCCAGTACTGACCCCTGAGATGCACCAGTCATCACTGGTCTCCACCTGGACATCAAGCCATTAACTGTAACTCTTTGAGTGCATCCATCGAGCCAGTTCCTTACCCAAAGAGTGATCCCTCTGTCAAATCCATGTCCTTCCCGTTTAGAGACAAGGACATCATGCGGGACAGTGTGCAATGCCTTGCACAAGTCCAGGTAGACGATGTCTGTTGCCCGCCCTTTGTCCACCAACGCTGTGACCCCATCATAGAAAGATACCAGGTTGGTCAGGCACTATTTGCCCTTGGTGAAGCCATGTTGGCTGTCCGCAATCACCTCCTTGTTGTCCACAGTTTTGAGGAGGATCTGCTCCATCATCTTGCCTCTAGCTGACTCCGCAGAGATAAAAATGAAATAAATGTGGTTCTGAGTGCATACGGAGTTACCTATGCAATGTTCTTGCAGAATTTCTGCATTATGGATTCAATTCCATATCATTATTATTCAACTTTTTTTTAACATACAGAAGCTTGGTTGGCATAAAAATTGTAAACCCTCATTTAATAAGAAGTTTGCTTTTTCCCTGGGATATTTTTCATTTAGAAACTACATTTTTACTTGCATTTTTCTGGAGACTTGGCAGCCTGAAGAGTCTCTCAGGGAGTCACTTATGTGAAAGTTTTTAGTTTTCTAGTGGTGGTGGTTTGTTTTTTTTTTCCCCTCACCTGTTTCACTCTCTTTAGAAGAGGTGGCAGGTCTCAGTATGTTAATAAAACATTTTTATCCTCCTTCTCCTGTTCCTAACTTGTTTAAATTGCTAAGTCTAGAAATATTTACAAATTGTGCTGTACATCTCCATTGGTACAACTGGAAAAACAGGAAATGAACCTACTAGCCTGAAACATAATATTGTAACATTAAGACACTTAATGAAGTAAAAATGTAACGTTATCTGCATTATTTCCCTGTTGATCATTCTCAGTCAATGAAATAGTAATTAATCATGTAATTCGTAAAGTGAAGAATAACGAAAACTCTATGCAGACTCTGAATAACCCTACAGATTCTAAATTATTTGCTTAAAATTGAGATGCTTGTGACTACAGCATAAAATTTTAGCTAATGCATTTCTTGTAGCCTGCTGCAGATATTTCTACTTAAAAACCATGCTGTCAGTAAAGCAAAGAAGATTTGATCTGGTATTAAAACACCAAGATATTGGTTTAAAAAAAGAAACTTCTTGTCAGTAAATCAAACAATATTTGCCTCAAGGAAGTGTGATAAGGTTAGTGTTTTACCTCATGATATTTTGGTAAAATCTGACTCTTTGGACCAGTGGAATTCTGAATTGTGATGCCGTATAGCACCCTACCTTCTGAATTATCTGTGTAAATATAAAACTTCCCATTAATTTTAAAAACAAGTGTTGTCAGACCCCTATGCTTATTAGGTCTCTGTTGAACTAAGCCATATGAAAGTCTAACATCAAGCGACCATCCTGCTTCTACAAGTTGATTTTTCCCACTCTGTCCATTACAGCCCAGTGTTCTAAATCAGCTTTCTAAAACTAAGAAAGTCTTATCCTTTGTGTTTGCCACACCAGAAATTTAGTATTAGTGGTGAGGTTATCTTGAAGTAAAGTAATTTTTAATTCATACTTTGCTCCCTCAATCCCAAAAGCAAGACTGAATAGAAAACCTCATGGCCTCTACCATGTAATAAGAAATATTCATTCCAAACCACCTCTCAGCATTACGCAGTGCACGGTTTCTGATGAAACCACACTGCTTTAGTTGTCGATCCCCCAGTGGGGAAGAAGAGTGGTGAAAAGAATGTTAATACACCCAGATTTAGCAACGTTAATCTTTAAGAGAAGACCAAATGGTACTATCAAATAATTTGAGTATCTATGAATTTCTAACAATAACTGGTAATTTTCTGAGCCCACAGAGTAATTATTACAATAAAACTATCTAATTTATTCTTGGATGATACTTGTTTTCAAAGAAACACAACACCATAACAGCCCAGATCTTGCATGTAGAAAAAGACTGGGCAAAGTTCAGCTATAGGAGAAGCAAACTACTCCAGGAAAACACTCCATAATAAAGAAGATGTGACATAACTAAGTAATGGACACCAGTTTATAGATAAGTTGTGTTTGAATTTAAGGAAGACATGATCCAATGGGGAATTTATTGGTAGGTGATTTATGGGTTTTATCATCATGTAACATCTAAACTTCAAAGCATCGACTACACGTGTCATTGCAAGAGAAGAGATTTCATGTTTATAGATATAATACATTACAGATGTACGTTTTCATTGTGAAAATGTTTATGACTATTCCTGTGTGTTTGGCTGCTCTCTCTCCTGCTGCTTAAGTGTGCATCAGTGTGTGAGCAGTTTAATTAGGGAATTACCAAGTCTCAGTTAGCATCACTATATTTCTTAAGCAAATAACACTTTATAGAACAGAGTAATTTAACACAGAAAACTAAAACTCGGTGTGAGAACTGTCAGGAGAGACTTTGTCTCAGTTGACACTTGCTGCTGACAATGGAGCCTAAAGATTAGGTACCTGTGTTAGCACGTCTGCTGGTTTTTTGTAGCTTCAACTATTCCTCATATTTTTCCTCCTGTTCTGAACAAATGCAGATGTATATCAGCTTTTCTTTCTCACGGTTTTGTGCCACAGACTTTCATTTTAATAGCAGATTTAGAGTGGGCTGTTTCTAGTGCCTAGTTATCAGCAACATTTCTGCTGGTTTCTGAATCATTGTTTCAGACATCTGCTTGCACTGTCAGCCTGAGAGCTGTCTTTAAAATCATACATCCTTGACATACATAATTAACTAGCTTGGAGAAATATGGTTGACTGAAAGCTGTACAGGCTCAGGGAAAAAGCCTATTACTTGACACATGTTCACGTCACCCAATTGACCTAATGGAGCAGGAGGAATTAATCATGCTTTCAGTCATTTCTTCTGCAATCTGTGTCTCTCCTTTTACTGTGTTTAATGTTTTCAGTTTTCCCACACAAGATATCCATTACCTTTCTGCTGAAGATTACCGCAGGTTTGTCTGCTTTTTACTGACAGCATTTAATTGTCCACCAAGAAAGAAGGCTAAGAGGACCAGCTTTCATTAGGTGGAAAGTAGATTGAAGGGTTTCAGCAATGGTTTTGACAACAGATCTGCAGAAGTGCAGGTAGTAAGCAGTATGGATGGCATAGTTAGAAGGGAAAAAAAACTGTAAAAAACGTAGAAGAACAAATATCATTTCAAATTCTATTAGGCATCTGAATTGGGGCATTATTGACTGGAAATTATATTTAACAGGAAATAATTTTGACTCAAATGTTAATCTGTGTTTTGCAAAGCACAGATATTTTGAAGCATTGAATCCAAAACTTGATTTAAGAATTTTGCTAAGTAGGTCATGTGTGACTCATCTTGGATCAATTAAGTGGTTGTCAGATTTACCTAAATGCCATTCTGTTTCACCAAGGTAAACACATTTGACCATTCTATGGAATGCAAGTCTTCCATATTTAAGCATGAGCCCACTTTTAATCAATATAAAGGATCAGGGTGTTATAAAAAGTAATTATTCTAAATTATTGTAATTTCTGTAAAAGTGCATTGCTTCTATAATATTTGAAAGAGACCTGCATATTCTGAATTAAGCTAGATTAATTTTTCAAATATATCTTGTGCCTTTTTCCTTTTGTTATGTAAAAGCATATTACCATTGATTCTGCTGGAATTTATTTTGCACTCACACGCTACAAACATGAATTTTTCATGCATGACTGCACACAGAACAATTACTCTTGAACATTGGGGTAGGGTTCTTAAAATGACTTAGTATGTCAAAGTTTTGATTGCAAGTTTTGCAAATGAGAATATTTGTAGACATACATTTTGTCAGAAATATACTTTATCCTTTTTATGGCTCAAGGTGAAACTGGGCAAGGGAGAACGGCTGCGATGTTTCCTAAATAAATAAACTGCATCAAGCTTAGGATACTCTTTGAGCCGTTATGTGATTACTTGGGAAATGCTTCAGACAAACTTCTTGCAACTTTGCAACCTTTTGTAGCCCTGCTGGAAATAGAATTCTGGACTACATGGTCCTTGATCTGAATTTATATCATCATTCTTATATTTAATAATTTTTAAATTAATATGACTTTTTCATGAGAAGACTATGGCTAGAGCAAGACTTGCTTGGTCTTTCGGAAGGAAAATCAGCTTGCTGATTTCACAAAGAGGATTAAGAATAAATACATAATAATTGATCTGCTTGTAACAATTAAGACTTCCAGTCTGCTTCAGTCGGCTAATAGTTAATGGGAAACAATAAAATTCTGGTATTATTTTCAAGAATATATGGCTGGAAGAAAGATAAAATCTGCTTGATTCATTATTTTTTTGAATGTGTTCTACTATTCTAGGTAAGACATATGTACAAGATTTTCTTCTTCTGTTATATAAATGTGAATGTAGAGTAGTTCAGTAACTTTAGCCAAGTTGCATAGGATTTTCATTTGGCTAACCAAGTGAAAAAAGACTATAGCTTTCCATATTAATTTACTATGAGCAAGATTTCTTACTTAAGTAGTATATTTGTTCATCTGGACACCGTCAAGCATATTATGTTGGGTTACACATACATATAAGCTGCTTCTCCTACCATCAAAAAAAGTTGGCAATAAAGATCAGAAAAGAAAATAAAAAGAATGAATTCATAGAAAGAAACATTATTCACAGGCCAACAATTGTACGGGTAGTATAGCCCCACCTAAAAGCTATAAATAAAGACCTGGACCTTAAACAAATATAATCACTATGTGGTCATTATAAATGTTTTTTCTGACAGCTTCAGAGAGCTGAGAAGATCGCGATTCAGTGCACAGTGAAAGAGCTAATCATATACCATTATTTTCTAGCTATTTCAGCAAGTAACTTAGACATTGCTTTATGATCTTATTAAATCACATTTTGATTCTTTTAGGTTGCCTTTACTTAGCATAAAAAAACCCAAGATGGGCTATTTATCTTTAGGATATTTATTAGGAAATAACTTTAATTGACAAAGAAGTATGACAATGATAGTGATAAGCAAACGAAGAATGCTATAGAAAACAATTTTAAATGTCTGAGTTAGTGGTAGGTTTGGGGTTTTTCATCAACGCTTTCTTAAATTCAAGATGAAATCCTTCATTTCACTTTATAAAATAATTATCATAATTATCCTTCTGCATTCTGTGTCTATTTACTGTTAGTGATTTGGGCATGCTTTGAGCATAACAGTACTTGTGGACAGTTAGCAGCTCCCACTTCTGATAAAACTACTAAAGCTAGCTGCCAGATTAGGCCTGACAGTTTGATATTTGTTGAAAGATGGCAAATTATAAGCAAAGTTTTGGAGGGCTGTCATCCTGGACGAAGATAAAATTAAATCATCAAATCCTTTTGCAGATCACATCCTAAAGTTCAAAAACAGACCTCTGTGAACTGGTGTATTTACACAGATTCTGTAGAAATTGACTTCGAAATGTAATGTATAAACTCTGCTTTTCATCTTTCTGGGTCACATTTAGTAGTACACAAATGAAATAAAAACTAAGTTTAAAAAACTACACTGTTTACAATCCACAGGAAACTGGATTTTTTAAATTTGTCTTTGGTTTACCGTCAATTGAAATTTACTTTAAAAATGTGATTCACTGTCTCTGAGGAAGGCCCACTGGGAATTTAGTTATGAATTCTCAAAACCTGTCACTGAACACAATGAAGTCCTTAGCATTCAGTGCTATTTTCTGATGTAAATTCATTTGCTATGGAATTTGTAATCTTTCATAACTACTTTTCTGGTTTTATTTAACAGAATTTATATACAAAAATAATATAATATGTATAAATAAAATTTATCAATAATGTTGTTGTCTTAGAACATGAGAATTTAATTTAAACTGTAGAGCAAAACTGCAAAAGTCAGTACAGTCCTAATAGCTGCCTCATGGTGCTTCACTAAAATACTCCAACACAGCCTAGAACAGAGGGGCGTAGACCATTTTCCAGCATGCTCAGCACCTGAATTCTGCGGTCTTAATGGCAAAGGGCTGGGCACTCGTCATCCACTCTCACAACCATGAGGTGCTATTTCAGGCACCCGTGCTCATCAGGCTCCTTCCAGCAGCTGCTGCTTCCTATGCACCCGAACACCCGTGCACCTCCTCCGAGGCAGTGACTGACAGTGACTGGGTACACGTGCCTCCAGGTCTCTCTCTCTTCTCCCCTTGCCTGACAGTGTTCTTCTGTTTGGTCATACCTTTGAATTTAGACAATAGAATCACGCTTCTTTTACAACTGCTTGTGATGTCTATCTACTTCAAAAACATGCAAGCCACCATCCATAAAATCTATGCTCAGGAGTTACTGTGCTACACAAGCAATGAGAAACTATTTTTTTGCTCATCCTAAATATATGAAAAACTACCATGAGTTATTCATAATTACTCCAGCTAGGTGACTAAAAAAAGAAACCAATGATTATTTTGACTTACATAACTATGATAACAATAGCTGTAACATTGATGCAACTTCATCAGCTAAAACATTTCTATCCCAGATGTATCTTTTTCTGTTTGAAAACTGGATATATACTATATCTCTAAAATAACTATTTTGCTTGTATGAATGTTTTGGCATACTGGCTTACAAAACTTTTATAGGGCAATCTAAATCACCTTAGAAGCATAAATGTAAATTACTTTTCTGAAATACTTTACCCGCTCTAAGAACAAAGTGGCATTGCACATACTTCTTACAAAAAAGAATTATAATACTTACAAAAAAATATGTTCATGGAACTCTTCATTTGCCATGCTGTCCTCTGCAAAAAAGGAATTTTGTAATAGATTTATTTAAAAGAGTAAAATACACTATCTTAAACTCCAAGCTTAAGAGGACTATACTGATGTGATACTCTTGCTGTTTATATAATTGATGATGTTCCTTGCTGAGAAACAGTAACTCGGTCTTCACAGTGCTCTGGATTGGATTCTACCTTAGACCTCTTTCAACATCTGTGCTAGGCCAGATCTAGAACAGCAGGTAACTTATGTGAAATGTTTTTGCAGATTATACACATGCTACATAATTAGAGGGCCATTATGTTATCATGCATTCTGTTTCTAAAGGTGCACAAAGAGCACTGTGTGTTCCTGTTTTTGTAGATCTGCTTTATGTGAGGAGTTAAAGCATAGCGAGTCTGTTCTGCAGCCTTCACATCCGGTGCAGTCAAGTCTACCAACCTGGAAGGGGACTGGAAAAGTGACTGGAGAAATAAACTTGGAATTGATAACAACATTTAGTGACTGTTTCTGCTAGTATAGAAGAAGTTCTCATAAGTCATCGGAGAAATACTTTGAATCCTAACCTCTCAGGTGAGCCCTAAGAAAAAAAGTAACAGGATTCATTACTTCAGTCTCCCAGTTTAATTAGGTGAAAGAAATGTCCATGGTTGAAAGCAGTTACCTGCATTTTGTAATTTGTTCTTTGCTTTTTACTTCAGGCCACATAGAAAAGTAGTAACTCACTCTTGCAAAATCTATTACTGTACTTTGAATCTACAATGAGCAATATTGGCAATAATTTAATGGGTAAAAGTAAACTAAAACTGTTCGTTTATCTTGTCTTGAGCATGACAGCTCACTTCAGATGAATGTACAGTTGCTGGACTCTTACATTATGCTTAAGACAGCTTTCTAGCAGTAGTTGTTGTATTGAATCTTTTTTAACTTTAGTTTAATAATAGCTTATAATTATGAACTGTTCTCTACACAGCACTTCATGAAAAAAATGAAGTACTGTCTTTAATTATTTTCATTAAAACTTTTGTTCTCATTTTAAGAAGTAAGTCTGATGTCTTGCATACCAAGAGAACTTACTATGATACAAGAGTGTCATCTAGTGAATGCTTTGGGTGAAGGACATAAAACCAAATGCCTCAATAATATCCATATTTTGAGTCATACTATAGATATAGATGGTTAGACAGCAGAAAAATTCAAAGCAATTTAAAACTTTTCTTCTGATCTGCGCTGCACATTAAAGAAGAATTATTTGAAAATTGTGTTATTGAAAGGAAAAGGATAAATTGTCATTTACTGTAAAGTGAATGTCTAAAAGTAAATTAAATTGGAAAGTTAATTAGAAGTTTTCTTTTTCTAACAGAAGCTTAACTTTAATCAGAGTTTTTGAAAACTTTAAATGTATGTTTGCTTTTCCTTAGGAAACAATGAATGACTATTTTCTCCAGAAAGGTCTGCAAAAGAAATTGCCTGTGGAGAACACTTCTGTTAAAGGATCTCTTATGCCATGACAAGAATTAGCTAAACTCTGCAGTAGTCCATTTTAATAGTTACGCAAAATGCCTGTAATGGAATAAAAGATTAGAGACGAATCTGAACATAAGCTCTCTTTCCATTATAGGCTCTTGTTCTTTGGTATTCGATAAATCAGTGATGTATCAGGAAAGATAATCAGGAGATACTTCTAGGGTTGTATCTACCTATTGCAGTTCTCACTAAACAGATCATTTTGTTGGGAGAAGAAGTAATTTCACTGCACGTGACGGACAAAAGTCCGTATTAGGCAGTGATCGTTGATAATTTTTATCCTACAGGCAGCTAAAAAATGGGGGAAAAAAAATGAGGGATATTTGGAGTAATATGTCTTTATTTTTAGTTATACCAAAATTATTCATTTTCGGTATTTGATGTTATGTGTGCATTTAAGGGCACTGTAAAAAAAACATTCACGGAAGATTATTAGACTTCTAATCTGAACAATTAAATAAAATTTAATTGTAATGAAATGAAATTTTTGGCTGAGACACTTAAAGTGACAGCAGATCCTATTTTTATCCAGACCATGAGGTTGATTCATCTGCTTCATTTCAGTTGATCTTTTATATTCTTCCTATTTGTAATAATTCCCTGTCCCTTTTTCTAGATTCCTTTCAATTAGAAATTGCTCTTTTAAACTCAGTCTTTTTTTTTTTCTAATTCTGCTTGCCTTGTCTATCTGTTGTAAGCTAGCTTTTCATTTTCTGACACATCTGCTTTTCTTTGCTTTCCTTTCAGCCCCTTAGATATCACTTTTTTTTTTTTTTAATCAGTATTGTAGGGAAAAAAGCAGAGAAATGCAATAGCAGTTGTGAAAATAAAAGCTAAGAAACAGCTGCTAAATAAGAGAAATGGGAATCATTAAGTGATTCAGTCATGGCTGACTTTTCAGTGTGGGTTTGTCCATAACAATTACAGGTTCAACACTGTTCTTATCATCTGGAGCATGGAAATGCTGTACTTTGAAAGTCTATAGGCTTGAGAATATGCTCAGCAGAAAGTCATCCTTTTCTTCTAATCAGAATAAAATAGAATTAGCCTGCTAGCACAGATTTGTAGCTATTCCCAAAATACAAGTCTGTGATAACTGCTTTAAATAATTTCAGAAGTATCATTTCAGTGTTATCACTAAATGTTTTTTCTTGACTGAATGTTCTTTCCCTCACCTATGGATTCATTGTGAACATAGAAAAATGATCATGTTTCAGCTTATCTGTAGTTTGTGTTCTGACTCTTTCCTTTAAGAGTACTGTCAAATTGCCCTACTCATTAACCAAGTCGTGGAGAGCATTTCATTATCATAATAAAAAATCATGTTCTGTCATCTACATAGTATGTGTCTATAAATCTCTTAACATGCTGAAGTTGGAAATACACTTTCATAATTTAAGTAAGTACAATTCTTTTATTCTTTTATACTTTATTCATGAAGGAACATTTTTTCAAACTATGATCATCAAGGATCACCTCTCGAGAGTGAGGGTCATTCGTACACAATGCTGGCATCATCTTCTCTTCTGCCATTCTGTCAGACCATTTTTTTTCCACGGTTTTCTTCTTCCAATGGCTTTTATGTGTAATCATCTCCTCCTTCAGGGAGCACATCTCTCTTCCGATGTAGGAGACAAACTCTGTGTAGTCATAAAATAAAGTTTGCCTGGAATTAAAGAGAAAGATTTTAAACTGTGCTATTATACTCATGCATAAAACACTATAATCGAACTCTAAACCAAAATAGTCTTTCAGTGCATTGCCAGAGGCACTGTAGCAAGATTTATCATGCTACACTGCCTACATGGCAGATTTCATTCCTTTTCCCAAACAAAAGCAGATACTGTTTCTTTGAGTTCTGAATGTGTACATTTCCCTTAGTGTGTCATAAACAAATTTGGGATTTTTTAGGTATATCACTGTTAAAATTACGTCTGATTCCACCCAATCTTCCTGCCATCTGCTGCATAGACTGTTACCTCTTTTAGAACAATACCAATCTATTCACCAGTTTGTTTCTTATGGTACTAAGTTTCCAACTATATTTTCTATTATACTGTTGGCACCATGCTCAGAGCTGTGTTTCCTGCCTTTCAACAATCTTCAGAAAATGAAGTGTTCTCTGGCACCACACTGAGACAGCTCTAGTTCAGACACCCATGGAAAAAAATCCGGAAGGCACCACTGCTTCAGATGCAATACATTGCAGAAGGTCCTGCAGCCCTAGGGGCACCACAAAGCCACCACGAAGTGGGCGGCCCTGAGCAAGAGACAGATGAGGAGGAGGAAGACCTTTGTGACTGAGACACAAGGACTTTGCCAAAACAATGAGAATAGCACCAAAAAAATCCATTTGGAACCACTCTGATGGGCTTCCTGGTTTTAGTATTAAATTATTAGCTGCCTGGGTCAGTCTGCTAGATTCTGTCCTGGTTTCTTCCATCTGGCCTGTTAGCTCTTCCCTGGGACAAATAGCTGCCATGCTGTCACACCTAGGAGTCAACTTCTCTTCCAAAAGCCATACTCAGCCCTCCTGCTTACCCAACTGGCAGTATTTGTGACAGCCTCTCCCCAGATGCTTGTGGTGGTAATTACACATAACAGCGATCTCCTATGTGAGGGAGATTTCCCTGAATAATCTGGGCTGCAGGTGTAGTGTATCAATGATTTAGTTTGTCTCATTTAGTCTTCATAGAAAGGAGGGCAGCTAAGGCTCTGCTGGGAAGATTTAGAGAGAAGATTAAAAGCAGCAACTTGAAGCTGCTTTTTACTCAGAGAATACAGTGGGAGAAGCAGTGTAGTTGCCCTTAGAAGGCCAGCAGCTCTGCTTTCTCAGTTGTACCTGACAGAAAGCTCATACTTGTGTGATCAGGCCACCATTATCAGCACCTTCCCTCTGGGTAAGTGCCATCTGTCCCACCATATAAGGACATTCTTATTCATGGGGTTTGTTGTTTTTCCTAGAGTGTCAGCTGATGCTCAGTGACAGGGCTGAGGGGAACACTGCTGCAAATATCCACCCTCTAGTAAGACTGTTTAACTGAAGGTCATATGTTTTTGCAAGCTCAAGATTTCCTGGATGAAGAAGGAACATAAGACTACTTCAGCCTGGCCACAGAGCACATCTTTTAAGGGGCAAATATGCTGAGTAGTGCTGTGTTTAGGAGAAAGAACTTGCCTTTCTGGAGGGCAATTCCCTGCGAGTGTAAGCAAATGGATGAAAGCAATGTTAAACAGGTAAGATCACTCCTCTTGCTGCTGTTGTGAGAAGCCTGCTAGGATGTGAAGGAGGCTGCTCCAGTGACCAGATCTGTGGCTTTCCCAGGGTAACTGGGAAGCCTAGATGGCTACTCCATCTGCCAGCCATGCAGCTGAGCAGCACCTTCCATACTAGCTTGTGGGGAGGCATGGGAGCTGGCCTCATCTGCTTGGGAAAAAGAGAGTACATACTCTCAGGGCATATCCTAAAAATAAGGCTCAGAATTTTTTGTTTCCTCTTCCACCTTCTTCCTTTTTTCTTTTCTTTTTTTTTTTTTTTTTTTTTGTGTGTGTGTTTTTGTAGTGTAGGGAGAGAAGTTCTGACTATATTCTTTTGAAGACTGTGAGGGTCCTTAAGCAGTAGGTGGGAAGATGCACAAATGTGGACTAAACTCAATACAACAGAAAGGATAGGGCTAATGCCTGTATTTGTAGCAGCTGTCAAAGTGCTAAAGATACTACAAAAAAATCATAATATAAAGCCAAATACTCCATTTACTTTTCAAGGCTGAAGAGGAATGTTCCAGAGCATTCTCTCTCAAACTCTGCAAGCTTTGTTTTGCCTAGCTGGTAAGCAGACACAAACTGAAGAGTTGTTCATAACTTGTGACTCTAGCCAAGAATTTAGATATAGCTTCTCCTGTTATAAAGCTGGATAGCGTTATGGAAGACTGGAAGACATACAGACTCTTTAGACTGTGCCTTAACTAGGTACTGAAGTGAGCAAAAAACATTCAAATGTTAAACTTTCAGCTTCTTACACAAAAATCAGAAGTACTGTGCTTGGAAAATGCAAATTGTTTTGCTTTCTTTTAAATCTGGCAGAAAAGATACACAGGCTTTCTGTTGCACAGCCTAAGCTACCTCATAAGCAAGAGTCCCTGTGAGAGTGAGTTACACAGGACATCATTCAAATGTGTATCTTGTGATACTGTGAAGAGGTCACTGATCACTAGAAAAAATGCAGCTTGAAGTAAATTAATGGTGGAATTTTTGGCGGGTCACTTGAGAAAGATACTATAGTGACTCAGGTATTCCAGACTAATGTCATATTTATTGTAAACAGGTGACAGATTGCAATAATATGAACAGAAAGGTTACAGTGATGCAAAGCAGGGTAGGCTTTTGCTTCTGTAATGTGAGTTATTACTGGTGTCCATGATCTAATCATGGAATTGGCAGCAACGTCAGATTACTGCAAGCCTTCCTATTTCTAATCTGTCTTTATTCACCCTTCCCTGGCAGAATATCTCAGTTTACCTGGCTTTTTTCCATCACGTAACACCAGTTTTATACTCTCTCTTATTTATGTTGATAAGAAATACAATATAGTGAATTTATGGTCCTATACTCTTTAGTCAAATGTATGAAGACCATAGGACCACAGGTCCACTATGGAAATCATCCCTTCATGCCTTATTTCCCTGCAAAGCTGCTTTCAGGGTGGAATGGCAGTTACCTCAGTTAGGTTAAGGTAATAGCGTAATGGCAGAAAAGTTCATGACATGGCCATTCCCTGCAGTCCCACTAAACCTATTCGTCTCCTTTTCTGTTTTCATTTTTCTAGCGGATCCTGAGTCCTGCTATAATGGTTATTGTGGGCATGAAATATATATGTTCAGTACAGCTGACGCCCCTTGTAAAATGGTAGACCTGCAACTGACCTGTGCATGTAAGGTAAGCCTACAGAGACTACTGGAGGTAATCTCCATGAGGAGAGGTAATCTCCATGAGGAGAGGTAATCTCCATGAACATGAGGAAGAACTTCTTCCCTCTGAGGGTGACGGAGCACTGGAACAGGCTGCCCAGGGAGATTGTGGAGTCTCCTTCTCTCGAGATATTCAAGACCCGCCTGGACGGGGTCCTGTGCGGCCTGCTGTAACTGACCCTGCTTCGGCAGGGGCGTGGAACTAGATGACCCACAGAGGTCTCTTCCAATACTGAACATTCTGTGATTCTGTGATTTTATTCACTTTTGGGGTAGAAACTATGCTTCTGTGATGGTTTTGAAATTCATAGTGGAGTAAGATGCAATCACACAAGAACATCGTTCTGTGGAGTTCTTAGTCAACATAGGGTATCCAACTTCCTACAATGCAGCTGGTTACTACATAAGAACATTGGTGTGGCACGTAGAAGTTCCACACATGGACTCTCTGTGCTAGGCCCTCAGAAATCTGAGAGCATATAGTCCCTGCTCTGACCTTCTCATAAATCAAAATCCTAACAACAGGTTGTTCACAGATCACCAATAGATAACAAGACAGAACCACTGGCAGTTAAGTACAGCAGGGGCTGTCTGGTGCAATTGCCTGCAAGAAAATGAGGCAGCTTTGGGAAATAGTAGCAGTGGGATTGTGAAGTGCCTGAGCTGCCCTGGCTAGGGCTAACAGCTTGAAATTATGGGGTGGTTTTAGTGACTGCTTTGTGCTGTGTTTTCCACAAACAATAAATGCTCATGAGAAATATCGATAGTGCTTTTGTTCTACTCAGACTGTGGGTACGGTGGAGTGTGAACACCAAGTCCCACAGGGTGATGCAGGCTTCCTATTCTTCAGCACAGACCAGATGTCTAGAACTCAATGGCTACGGTTATATTAATAAAACATATGGTGCCAGGGGACAGACTTGGCATGGTTGCTGACACTCTCAAATTTTTAGACTGGTTTTCGGCATGGTGTTAGTGTGGTGTGGTCCTGTTGGACTCATCCAGAAGTTAGCACAGATGAAAGGTAGTTTTCAAAAGGCTGCTCAGATGCTACCTCCCTCTTTTGTAGGCTAAGAGATTTTAGCTGGACAGACACAAGCCATACCATACTGCTTGGCCTCAGGATTAGAAAACAGATCATTATCTGATTTTACTGCTATAGCTATGGCTATTAGATCCCTGCCTGCTCCACCTGAAAGTTATTCTACAACTAAGGAAATCCTAGGTCTTCAGAAGAGACCTAGTTTGAGAAAAAAGTTGTGATTACCAGATTAAAAGTAGTAGTAGTTAATCTGCTCTTGCGTCTCCAGAGATACATAACCTGTATTCTGAGTGTATTAACAAATGTGAGACCTCATAAAAGAGATTTTATAGAAGCTGAGCATGTAAAGCTGAAGGATTTGTGAAGAAATGTCTTCAAATAGCCCAATGCATAGGGCACAGGTCACAAGAAAGGAAAACTTTGTTTTTAACCCATCTTGAATACGGAGAAATTTGAACTCAAGGTGTTTATGCTGTTTATGCATTTTATACTAGAAACAAACAAACAAAAAAACCCCACCATTAATAGGTTAGTGTGCAACTATCAGTGAGCTGCAGGCTCCTGAACTAAACTTACATTTGCTTGGAAACTTTGTTCAGATTATTTCACATTCTTGACTGATTAGGGGATCCATCTGTCAAGATAAAGTAAATCTTGTATCTCTTACTTTCCCTTCTTCCACCACACGACCTTCACCTTTATGATCAAAGCGCTCTCTGGAGATGTGGGTTGAAGTCCCTAAGCAGAGCAAGGTCGCACTCTGTGCATGTGCTTTAGCCAGAAGACTATTCAGCAAAGTATAAGTACTGCTACTTCCTCTGCCCATTTTTTTAGTTAGCTCATTTCTATCGATATCTAATCAGAGCTGACTTCCTGGTGTGGGTTCCTCTGCTCGGGTCTGAATTGCAACACAGTATTAGTGCCAAAGTTGACTGTTTCTGAATGTAGGCACATGTGAGTGAAGACATACATGGAATATTCAGACCCACCAGAGAGGTACCATGGATTTTTATGTGCATCAAGGATGAGACTATGTCAGCGATTAGGCCATCCAGAAGGCAAGTGTGTGCATCAACTCTTAAATCTCAAATTAAGCATCTGGATTTCTTAGGCCTTAGCCACAGATTTTATCTAAAGCTGGCTGCTGTCAATGGAGACACTGGTGCTGGGTGGCATTAAGTTTTATATGAGTTACAGCAGGCGTCTCTTGAAAACCTCTATCTGAATAAAGTCAATATATTGAACATCTTTTATTCAATGAGTAGAGTCCTGCTGTATATGAATGGTTTTAATTTCCTGTTTGAGGGTAGGTATTTAGTTCAGTGAGCAAGCTGCAAAACTATTTCCTTTGGCTGGATTCTAAGCCCAGAACTAACACTGGACCTGACTGTAACTCTGAACTGGTGACGATTCCTTTTTGTCACTGAGGTTGCTGTTTTGCTTTTTGTATCCATTTACACTTTTAAAAATTTGAGATGCTCATGGGCATAGACCTATACTAGGACAAATAAATGCTAATATAGTAGTATAATACAGATAAAAGCCAGGAGCAATACATATTTAGATTCCATGTTGGTTTTTCAGATCATTTCACTGACTGCAACACAGGTAGTCGCTGCAACACACACGTAGTCAACCTCTGTCTTTTATGGTTTCAGACATCTGTGCAGTATCTCAGGACATGAGTAATATGCTTGTGTTGATTCCATCTAAAAGCATCTTGTACCATTGTGGTTTATTTCTGTTATTCTCAATGATGTCTTGCACAAATTTCTCTTGTGAATAAAAGACAGAGGGTAATAAATACTTCCAAACACGATCAACACTTGGTGTGAGAGAGAGAGACAGAGAGAGCACACGAGTGTGCACTATAGAGAGAAATAAAGAGGGATTGAGAGAGACAAAGCGGGAAGGAAATCTGATCTATTTTCATCAACAGGCAAACACAACTTACATAAGATGATCCTCACGCACAACATTTAACACACTGCAAAATAACATTATTTATATAAAATTTATCAGACATTTCATCTTTCAAATTTTATTTCAGGATTAGTCTTGAAATATCCCTAAGGTATTGTCTTACTTGCAAAATGTTATTTCAATTAGTTGAATATCATTCTTTACAGGATTCCGGTCAAACGAGGGGCAAAACTAAATCCAAACCAAACAATATGTGTCTGCAATAAATTTCTGTTCCTGAATTATTCATACATAATGGCATAGGTGACTCTTCAAGCATTTTGAATTAAGTAGAATTGATTTCTCACTTTTTTATGCCTAGTTGTACAAGCTTTTTTGTACTTTTACTTCTCCTTAACAAATAAAGTATTGATTCAACTCCACTGAACATGTTTTATTTAAACTTTGCCCTTTGTCAGCAACTTAGTCCTCTACCCAGAATTCTCCTCTTTGACTTTCCATTGTCTCTTGCTCTGGAAGGTGAAATCTACTGGATAGGCTCCTTGGTGTGACACAACGTATAAAATGCTTTCCAAATTTGCTGGCAACAGTTACAATACAAAGCACACTATACGCTTTACAGCACTTTGTGCTCCTTTTCTTGACTAGATTCTCAGATTGCTCCCCGGAAAATTCAACAGTTCAAAGCCAAATAAACAGACACACAAATTACAGTCTTTTTTTAAAAAAAACCTTATTTTCCCTTTGGCTAGTTTATTTGTATTTTGATCTAAAACTACCATTACATGCTGAACTCAGATGCTCCCTCCTCAAAAGGACAGGGGGAGAAAATAAGATAGGAAAGTTCACAGACTGATATAAAGGCAGGGAGATCATTTACAAGTTAGCATCATGGGCAAAACAGACCCTAGTGTGGGTATGGAGAAAGTTAGTTATAAAATCTCTTTTCACTCTGCTACAGGGCTTTGCCTATAAATACTCTGATCCCATGCTTAAGGATGCATGTTTTGTGTTTATCAGTGTAGTGGCTTGCTCTGTACAATGAGGCACCACATTCTCCCATGTCCCTTTTCCAGGAGTGAGGGGAGAAGAAAAAGATTTTTCTCTCTAATACTGCAGAAAGTGTGGCATTTTAAAAGTAGTTCATTTGATTTCAGTAAGGGCTTTACAGAGTTACAGTTTACAGAGGAGAGCACTGGCTGTGATCTTTATGGTTTAGTGGTATGTAGAATCTCAGTCTAACTTCTACTAAAGTTAATAGAAACTCAAGGTAATCTGGCTTTTGACCCAAAATTTTTTGGTTCTTTTTCCATATGAATTTTCATTCTGTATGTACCATGCTGTGGTCTTATTTATTTTCCTCAGCCCAAGCTTACTTCTGTGCACCAGCAAGAAATTCCAGTGAATAAATTGTAATTATTTTGTCAGATATGAGAAATGTAGATGACTGATTACAAAAAAACAAATTGGTATTTTGGTAAACTTATAAAAATTACTGTCTTTCAAGTAGCAAAACTTAAGCACACTGGTTGGTATTTCACTGCGATGCTAGAATTCATTAAAACAGTCTAATTTACACTGCAGTGTAATTCTTTCAATTTATTAAGATTGTTTTTAAATTTATGGTAGAAGTAAAATCAGCTTCTTTCCCAATTGTATTTTTGCAAATTCTATAGGCTACAGCAGTCCATAAACTCTAGGTGCAGATTACAATACCAGTCTTGAACATGGCTGACAACATTATTATGATGGTAGTTACCAGTGCAGCATCATATAAAATAAAGATTATTATGATCATTACCAAAGCATAGGAAAAAAATGTGGATTCCATTTGCTCAGCGAAAACTATTCATTATATAATGTATCCAAAATATCAGCTTTATTCCATACGTAACCTTTACTCTTCACTTCATTAGACACAGACATTTCATCTGCAAAAATTACCTGATAGTAGACCTAAAGACAAGTAGAGAAATAATAAAATACCATATAAAATACCATACTGACAGTAACACAAAGTACCTGTTCTTCACATGCAAGCTCTTTTCCTTATAGCAAACGTAGCTGTACAGCATTACCTCTAAACAACCCTCAGTAATAACTAACATCACACTGTATTTGTGCATCCCTTAGTGACAGTCAAAGAAGAGTCAGTCTTTGCTGAGTGATGGTAGGTACCTATTTCCTGGTTATCTGTAACAGAAGCAACTTCTAAGAGCTAGTCTTGTCCGATCCACACGATTATCATCATAGTCAATCAAGTCGTACAAAAACATATGATAAGTACGAAGTAGAAGTTAATTGTAGTTGGTAGAACTATATCTAGAGGTATATATATCTTCAGTGTATATACATAGAAATGTAATAAAATCATAGAGATAGCCATTATTCAGCATGAATTAAAAATGGGACTTTTATTTTATTATTTCTTTTAGAAAGGCAGAGAAGACCTGATAGCAGAATTTATTAGATCTCATGTTGGCCTCAGTGGGTTATGAGTCAGGCTCCAAACTATGTTTCAAGGTGTATGTTTTCTATGCTCTCAGTTCCAGACTTGTGAATTGTCTGAAAATGCAGATAAAGCAAGCAACGAATTAAGCAGTTCTTTCTTAGTCTTCCTAAATAAATGTATAGTATATATGACCTTTAACTAGTTTAACCCTCATGAATGCCACAAATTTGTATGAGTATTTCCACTATAGCTGTTTTAATGAAGCTCTAAGAACTCTTCAAACTCTTCATATTGGCCTCCTTACACAGGTTCTCTTCAGTAAAATCTGATTTATTCTTACTAAAATTCTGCTGGAATATAGCACTTTCTGAATTTTCAGTTCAGAGGATCTTTGTTCAACTGTTTCAAAGTGAAATGGAAATCATGACAGATATGGTTTTAGTACCTGACACAGTATCATGGAATCATAGAATGATTTGGGTTGGAAGGGACCTTATAGATCACCTAGTTCCAACCCCCCTGCCATGGGTAGGGACATCTTCCACTAGACCACGTCGCTCAAAGCCTCATCCAGT